>Ga0265299_10003883_pt1 | contig 14379 bp, 11 predicted proteins | sample AusTroGonzalo_MG_4_FD_193485 | JGI IMG/M metagenome (GOLD analysis project Ga0265299, IMG submission 193485) | Bovine rumen microbial communities from tropical cattle in Woodstock, Queensland, Australia - Gonzalo_02 | ecosystem: Host-associated > Mammals > Digestive system > Stomach > Rumen ... | reverse complement strand
GCCGGGCTTTGCGCTGTGTGAGGCAGGTTTCACGCGCGGTAAGAACACAGCAAATATTCTGATGAAGAACTTTGTGGACTTCATGTTCGGTTCACTCCTGTTTTTCTTCATTGGTTTCGGACTTATGTTCGGCGGCGACGTATTGGGCGGTTTCATGGGTATGCCCAACTGGGGGGACCTGTCGTTCTACAAGAGCGATCTGCCTGTTGAGGGCTTCCTGATTTTCGAGACAGTGTTCTGTGCTACGGCTGCCACCATCGTCAGCGGTGCCATGGCTGAGCGCACAAAGTTCTCTATGTACCTGGTTTACAGCGCCGTTATCTCGCTGATTATCTACCCTGTGGAAGGTCATTGGACTTGGGGCGGCGGCTGGCTGATGAGCGACGCAGAGGACGGTTTCATGATGTCGACCTTCGGCGACATATTCCACGACTTTGCCGGCTCTGCCATCGTGCACAGCGTAGGTGGCGTGCTGGCCCTGATTGGCGCTATGGCACTCGGTCCCCGTATCGGCAAATACTCTAAGGAAGGTAAGAGCCGCGCTATTCCCGGCCACAACCTGACAATGGCCGCTCTGGGCGTGTTCATCCTCTGGCTCGGATGGTTCGGCTTCAACCCCGGTTCTCAGCTTGCCGCAAGTGGTGAGGTCAACCGCGTAGCCATCTCTCACGTGTTCCTGACCACGAACCTGGCTGCAGCTGCCGGCGGCGTTGCCACCATGTTCCTGACCATGTTCAAATACGGCAAGCCCTCGCTCTCACTGACACTCAACGGTGTGTTGGCAGGCTTGGTAGGCATCACGGCTGGTTGTGACCTCGTGTCGCCCCTGGGAGCCATCATCATTGGTCTGGTCTGCGGCCTGGTACTGGTTTACGCCATCGAGTTCATTGACCACAAACTGCACATTGACGACCCCGTCGGTGCTTCGTCTGTACACGGTGTCTGTGGCATCTTGGGTACGGTGATGACAGGTCTGTTGGCAACCGAGACTGGTGCCCTCTATGGAGGCGGCTGGGGATTCTTCGGCGCACAGGTCTTTGGTGTTCTGGTGATTGACCTCTGGGCAGCAGTCTGCGGATTCATCCTGTTCTTCGGCATCAAGAAGCTGCGCGGACTGCGCGTTGAGAGCCGTGTGGAGGAAGAAGGTCTCGACATCTACGAACACGGTGAAGCATGCTATAACTAAGTTAGAAATCAAGAATTCAAAAATTGAAGAATCGAAGTTAAGAATTAAAAAGGTAAAGGTATGAAAAAGATTGTTCTATTTGCAATGGGAATGGTCATGAGCATGACCACCCTTGCACAGGATGAAGTGGAAACGACGGTTGCCGCCGATGTTGTAAGCAGTTACATCTGGCGCGGACAGGACTTGGGAAGCACGGCCATTCAGCCCACCCTTGGCATTGGCTACAAGGGCCTTTCGCTGACCGCCTGGGGCAGCTACGGCATAGCCGACCCCGCAGACACCAAGGAGTTTGACCTGACGCTGGCCTACTCCACCGGTGGTCTGAACATCGGTATCACTGACTACTGGTTCAACGCGGGGCTTGACCCACAGAACCGCTACTTCAAATATGACGCCCACGGAACGAACCACGTGTTTGAGGCTAACATCGGCTACGACTTTGGAGTAGCCAGCGTACAATGGTTCACCAACATCGCGGGCAACGATGGCGTAAACAAGGACGGCGAACGGGCCTACAGCAGTTATGCAGAGGTAGCGGTCCCATTCAAATTAGCTTCCGTCGACTGGACTGCAACGGCTGGAGCCGTTCCTTTCGCCACCGATTTCTACGGTACAACGGGTCTGGCCGTCACCAATCTGTCGCTACGCGCCGACAAAGAAATCAAGGTGACCGACACCTTCTCGATACCTGTCTTCGGACAGGTTGCGGCCAACCCTTGTAGCCAGAAAGCCTACCTGGTTCTTGGTTTCACGCTGCACCCATAATCTTAACCAGGCTGTTCCCTCCCCTTCTCTGTCTCACGGCAGAAAAGGGGAGGCTTTTTTATATATAAACCCACCAGACTTGGCTAAATAAATACTGCATATTTTTTCTCTGAAAATATCAAAATGTTACATTGTGACAGAAAAAGCAAGCTAAAACCAGCAAAAAGACAATAAAACACACGGTCTTACTTTACATTTTGTCACCGCCTTTTATTTTTAACAATCAAAAGGAAAGCAAACCTACGAATAATCTATTAAAACGTATTACCTTTGCACAGCAAACTCAAACAGAAGATAATCGTTATGAAGGTAAAAAGACGTTGGATAATCCTGATGACGGCAATGACACTGATTGCCATAGCAGGTTTAGCGGTAGGGGAGCCTACCTTCGAGTGTGACTGGTCCGTAATCTCGGCTGCCGATGTAGCGTGGCTCATCACCGCCACTATTTTTGTACTGATGATGACGCCCGGACTGTCGTTCTTCTATGGCGGTATGGTGGGAGCCAAGAATGTGATCTCGACCATGTTGCAGTCGTTCATCGCTATGGGACTGATTTCAGTCCTTTGGGTAGTCATCGGCTTCTCGCTGTGCTTTGGCGACGACATTGGCGGTGTCATCGGTAATCCGCTGACGTTCTTCATGTTCCAGAATGTAGGTGCAGAAGTCTACACCACCCCGGCCGGCAATGTCCTGGGCGGAGCAACCATTCCGCTGGCACTGTTTGCCCTGTTCCAGATGAAGTTCGCCATCATCACCCCCTCGCTCATCACGGGTTCCTTCGCCGAGCGTGTACGTTTTTCGGCCTACATGTTCTTCATGATGTTCTTTTTCTTCCTCATCTACTGTCCGTTGGCCCACATGACCTGGCACCCCGAAGGGTTATTCATGCGCTGGGGCGTGGTCGACTTTGCCGGCGGCATCGTGGTACATGCTTCATCGGGCGTAGCAGCACTTGCAGGAGCTATTTTCCTCGGACGGCGTTCAGCCGAAACGCGCAAGAGCGAACCGGCCAATATCCCCTTTGTACTTCTGGGTGCGGCTATGTTGTGGCTTGGGTGGTTCGGCTTCAACGCCGGTTCGTCGCTGCATGCCGACGGCACAGCCGTCAAGGCTTTCCTGAACACCAATACAGCATCGGCCACAGCCATGATGACCTGGATATTCTTCGATTGTCTGCGCGGTCGCAAGCCGTCGGCAATGGGTGCCGCCGTGGGCTGCGTGGTCGGTCTGGTTGCCATCACTCCGTCGGCCGGCTATGTCACCGTCGGACAGAGTATCTTTATCGCTTTTGTCATCACACTCATCTGCAATATCGCTGTCTATTGGCGCTCACACTCACGTATCGATGACGCTCTCGACGTATTCCCGACACACGGCACAGGCGGTATCTTCGGTACGGTGCTGACAGGTATCTTCATCCAGGAAGGCCTTGTGGCAGGCACGTGGGACGGCTTCGTCATTTTCCTCTTCCACCTGCTGGCAATCGTCATCGTGTTTGTATATACCTTCGCCATGAGCTGGATGGGCTATAAGCTCATTGACAGCCTCATCCCAATGCGCGTCTCGACCTACAGCGAGAAGGTTGGACTTGACTTCTCACAGCACGATGAGCACTACGGACTGGCTCATATCGGCGAACGCGAACTGGCCGAATACGAAGAACACATCAAGGAAAAAGAAAGAAAATAAAAGAACAGAAATAATATAAAAGAATTAAGGCAAACAATCAAACAAATAGCGTATGGACACAAAATACATCTTCGTCACGGGAGGCGTGGTCTCCTCGCTGGGCAAGGGCATTATCTCAGCCAGCATTGGCAAGCTGCTACAGGCGCGTGGCTACAAAGTCACCATCCAGAAGTTCGATCCCTACATCAACATCGACCCAGGCACACTGAATCCCTACGAACACGGTGAGTGCTACGTCACCGTCGACGGTATGGAGACCGACCTCGACCTGGGGCACTACGAGCGATTCACGGGTATTCACACCACCCGCAACAACTCTATCACCACAGGCCGCATCTACAAGACCGTCATTGACCGCGAACGACACGGCGACTATCTGGGCAAGACCATTCAGGTGGTGCCTCACATCACCGACGAGATTAAACGTCGCATGCTGAGGAAGGACGAGCAGGACGAGCAATTAGACTTCGTCATCACCGAGGTGGGAGGCACTATCGGTGACATTGAGAGCGCACCGTTTATGGAGGCTATCCGACAGCTGCGTTGGCAACTGGGACGCGATGCCGTCTGTGTGCATCTGACCTACGTCCCCTACCTGAAAGCTGCCGAGGAACTGAAAACCAAACCCACCCAGCACTCTGTCAAGGAACTACAGGGAATGGGCATTCAGCCCGACATTCTCGTACTACGAACCGAACGTCACCTCGATAATGCCCTGCGCATGAAGGTGGCGTCGTTCTGTAATGTAGACTTGGAGTGCGTAGTACAAAGCGAGGATATGCCCAGCATATACGAAGTGCCGGTTAGCATGCAGCGTCAAGGACTCGACGCAGCCATCCTCCGAAAAATAGGCATTCCCGTTGGCGAGACACCAACCATGAAGCCTTGGCACGATTTCCTCGACAAGCAGCGTCATGCTACACGCATAGAAAACATCGGACTCGTCGGCAAATACGACTTACAAGATGCGTACAAAAGTATTCGCGAGAGCCTCAACTTGGCCGGCATATACAACGACGTGAAAGTGAAGCTGCACTTCATTAACAGCGAGGAAGTGACCAAGGAAAATGTGGCAAAGAAACTCGAAGGCATGAGCGGCATCGTTGTCTGCCCAGGCTTCGGTAGTCGAGGCATCGAGGGAAAAATCATTGCTGCTGAATATGCAAGAACCAACGACATACCTACATTCGGTATCTGTCTGGGCATGCAGATGATGGTCATTGAGTTTGCCCGCAACGTATTAGGCTACAAAGATGCCAACAGCAGCGAGATGAACGACAAGACGCCACATAACGTCATCGACATGATGGAAGAGCAGAAGAGCATTACCGAGATGGGCGGTACCATGAGATTAGGTGCTTATGAGTGCGAACTCGTGAAAGGCAGCCATGTGTATGAGGCTTATGGAAAGGAATACCTGATTAAGGAACGCCATCGCCATCGTTACGAGTTCAACAACAAATACCAAAAGGAATACGAAGCTGCCGGAATGAAATGCGTGGGTATCAACCCCGCCTCCAACCTCGTGGAAATCGTAGAGATTCCCTCTCTAAAGTGGTATATCGGCACACAGTTCCACCCGGAATATTCATCGACGGTGCTTCATCCACACCCGTTATTCATGTCATTCGTTAAAGCCTGCATCGATGGAACAGCTGAAGCATGAATGCGGCGTGGCGATGATTCGCCTGCTGAAGCCGCTGTCGTACTACGAACAGAAGTACGGCACGTGGCGATACGGACTGAACAAGCTCTACCTGATGATGGAGAAGCAGCACAACAGAGGTCAGGAAGGTGCGGGTGTGGCCTGCGTTAATCTCGATGCACCCGCCGGCGAAGAATACATGTTCCGTGAACGTGCTGAAGGCAAGGATGCCATCACTGAGGTGTTCAAACATGTAGACAAATCGTTTGCAGGACAACTCTATATGGGTCACCTGCGCTACTCCACCACAGGCAAGAGCGGCCTGCAATACGTACACCCGTTCCTGCGCCGCAACAATTGGCGCGCTAAGAACCTCTGTCTATGCGGTAATTTCAATATGACCAACATCGATGAAGTCTTCCACTTTCTTACGGAACAGGGACAGTCGCCGCGTATCTATGGCGACTCCTACATCACGCTGGAGCTGATGGGGCACCGACTGGACCGTGAGGTGGAGCGGCTGTTTGTTGAGGCAAAGGAGAAAGGCTTGCAGGGAACAAACATCACACGTTACATCGACGACAACGTAGAGATGGCCAACGTGCTGAAGACCACGATGCCGCACTTCGACGGCGGTTACGTGATGTGCGGACTGACGGGCTCAGGCGAGCTGTTTGCTGTGCGCGACCCCTGGGGCATTCGCCCTGCATTCTACTATCAGGATGATGAGGTGGTGGTTCTGGCCAGCGAACGTCCCGTCATCCAAACAACTTTCGACCTGCAAGCTGAGGACATTCACGAACTGCAGCCCGGCCAGTCTATTATTGTCCGCAAGAGAGGCGAAAGCTGTCTGGAACAGATTCTGGCCCCACAAAAGCCGTCGGCCTGCAGCTTTGAGCGCATTTACTTCAGCCGAGGTTCCGACCGCGACATCTACAACGAGCGCAAGCAGTTGGGCGAACAACTTCTGCCTGCCATCATGCAGGCCATCGGAGGCGATGTCGCTCACACGGTATTCTCATATATCCCCAACACGGCAGAGGTGGCTTTCTACGGCATGACCGACGGCGTACGTCGCATGAACCACGAGGTACGTATAGAAAAGGTCGTGTGGAAGGACATCAAGCTACGCACATTCATCACCGAGGGCACCGAGCGTAACGACCTCGCTGCCCACGTGTACGACATTACCTATGGATCACTGACACCTCATGAGGACAATCTCGTCATCATCGACGACTCCATCGTACGCGGTACAACACTCAAAGAGAGCATCTTCAAGATACTCGACCGCCTGCACCCCAAAAAAATCGTGATGGTGTCAAGTTCGCCACAGATACGCTACCCCGACTATTACGGCATCGATATGTCGCGTCTGGAAGAGCTCTGTGCCTTCCGCGCAGCTGTTGCACTCATCAAGGAGCGCGGTATGGAGCAAATCATTGCCGATACTTACCGGAAATGCAAGACAGAACCCATTACCACCAATCATGTCAGGGCCATCTATGCGCCATTCACCGTCGAGGAAATCAACCGGAAAATTGTAGAGATGCTGCGGCCCGAGGGAATGCAGGCGCCCATCGAGTTGGTGTATCAGAGCATCGAGGGCTTGCACAAGGCCTGCCCCAAACATCCAGGCGACTGGTACTTCACAGGTCACTACCCCACCTCAGGCGGCACACGTATGGTGAACCAAGCATTCGTGAATTATGTAGAAAGCGTTTTGAAAAATCAACTATAAAAGAAAGGACAATATTATGTGTGGAATCGTTGCGATATTAGACATTAAAGAGCAGACGCATGCGCTGCGTGAAAAGGCGCTGAAGATGAGTCAGAAAATCCGCCACCGCGGACCTGACTGGAGCGGCATTTACTGCGGCGGCTCGGCCATCCTCGCCCACGAGCGATTGAGCATCGTCGACCCCGAATCCGGCGGACAGCCGCTCTTCTCGCCCGACCGCAAGCAGGTGCTCGCCGTCAACGGCGAAATCTACAACCATCAGGAGATTCGTCGCCGCTATGCCGGTCAGTACGACTTCCAGACGGGCAGCGACTGCGAGGTCATCCTCGCCCTCTACCGTGAGAAGGGCATCGACATCCTTGAAGACCTCAGCGGCATCTTCGCCTTCGTGCTCTACGACGAAGAGAAAGACGAGTTTCTCATTGCCCGCGACCCCATCGGCGTCATTCCCCTTTACATTGGCTACGACAGCGACGGCACCGTCTATGTCGCCTCCGAGCTGAAAGCCCTTGAAGGCCAGTGCGAGCACTACGAGCCCTTCCTGCCCGGACACTATCTCTGGAGTGGAGACCTCCCCAAAGATTCTTCATCCTTCATTCTTCATTCTTCATTAAAACGCTACTACAAGCGCGACTGGTTCGACTACGACGCCGTGAAGGATAATGCCGCCTCCGTCAGCGCCATCCACGATGCCCTCACCGATGCCGTGAAGCGCCAGCTCATGTCCGACGTGCCCTATGGCGTACTCCTCTCCGGCGGTCTCGACTCCTCGGTCATCTCAGCCATTGCCGAGAAGTTCAGCGAGCACCGCATCGAGGACGACTCGCAGTCACGCGCCTACTGGCCCCGTCTCCACTCCTTCGCCGTCGGCCTGAAGGGAGCCCCCGACCTGGCTAAGGCCAAGCTCGTGGCCGACCACATCGGCACCGTCCACCACGAAATCAACTACACCATACAGGAAGGCCTCGACGCCATCCGCGACGTCATATACTTCATCGAGACCTACGACGTCACCACCGTCCGCGCCTCCACCCCCATGTACCTGCTCGCCCGCGTCATCAAGTCGATGGGCATCAAGATGGTGCTCAGCGGCGAGGGAGCCGACGAGATATTCGGTGGCTACCTCTACTTCCACAAGGCCCCCGACGCCAAAGCCTTCCACGAGGAGACCGTGCGCAAGCTCGGAAAGCTCTACCTCTACGACTGCCTGCGAGCCAACAAGAGCCTCTCGGCGTGGGGTGTCGAAGGCCGCGTGCCGTTCCTCGACAAGGAGTTCCTCGACGTCGCTATGCGCACCAACCCCGAGGCCAAGATGTGTCCCGGCACCACCGTCGAGAAGAAGATTGTCCGCGAGGCCTTTGCCGACCTGCTGCCCGAGGAAGTCGCCTGGCGCCAGAAGGAGCAGTTCAGCGACGGCGTCGGCTACAGCTGGATTGACACCCTGAAGCAGATCACCTCTGAGGCCGTCAGCGACGAGCAGATGGCCCACGCCGCCGAGCGCTTCCCCATCAACCCGCCGAAGAACAAAGAGGAGTACTACTACCGCAGCATCTTCGCCGAGCACTTCCCCTCCGACTCCGCAGCCCTCAGCGTGCCCAGCGAGGCCTCTGTCGCCTGCTCCACCGCCATCGCCCTCGAGTGGGATGCCGCCTTCAAGGGCATGAATGATCCCTCTGGCCGTGCCGTCAAAGGCGTGCATGAGCAAGCATATTGACGGAACGATCAAAATTCCGTCAAAGGCGTGCATGAGCAAGCATATTGACGGAACGACCAAAATTCCGTCAAAGGCGTGCATGAGCAAGCATATTGACGGAACGACCAAAATTCCGTCAAAGGCGTGCATGAGCAAGCATATTGATTCGCCCCTCTCCCCCATAATCGCCGCTCCTCCCATTTCGAGAGAAGCGGCGATACCTTTTAACTCTTAACTATTATCTTTTATCTATTAACTCTTGTTTATCACCGTCACCCAGCAGCGGTTGTTGTTGTCGGGGCGCACGGCCAGATGTACCCACCAATTGGCACCCTTGCGCTCTATGATGAGCTCGTCGAACCGTTCCTTGCGCATTTCGGCAACCTCCAGCAGCAGCGTGGCGTAGCGCAGTGCCATCTTGGCACGGTCGTTGGCCTCCTTGCCCGGACAGCGTATGTCCGCAGCGCAGCCGTCCAGATGGTTCGAGTGCGTGGCACCACCCACGGCCCTGTTCAGCATGGGGCTTCGGTAGCCACTGTTGATGATAATGGGAGTCTCAGTGCCATCACCATATCTGCTGTTGTACGCCTTTCTTAAATCTTCCAGCCACTCGCATACGTGCCTCAGGTTGTCCACCTTGTCCAGCGGTGGCACGTTGTAGATTTTGGGATAGCTCTTTGAAGCTGTCATCTCCCCTAAAGTAAAGTGGGGAGTCAGTTTTGTCTTTGGATCAATCATAATTCTTCATTCTTAATTCTTCATTTTCACGATGGAGCTGAATTTCTGTTTATACTCCTCGGTCTTGCAGTAGCGGCCGGTCACCTCATCGTAGGCGACATACCCGCGACTCTGCCACGTGCGCAGCGTTGAGTCGCCACTGCCGGTCTTACCCTGCTGCTGGCGCATCTGGTAGTACTGCTCCTTGGTGAACTCGTCGGGCAGCAGCTCCAGCAGGTTCTGAGGCCCCGACTGACGCTGAATCTCCACCTCCTCACGCAGCTCCTTCTCCAGCTGCTGACCGAAGTACAGCATCTTGCACCACAGGTTGTACCGCTCCGTCCAGCGCACAAACTCGGCAATCTCCTTCGACCACTTACAGCCGTGAGCCACGTAGAGCACCATTCCCTTCAGCCAGGCTATCACGTTGGCACGATACGAGAAGACGCGGTAGGCCTCACTCTCGTAGAGCCGGGCGGCATCCTTGTTCTCCTGCTTCATGTCGAGCGACAGCCGCTTGGCCTGCTGACACTCTATCAGTCCCGAGGCAGCCTCCAGACGGTCTATGTAGGGCTTCAGCTCGTCGGCAAACGTGTGGTCGTAAATGCCCAGTATCGGCGCCGTGTCATCATCGTCGTCATCGCTGCGGATAATGGTCGATATGTCCAGTCGGCTCACCGTACCGTCGTTCACCATCTTATAGAAGAACTTGCGGGCGTTGGGCGGCGTTGTCGAGGCGTTGAAGTTCCACCTCAGGGGCGCAATGCCCGACACCGAGTCGGCCCCTACGCGCTCCTGACCGGCATCCGAGTTGTCGAAAGCCTTACGGATAAGCAGTCCCACCTCGTCGACAGAGCCCTTCGACGTCACCTTCTTCAAGCCCTCAATCTCATCGACAATGGTGTAGATGAATCGCTGACCGTTGTTGTTGGCATCGACGATACGCTGGTTGAAGACGGCATCGGTCAGGTTGTCTATCAGCATCTGTATGCAGATGTCCGTCGGTCGCGGGTCTTTCTTCTGCTTCGCGCCCGGGTTCTTCTGCTTCCATTCCGCCTCACGCTGGCGGTTGGGCTGGTCGCGCTGCCGGATGTCCTCCATGATGTACTCAATGGGCTTCTTGATGGTGCCCTTGCCTATCGACTGACGGCCTATCAGCACGTTCATGAACGTCGGCTCGTGCTCCACGTTGTCCCAGTAGCGGAACTTCACGCCGTGCATGTGAACACCCAGTGCCGGGAACACCGCATTGGCCACAGCGGGCTTGTAGAACCAGGGCACGTTCTTCGTCAGCAGCTTGATCAGTGGCGGCAGCTTCTTAGGCATCGGCGGGGGTGTTGTCAGCGTACCGCCGCAAGCCTTCACCCCCTGCTGCGATTTCAGCGCCCCGAGCACCTGCTTCAGCCTGTAGGGCATCCCCTTGCGCGGCTCCTTCAGCGCGTTCTCCAGCGTCTGTTGCCACTCAAGCCTCCCCCTATCTCCCCAATAATTCGGTATCACCGCCATCATCTTCTCCAGCGAGTACCCGCAGATGCTGCGTATCGTCACCGCCAGCTCGAACGTCAGCACGTTACGGTCGCCCTCCACCGGCTCCTTCCCGTCGTTGAACAGCTCCCAGTACTTCTTGATGATGTCCGAGAACAACAGGCCGTTGTACCTTGCATCAGGGTCGTAAGAAAACGAACTGTAGCACTGTAGCGCTGCAACATCTTCCATCTTACCTCTTACCTCATCCATCTTACCTCTTACCTCTTCCTTCTTACCTCTTACCTCTTCCATCTGCACTTCAAACACCGCATCGTCCAGATACAGCAGCTCGCCGTCATCCGCCGTCGTGGTGAAGAACACGCGTGTAATGTCCTTCGCCCCCTTGTCGAACTCCACGCCCAGCAGCTCGCTGGCCCAGCGCAGGTTCTCCTCCTGCGACAGCTCCTGTCGGCGACGAAACACCAGGTGGTAGCCCTGCCCGCGGGCGCTCAGCTCCAGCATCAGCAGCCCCAGCTCCTCGCGTTTCCCGAGTATGCGCTCCTTCACTGCCAGCATCTCCTCAGCCTTGATGTGGTCAATGTCCATGCCCACCGTTGTGCTCATCGTGCGCGAGCCCTTCAGCGAGCCGTCCTCGTTGGGCAGACACGAGTAGTTCATCTGTACCAACTGACCTTTCTGCTCCACACAGCCCTTACGGACAGCCGCCAGTATCAGACGCTGCTTCTGCGTATCGCGAATCTGCAAGTACTCCTCTCTCGAAAGGACGGGGCGCATCATCTTCGCCCCATCCTTATAATATATTACATGTACGCTCATCTCGCTGCCTCCTTCTTCTGAAACACCTCGTGCAGAAACTTCCGTCCCGCCTCCGTCCACACCAGATAGCGCTGCGTGTGAAGCATGCCCAGGCGGTTGCAATGGCCGTGGGTGCGCGTCTTGGTGAAACCCTCGTGGGCAAAGTCGGCATAGAGCATGTATTCGCCGCTCTGCCAATAGACGATGCTCAGCGCCACCAGCCAGCGGTACAGCTCCGGTCCCGTCATCCCGAGCTCCTTCGCCACCTGCGTCGTCGTCATGCAGTCCACCGACTGCAGCACCTCGTCGCAGTAGTCGGCCTTCTCGCCCAGCAGCCGCAGCTCCTTCGACGTCAGCTCGTAGCGCCCCGTCCGTCTGATCTGCGGCAGCACCTCTGAGGTCACCCAGCGCTTGAACGCCTTGGCCTGCGGCAACTTCGACGAGAGAATCAAGGAGTAGAGACCACTTTCGTTGATAATGGTCATCTTCTGAGTTCCTCCAAGGGTGTCACGTTTCGTTACCCCCTTGTCTTCCTCATCAACATGGTCGTGCAAAGCCTTCCGAGGATTGCTATACCCCAGCGCCGTCGCCACATCCTTACCAACAAAGAAGGTCTCGCCCTTCTCGTTTGTCATTGTCCGGACCTCGCCGAACACGTCACTTGTAAAAATCTGAATATTTTTTTCCATTTTGTTGAGTTGATTTTAGCGAGAAGAAGTTTCGGCAGTTCCGATGGCCATCTTACGCGTAAAAACTCCCTCTGCTTCAACTCAGATTAATTCTTCATTGAACTTCGTTCGAGCCTGCTTTCGCTCGGCATAGCTGATGCAAGCATCGCTCTGCTCTCGCTTAATCGCAGCCTTCTTCATTCTTAATTCTTCATTTTCACGATATCGCTTGCCACGACGTCCTGGAAATATGAGCCGTTCGACTCGTGCGTCTGGAAACGCAGCGAGGCCACAACGACACTACCCGTGGCAAACTTACAGAGAGCGAGGTTGCCGAACATCGCGCAGATGTACTCATCCTCGTATTCACCACCAAGCTCCTTGAGCCTGATCATCGACTTGGCCAGCTGGCCGTTGTCGGTTTTCTTACTCGGCACATAGACGGGCTCCGTCTGTGCCACCACCTTGCAGATAATTGTTTTCATAATGTCAATGAACACTGTCGCTTTGGTTTTCGACAGGTGCAAAGTTAGGCACAATCCTCCTGCGGGCAATGGTTTTCAGAGCCACCGCCTCCGACTTTCTCCAAATATCTCCGAATATCTCCGCTGGCCTCCGCGGAGGCACAAAAAAACATCAGAACCGGAGGGGGTTCTGATGTTGTTATCGTCGTTAAAGAGTTGTCGTTATCACGTTATAACGAAGAACCCGATAACGTTATATCGGCCTTGTCCCGTTGCACTCCGGATAGCCGCTGCAGCTCCAGAACTCGCGGCCGGAGTTGATGCCCTTCTTCGCCACGCGCTTAATCATGGGCTTGCCGCACAGCGGACATTGTGGTGCGTCAGCCTGGCGGCTCTTCTCGGCGCGGTGAGCCAGCCGTTCGGCCGTCAGGCCCTCAGTGAATCCACCCTCCTCGCGGAACGTGGCCAGCTGGCTGTCCAGCTGCCGGCTGATCATCATGATGAGACGGTTGCAGAGCACCAGCAGACAATTGGCCACGACGAACGAGTCGTCCTGCTTCAGCCATGCGTCGAAGCGGTGCTTCTGCTTCAGGATGTGTATGCTGCTATGGTATTGCACGTCGTCCTGGTACGTGGGCTTGTCCAGTTTTATCGCCGACACCTGGCCATACTCCGCCGACCGTGCCGACCATGGCAGCTGCTCATGGCGGAGCAGCCAGTTCAGGTAGTCGTTGGCCAGTTCCGAGAGCGTGGCTCGGGCCACGTCCGTCAGCTTCATCTCCGTCTCCTTCGACGTCGAGTGCCGCGAATTACCCTCAGCGATGTTCGCCGGTGCCGACCGTGCCGCCTGCGTCATCTGGTCATACTGTCGTCCACCAGGGTCGTTCGTGTGGTTCAGGAAGCGCTCACAGAAATCCTGCGTCGCCAGTTGAATGATGTTCGCCATCACCCACGTGTCAAGCCAGAAATACCCAAAGCGCTTAATTTCCATAGTCTTGTCATTTTTTTAGTTCGTTATTGTCGTTATTGTCGTTAATCGTGTCGTTATCACGTTATAACGTTATAACGTTATTTCGACCATCGTTATCACGAGGCCCACATTATTATAACGCAAAAGCCCCGGAATTATTATTTTCACCGCCGGTAGTGCTTCTGGAACGTCTTGTCGCTGAAGCCGTTGCCGCAGGGCATGCCCATGCGCACCAGCTCCGCGTAGGCCACCGACGGACTCTGCGGCAGCAGGATTCTCTTCTCGTCAACCAGCTGCTTCAGGTAGGCGCATATCTCCTGGATGCCCTGCCGCGACACCAGCCGCATCATCTCCTCGTGCACCAGCCACGCCTGCTCGTCGTCCAGCGAGGGGTGAACAAAATGGAACAATTCGCCGCCCTGTCCGCCGCGAGCCACGTTGTCACGCCTCTGTCCGCCGCGAGCCACGTTGCCACGTAACGTTATATCGTTATAACGACAATCCGCCACCTGCTGCGTCACCGTCGCCCCAGGCATCGCGAACACGCAGCCCGTG
>Ga0265299_10003881_pt1 | contig 14382 bp, 9 predicted proteins | sample AusTroGonzalo_MG_4_FD_193485 | JGI IMG/M metagenome (GOLD analysis project Ga0265299, IMG submission 193485) | Bovine rumen microbial communities from tropical cattle in Woodstock, Queensland, Australia - Gonzalo_02 | ecosystem: Host-associated > Mammals > Digestive system > Stomach > Rumen ... | reverse complement strand
TACTGGATGCGGAGTTGCGTAATGTACGGTTCGTGCTCAATCCAATGGGACTGGATATTCGTGCCGGCTCTCTGAGCACGAATGTGTTGGCGGACGTAGGGGGCAATCTCTACGATGCTCGTCGCCTGAATATAGGGAATGCTTCGCTTTCACTCGGAACACTGCACCTGCCTTTCGATACTATCCATGGGGATGCGAAGGTGGATCTGAACACCAATCTGATTAACTCGAACCGATTGTACGTTCGCTCCGACTCGTTTGGGGCAAAAGCGGACTTGACGGGTACGCTGCTGAATCTGGAGACGATGCGGGTGGATTTGGCCGGCAATGCCGATTATCAAGGCAACAAGGCAAACTTGAAAGGATTCTACGATATTGACGATGAGGTGTATGATATGCTGGTGAATGTTGAGCAAGTGAACCTGAATCCATTCCTCAAAGACAGTACCCACGTGGAATTGGCAGGCGAAATTCATGCGCAGGGAAAGGGTATAGATCCTCATTCCTCCGCGATGAAGTGCAAAGTGGCCATGAACTTGACCCATTGCATCTATAATCAAATCAACGTTTCCGGTCTAATGCTTAACGCCGAAATGGCCAATAAATCAGTGGCTGGTAACCTTCATTTGCCGGTGAAGATAACGGACCGAGATCTGCATCTGATAGCAGAGACGGAGCATCAGTTCCGCGTATCAGACTTTTTCATACCCGAACGGATGAATGTGGATTACCATACGCAGATGAAGAATGTGTTGGCTCATGTGGCGGGCGAGCATTTTGACATTGATTCTCTGAAGCTTGACTTTACAACGGATAACACCACAACGTTGTATTTAGCTACTCAAGGACTTACCATCGATGCACAAAGCCCGATGCATGCGCTTCGACTGGTGGATGAGGTGCAACCGTTACTCGGGATTGTTACGGACACCACGTTTATTAAGTCCATCGTTTCGTTACAAGATCTGACGATGCTGGATACGCTCCGACAGATTATGCCAGCCCTACAGGCGGAAATAGAACTGACGGAAGGAAGTCCCATTCAGGCGTTCATTGAGCGGGAAGGGTTGGATATAAATGCGTTGACTTTGTTGTTGAAGTCTGATTCTCTCCAATCAGATCTGACATTGGATGCATCTATCCCGTATATTGATAATTCTGACGACAGTACGGGACTACGCTTGCCTGCGACTACAGCGGCAGTGCGGTTAAACATGACGGAAGGCAAAACCACTGCCTCGATTACCGCCAACACCAATATTACGGATGGCGTGATGAGTGTGGATGGCCTCTGTACCGAAGCTACGTTGCTGATGAATCTGGAACGGAACGGCCGTGAGCTGAAAGGAACGGGACACCTCGCGTTGGACAGCCTCATATACAATGAAATGGATCTCGGAAACCGGACGGCGGATATATGGATCAAACCGTCGGAACAGTATGACAATGCCATCCAGGCAGATTTGCGTTTAGACGACATCCCACTTGAACTGGTGAACAACATCCTTAATATGGAAGACATTGACTTGGACGGCATCGTCCGGGCTAAGGCTACCGCAGACGGTTTGCCTGCCCAATTGGATCTCTCCGCCGAAGTGCTTCCGTTGGATGTAACGGTCTTTTACAAGCCCTACGAAGTGCTGTTGAATCTGGGTGAGACACCCATCCTGATGAAGCATAACAATTTTGAATTCAACGATTTGCGACTCTATTGCGCCGATAATTCCTATTTGGCTGTCAACGGTGGATTTGATCTTAACACGATGCGCCTGAATATGGATTTGGCTGCCGATAATTTCTCTCCTTTGAAACTGGAGCCGGATGGCGTTTTACCTGTCTATGGAGATTTGGCAACCGACATCCGAGGGAAAGTAGCTGGGCCACTCGACAGTATTCTCGCAGACTTGAATATCACGATTCTGCCCACCACCGATCTCACCTATCCAATAGACAAGAAAAATTTGGCACAGGTCAAACCGTACGGCACGGTTAATGTACAATATACTACCGTCGATGGGGAGCTTAACTTAGGCGGACAAATCAACATAGACGAAGGTATAGTTCGCTATTCGCCTAATTTGTACCCCATCATGCCCTTCCATGTGGATTCAGGAAGCCATGTCACCTTCAACGGCCCATTAGGACAGACGATGGTGAATGTTTCTGCTTCTCAACAGGTGAAATCAGATGTGCAATCGGAGGGCGAGGAGACACGCCGTGTGATTTTCAACACAGGTGTGCGTGTCAATGGAATGCTCGATTCGTTAGGGCTCAACGCCATTGGCTTCTTCCTTGAAGCCCCGGATGACGAGACCGTCACGCGTGAACTCGCCACTATGGATGAGGACACTCGCGAAGGAATAGCAGCCGTATTGCTGGCTACCGGAATGTATATGGGTGAAAGCAATGTGGCTGCGCAAAGAGATGGATATTCCCTGTCCAGCATCATCAACAGCCGCCTCAATGCCGCTATGGCGAACTCCAAGGTGGGGCAAATTGTCGATATTGATATCAGTAGCGGACAAACCGAACATGCGTCCGGCAAGACCAATGACATGAATATCGCCATCAGCAAATCCCTATTCGATGATAAACTGCGCATTACGGTCGGCTCCACCATTTCCGACAATCCGGAAGTCAATAAAGCCAATGGGTTGCTCAGTCTTATCTCCGCAGACTATAAGCTGACCAAATCGGGTAATGTTTTTCTGCGCATGTTCTCACAGCGCGATTATGACAATATCTTTGAAGGCGAACTCCATAAGTCAGGTATAGGTGCGGCGGCTACCAAGCAATGGAAACTTTACCGATACGTGCCTTCGTTGGGCGATACTATTCTGCGTACGCACAATTTCAAAGTGGATGCGGATGTCGCTTATCGTTCAAATAACAGTCTCGGTCCTAACCTCACCCTCACCCATTCCATACGAAACCTCTTGGGACGTGGAGAAACATTCTTGGTAAAGGGCTATGGAGCGTACTATTGGTCGCTGCGCAAACGAGAGCCGGGAGACCCGAAAACAACCAATACGTACAAATTCGGAGTGGATGCCGCGCTCATCTTCCCGTATCTGCATTGGGTGGGCGACAACAACCCTGATGGCGACACGCGCTACCGAGTTGGCTACAAGTACGAGAACATAGCAGGAGGATACGGTGTTCACAAGTTCTCAGGAGCCTTCTCGTATTTCATCCGCACGTCTCAATATGTTACGCACGTCTTCACGCCTGCTTCCCTTTCTGTGGTCAGGGTGAAGGCCGAGTCGCCAGATTTGATTAATGATGCCACTAACCGTCCTGAACTCCTCAAACTGCTTTACGGAAACGAGTTTATCCCCTCCATCGGCTATGGTATCACCTATAGCGATTACCGCTCCAAACGGCGGGTCAACACCATGATTGACTTTGAAGTCAAAGAAGCGGGTAATCTGACGAACGCCATCTATTGCATTTTTGGACACAAGTGGGGTGAGCATGATAAAGAGATTGCCCATATTCCTTTCGACCAGTTCGTCAGATTGACGGCCGAATTGTGGAATAAGTTCAATCTGACGGATCGAGTTTGCATCGCTACACGTCTGTTTGCAGGTGCGAATATACCGTTGGGTAACTCCACTGAATCTGCCCCGCTTTCCGAAGCTTTCTATGCGGGTGGCCCCAACAGTTTGCGAGCCTCCGAACCCTACGCCTACGGACCGGGTAATTTCCATAGCACCAAGTATAACCAGAACTTTTTCCATGCCGGAGATGTAAAACTTGAAGCCAACATCGAACTACGCTTCCCGCTCGTTTGGAAACTTTATGGCGCCGTTTTCGTCGATGCCGGCAATGTTTGGAACTGGTATAACATCTCCGACGTCCTCAGCAGCGAAGAATATGCGTTGTTTATCGAAAGAATGGGGATAACGGAAGAACTGCAGAACGGAATCATCGGGAATAAGAATATCGCGAAGCAGATAGCCTTAGGTACTGGCACAGGACTCCGCCTCGATATCGATGGACTCGTTATCCGTCTGGACTTGGGTGTAGGCATCCACGCACCTTACCAGACGTACAAATATACCAAGGAAGGCAAGCCAGATCTCTCGCGACCGATTAACTCCTATTACAATATGCCCACTTTCTTGGATGGCCTGCGCCTTAACTTCAGCATAGGTTATCCATTCTAATAGAAAAATCGGAAGTCAACAGCTATAGTTGTTTTAATTTTTGAATCGTCTCTTCGGGATTTTCGGATTTGAAAACCGCGTTGCCGGCCACCACTGCATCAGCTCCGGCACCGATGATATCTTTCATGTTGTCCACGTTCACGCCGCCATCCACTTCGATGAGTGCATTGGAATTGTTACGTTCAATCATCTCGCGTAATTCGGTGATACGATGGAGAGATCTCGGAATAAATTTTTGACCGCCAAAACCGGGGTTTACCGACATAATCAACACTAAATCAAGGTCTTGAATCATGTCTTCCAAGCCTGCCACCGGAGTGTGCGGATTCAGTGCAACACCTGCTAACATGTCCTCTTCCTTGATTTGTGCGATAGTACGGTGCAAATGTGTACAAGCTTCCCAATGCACGGTTAACAAATCACAACCTATCTCTTTGAAAGTATGGATGTAACGCTCGGGTTGCACAATCATCAGGTGGGTGTCCAACGGCTTTTGCGCTAACTGTCGTACCGCTTTAATCACAGGCATTCCGAAAGAGATATTCGGCACAAAAACGCCATCCATCACATCCAAGTGGATCCAATCCGCTTCCGAGCGGTTCAACATTTCAATTTCTTCTCCCAAGCGGTTGAAATCCGCTGATAACAAAGAAGGGGCAATAATGGGTTTTACACACATGTTTTATTTTTTTAAGGGCGCAAAAGTACAAAATATATGAACTATTGGAGAATGTTTTTTGTTTCCTGAAACGTCTCTTAAAAAACACTTCCTGAAAATGCCTCTACCGTTTGATTTCCAACTGCTTGTCTCCATAATGGAAAACAAAAATACCCGGACGAGATTCAAAATGCTGATATTCATCCACATATGTTTGAAAGAAATCTTCATCCACATGGAAGGTGACGTTCACTGTTTCGCCTGCAGGGATGAGTACACGCTCAAATCCAACCAATGTTTTCACCGGACTGTCCTTATCATTGGTGTTGGTCAGGTAGAGCTGCGCCACCTCTTCGCCATCCCTATCGCCAATATTTTTAATTTGATATGTAAGTGTCTGTTCAGCAGGGTTGTATATTGCGTCGGAATAGTCAAACTGCGTATAACTCAAACCGTAACCGAAAGGATACAGCGGTTTTTCTTTCATGAAACGATAGGTGCGATGTTCCATTTCGTAGCTATCGAATGGAGGAAGGAAATTATTTGTGCTATAGAAAGTTACGGGGAGTTTACCGCTGGGATTAGTTTTGCCGAACAGCACATTGGCCACCGCGGTACCTGCCGACTGACCGCCGTACCAAGCTGCCAACACGGCATTCGCGTTCTCGTCCTCCCAATCCAATGCCACGGCACCGCCCGAACACAATACAAAAACAATAGGTTTTCCCATCTTCTTGATTTTCATCAACATACCTTCTTGGATGCGCGGTAGGTCGATGGAGGTTCTGTCACCGCCGTGGAATCCGTCCAGCTCTACTTTCAATTCCTCGCCTTCCAATTCAGGCGAAAGTCCGCCGACAAAAATCACTAAATCGCATTTAGCAATCTCCTTGTCGAAGTTGTGGGGCAGACGATATTTGCCGTCCACATGATGGCAGGCTGTGTCGAAATAGATTTTCGGACGTTGATTCTCCGGTAACTGGTTGATATAGTTCAGGATGCCTTCATAAATGGTGACGGCATGCCGAGGGGTTCCGTTGTAATTACCACACAACATGACCGAATCTGCCGCATTGGGACCTAAAATAGCGATTCTTTTGTATCTTTCAGGCATTAAAGGCAGTATATTGTTTCGATTTTGCAGCAAAACAATACTTTTTTCCGCCATTTCCAATGCTTTTTGCTCAAAAAGGGTGGTGTCAGGAGTGGTGTTGAATGGCTGCACAGGATCGAACATTCCCAATTCGAAACGAGTTTTGAGGACTTTCTGAACGTGCGAGTCAATGATGTCTATGGAGATAAGTCCTTGTTCCACAGCCTCTTTCAGGGCGTTTAAGCCGCTGCCGCACTCCAAGTCAATGATAGAGCCGAACGCTGCGCTTGCGGCAGCGGCGGCCGTGGCGTGCGTCTCATGTCGCGGAATCACGGTGTCGCGCTCCCAACAGTCGTTCAGTGCCCAACAATCGGTGATGAAAAGACGGTCATATCCCCATTGATTGCGCAGAATATTGACTAATAGATTTTCATTAGTGCAGCACGGTTCCCCGTTTAACCGATTGTAGCCGCACATCACCATGCTAACGTCAGTGTTTTGTATAATATGCTTAAATGCAGGAAGATACGTAGTCCAGAAAGCGCGTCCGCCAACAACTGCATCGAAAGAATGACGGTCGGCTTCGGGACCGCTGTGCACAGCGAAGTGCTTGGCACAGGCCAAGGCTTTGTAGCGACCGTTGACTTTCTGTTGCAGTCCGTTCACGCAGGCCGCGCCCATGCGGGCGGTGAGATAAGGATCCTCCCCGTAAGTTTCCATGCCTCTGCCCCAACGGGGGTCACGAAAAATGTTGATGTTTGGAGTGAAGAATGTAAGTCCTTTATAATCATCGTGTTCTCCTGCTTTTTGGGCACGGAAGTACATCATCCGTGCTTCATCGGCTACCATACCGAACATCTCCTCCACCGCTTTGTCGTCAAAAGTGGCGGCCAGTGCCGTAGGCATTGGATAGACCGTGGCGTAACCGTTTCGTGCCACGCCGTGCAACGCTTCGTTCCACCAGCTGTATGCCGGAATCCCCAAACGCTCAATGGCTGGGTTGCGATGCTCCATCATTCCTAACTTTTCGTCCAGAGTGAGCTGATTCAGAAGAAGTTGTACACGTTCGTCAATGGAAAGGTTCGGGTTGCGGAAATCCTGCTGAGCAAACACACAAAAGGAGAAGACGATACATATAATGCTGACGAATATTTTTCTCATATCGATGGATTTTACCAAAAAAATTTGTTTGTAGAGACGTTTTAGGAAACGTCTCTACAGGGTATTCGAATTATTGAATGATCAATTTTTTCGTCAAAATCTGTTTTTCAAGTTGAAATGTAATCAAATACATTCCTTTTTGAAGATGATTTGTACTAATCTTTTGATTGCCAGGAGCAGTCACACCGTTCATAACCATTTTGCCGTCAGCAGAGAGCATTGTCCAAGCAAATTCCTCATCCGTAGGGTTATTCATCATAAAATAGCCTTGCGTAACCGGATTCGGAGTCAGGTTGATTTTCGTTAATTCGTTCTCAGGAACATCACCTCCAAAATTGACATGCACTACGTACGTACGTGTAGATTGATGCGGCGTAGCAGCTGTATAAAGGACATCAGTGTACATGAAATTCTGAGCCTCAGACTCGTCAGGTGTAACTGTCACCCACAAAGGTTTGGTAATCGTTGGGGAGATTTGCGTCAAATCAGGATGCACACATCCCACATAAAAAAGAATGGAGTCATCGGCAGTGATTTCTCCGTACATGTCTCCAAAGTAAGGATTTTCAAGAGTGGGATTGTTCTCCATCAAAAAGTCAAACCCCGTGATTTCGGGCTCCACCAAATAAATTGGTTGGAAATTGACTAATCCGTAAGACGGATTATCCGCCTGATGGAAAATCACTGCTTCCGCTGCAGCTTCGTTGTCGCAACCCCAGTAGTTGCCGACTGCATTCATATTGCTATGGGCATTGTTATACAGCTCATACTCAACGCCGCCGTTGCCGTTGTTGTACAGCACATTGTAACCGGGATCTTCAACTGTTCCCATATCCACCTGATGGTAGTAGATAGCCGTTACGCCCCAGAGGTTACCCGTGATGAGGTTATGGCGTAACTTTGCGGCGCAAGTTGTATCGTTACCGTAGATGCTTATACCGCTGCCACCATTATTCGGATTCACCTCTAAATCGTTGTCAATAAACTGGTTATTTGCAATTAAAGAGGATATACGATAACCGTTTTGCGTGTAACCGTAACGGTTGTGTTTGATAACATTGTCCATGACAACTACTTTTGTAACGGCAGTATTGGTAAGGTTAGAAATGCCGATGCCACCCGACATAGAGCTTGCCACGCCTTCAATAATGTTGCCTATGATGAAAATCGTGTCGTTAGTACCAGGACCAATATTGATTTGCGGATTGTTGGTATTTGCTAATACATTGTTGTAAAGCACATTATTCAATATTTTGGGGCAACCGTCCATATTGATGGCCGATTGAATAGCGCACCCTTGGTTATCGTGAAAATAGCTGTTTTCAATCACAGGGCTGCAATTCAAGTAACTAATAACGTGATCGGAAAAATGGTCAAATTCGCAAGACTCAATATGTATCTCACTGCTTATCAACTTGATATGTTTGCAATACTGAACATGAACATTCTTAAGTGTGCTCAAAGAACTGCTTTCAAAGTAAATTTCGAAAAAGTCATTCTGTGTGGAATCGCCTTGAATCAGCAACGGAGTGGTGCGATCTTGAGTCTGTAAAGAACCCAGAATAGTGATTTCCTTGCCGCTATCCACCAAAAGGTACTCGTCTGTAGATTGCAGAAGCAGAGTATCTTGCGGTTCCAGTGTGACATTCTGCAAGATTCGATAGTGATTAGGAGAAGTCACCTGAATAGCGTTGGGCAAGAAAGTGGCCAAATCTTGCAAAGTATATAAACCTCCCGAAGATTGCGCAACTAACTGAAAACCAGCAAATAAATACACTAAACTGAATAGAATTTTTTTCATAACTGTAATATTTGCGGCAAAAGTACATAAAATACTAAAATCTGCCAATTACTTGGGTAGGGATTCTTTGAACTGTTTCTTGAAGGAACGCGATATTTCAAAGTGGGCGTTGTCGGCAATCAAGACGCTGTCTTTAATCACCCCTGTCACTTTATCGATATTGACCACTACTGAATTGTTGATTTTCAGGAATTTGGATTTCGGAAATTTGCTCTGGAACATCTTCAAGTTGCTTCGGAAATATTTTCTGAATCCATCTTCAAAATAGACACAAACTTGGTTGCCCACTTTCTTGATATACAGAACGTTGTCAAACACAATCCGAATGGATTCCTCATTGCGCGTACCCAAGATAAACACGGATTTTGGAGTATTTCCATCTTCGTTGAACATCGCGGTTTCTTCTTCCACCTTTTGGACGAAATGGCGGTCCACTTTGTTGTAGGTACTATAAATGTTCAGGATTTTTCCCATGATACTGTTCAACTCCCGCTCAGTGTAGGGTGCATAAAAAACTTCAAAAAATCCCATTTTCAAATACTGTTTCACTTTTTTTGTGTTGACCATGTCGCAAAGACCGACGATAAATGGCGGTTTTCGGATGTCATGGAGCACTTCGGCAAACCCCAAATCCAGGAAGAACAAAGAGGGTCTGTGTTTGTTCAGAACCTCTATTGCCTCTGCCACGTAATGGCAAATATGGGTGATATTCACTGAATAATATTTTGATAATAAGCCTTTTAACATGCTTATCTTCTCTTCATCTTCACAGAGAATGACTACTTCGAAATTTATGTTTGATCCCATAATGTTTTGTTCTTGATGTAAAAGTAAACAAAATCAACGTCAATAGTCTGTCTTAAGAGGGGAAAAGAGATTGTCAGCATGAATAATCATGGATTATTGCAATACATGAAGTGTTTTTTGCTTAAAACAGAACAAAAATGACATTTTGTCATTTTTACATTGAAATAACTCAATTTCCACATTAATAGGCCATTTTTATCTCGAAGGAGGCCAATAATAATGTGTTATGTGTGAAAAATCACATGAAATGTTTAGTGTTTGGTGGGGAAAGGGAATTATCCGTAATCGATTCGCATTTGTTGTTCTTTGTCAAAGAGGACGTTTCGAAGGATTTGAAGCTGTTCGACGCTGTGCTGATTCAATGGAACATGGGTCGAGAGCCATGATGGGCATTGTTCGGGCATCCATTTTTGCAGGTTGTCGTATAATGCAACTTCTTCATTGACAGGATGTTGCCTATACTTGGTGCGGGCATATTGGAGCAGTCGCAAACCATCCGCCTTTTGATGAAAGGCTTTCACGAAATGAGGATAGTCGGTGACATTATGCCGAATGTCTTGCCATATATCCTGTTTTTGAGTCTCTTTTTGAAGAAAAATGAGAAAATCATTCTCAGTTATAGGATAATCTCCCGTGTAAAGTTCCGTAAGATGCTCATAGGCTTCGCGGATGGGTTCGAAGCAGGCATGATGGTAAATAGGATAACTTTCCCAAAAACCTTTTGCACCTTTGGCCATGGCGGGTCCGGTGCCGAACGGCACGCGGTCGGAGTAGCGACTGGCGGGATAGACACATTCCGTGTTAAAAAGACTTAATCCTCCCATTTTGCAGAATTTCTGGACAAGATAAAAGTCTTCTCCGCTTTGCAAGGGCGTGATATTGCCAATCTTCCGTAGTGCGGAAGCGCGCATGGCTATAGCGGAGCCCAATGCAGTAAAACCGTATGGACTGTTGATACTCAATAAGTTGATGGCATAATTCCGCATGTAGATTTCATAGCGAAGCATGGCTCTGTTGCGTGTTTCGTCATGTGAATCCAAGGGATGGTAATAGGGTACAGCTATCGCATTAAGCTGTTTGTTCTGTGCGAACCGGGCTGCTACAGATGACAAATATCCAGGTTCCACAAGAGTGTCAGCATCCATACTAATGATTAAATCATCGGGCTCGGATGCCTCCAATATATTTTCAAACAACACTTTACGTGCATATCCAACTCCATATTTCTTGCCTTTCCATCCATTGCCTGGAGAGGAATAGTCTAACACATGAAGTGTTAAAAAGTGATAATCTCGCAGATATTCCAGCAGACTGCGATTGTTTTCGCAAATAGTTTTTTTATCAGTGTCAGTCCAGTAATTATCAGGTTGATTGACACAAATATAGACTTCAAAAGGAATGTCTGTTTTTTGCTTGGAGAGCGCATCTAATGTGACGGGCAGATGTTCCAGCTCGTCCATGGCGGGGATAGAAACCCGAATCGTTGGCATCTATTTGACGGTAATTTGGACGTCTCGCGTGCGGACTGCCTCGTCAACATTATTGCGGGCGTAAACGAAATGCAACGTTTGGGTGCCTTTGTCAACAGCCTCGAATTTCCAGAAACGATGGCTGGATGCTCCTACCATCCCTTCCGGAGCGTAACTGACATAACGGTCACCTGTACTTTTCACTATGTTGACCTCTTTTTCATTGATCCATTGCCACCAATAACCAGTCGAAGCATTTGTGATGAATTCAATCTCACAGGACTGCCCTTTCTTTAGCACCACCTCGTCGGTTTCTGTATTGATGGAAACCAATTTCTTTTGTGCTTGACAACCCACAAGTAGGCAAATAAGTGTGCTGAAATAGATGATCTTTTTCATTTTTTCTAATATTAAAGTGCAAAAATACAATTTTTTATAGCAAAGACTGCTTAAAAGTTCGAAGGTTTACACGAACTTTTTCTTTACGAGATTGATGACGAATCCCGGCAAGAGGTAGCACAAGAGAAGGAAAAAGTAATTGATCGGACCCGGAATTTTGACTTTCCGGCCATGCAAGGTTGCTCTCACCCCTCGTTTGGCAATCTGTTCGGGGGATAACATTACTCCAATGGCGCGCAGGCGTTTCCGCATTTTCACGGGCAGATTGTAAAGATCGGTATCTACAGCGCCGGGACAGACACAGCACACTTTTACTCCGTAATGACTTAATTCATAATGGATTCCTTTGGAGAATTTCAGCAAATAGGATTTGGAAGCTTGGTAGGTTGCGATGGTCGGGAAACTCATGAAAGCCGTGATGGAGGAGGCGTTGAGGATGTAGCCGCATCTCCGTTCTTTCATTTTTTTACCGAACAACACGCACAAGTCTGCGGGGGTGGTGCTGTGCAGCATCGTCATCTTGTGACTCAATGCCATCGGTTTCTCCACTGCCGCGCCGAAATAAAACATGCCCGCATTGTTGACCAACACTTCGACTTCAATATGTTCGTTTTCACAAAAATCAAAGAGCTCCTGAGCCGCTTCGGGTGTTGTTAAATCTTGATAACGAGTGAGGATGCGCTGTTGCGGAAATAGAATCTGCAACTTTTCCTGTGCGGTCGCGTTCAAATCTTCTCGATTGCTGACAATCAACAAATGATATCCTTTTCGAGCCCACTCTTCCGCGTACGCGTAGCCAATTCCGGAACTGCCGCCCGTGACGAGTGCGAAGGTCTGTTTTTGCGTATTATTCATATTAGTTTTGTTTAGGTAGAGGCGTAGCATGCTACGTTTCTACGGCATGATCACTATGACAACATTTGTTTGGCTTTAATGACCGCTTCGACCAATTTGTCGGCTTCATCGAAGGTGTTGTACAGCGCAAAAGAGGCGCGCACGGTGCCAGGAATACCGAAATGGGTCATGATGGGTTGCGTGCAGTGGTGTCCTGTCCGCACTGCAATTCCTTGATGGTCAAGGAGAACTCCCATGTCATAGGGATGAATGTTGCCAACGAGGAATGAGATGACGCCCGTCTTGTGTGCCGCCTCCCCGATGAACCGCATTCCGTCAATTTTGGAGAGTTTTTCGGTGGTATAGGTCAGCAACTCTTGTTCATGAGAGGCAATCTTCTCTAAACCAATACTTTGGATATATTCTATAGCTTTGCGTAGTCCGATGACATCCCCGACCGAAGGGGTGCCAGCCTCGAATTTGAAGGGTAACTCGTTGTATGCGGTCTTCTCAAAAGTCACGTCCTTGATCATTTCTCCACCGCCTTGGTAAGGTCTCATCTCGTTCAACCATTGTGACTTACCGTACATTACGCCGATACCCATCGGGGCGTACATTTTATGCCCGGAAAAACAGTAGAAATCGCAGTCAAGTGCTTGCACATCCACTGGGCAATGCGCCACCGCCTGTGCCCCGTCAATGAGTACGGGCACGTTGTGGTGATGTGCAATGCGGATGATTTCTTCAATGGGATTGACGGTGCCGAGTGAATTGGAGACGTGTGCCACCGCCACAATCTTCGTCCTCGGGGTCAATAAGTTCTCCAATTCTTTGACTATCAATTCTCCATGCTCGTCAAAAGGCAGTACTTTGAGCTTTGCGCCACGATCTTCGCAGGCCAGTTGCCAAGGTACAATGTTGGAATGATGCTCCATCTCGGAGACGATGACCTCATCGCCTTCTTGAAGGTAAGTTTTGCCGAAGGAAGCGGCCACGAGGTTGATGGATTCGGTGGCGCCGCGTGTGAAAATGACCTCTTGCGTGGTCGCGGCATTGATGTATTGCCGTACCGCCTCGCGGGCCTGCTCGAACTCATTGGTAGCCAACTGACTGAGACAATGCACTCCGCGATGAATGTTACTGTTGATGTGCAGGTAATAGTCATTCAGCGCATCTATCACTACCTGAGGCTTTTGCGTGGTCGCGGCATTGTCTAAATAGACCAATGTTTTGCCGTAAACCTTTTCGTTTAATATGGGGAAATCTGCTCTATTCATGGGGCTGTGAATTATCGTTATCTTCTGAATGAATGGATTGTTGGACTGTATTATTATTTTGATTGTCAGATGGTTTCATAAACCGTAACTGCGTGGCATACATTAACACCCATAACACGGAAGTGATGATGCCATTCAAATTCATGGCGGCCATCCCGCCGATGATAAAGTTGAGCACACAAAACTCGAGGATTTTGCCTATCGTATATAAGTGAAACCCCACTTTGTTCAGCTTCACCAACATCAGGAACGCGCCTGCGAAAAACATCATTTCCACCATTGTGAGCAGCAAATACTGCCAACTGGAAATGGAGGTGTACAAAGAAAGGATTTGTTCGATTTGTTCCGCCGAAAACAGCTTCATTTCTTTGATGGTATCCATGGATTTCAACATATAATCCGGGGCAACCGCCCAACAAAGATAGGTGATGGCGGAAAACACGGCGCCAACCATCGAGATGATGCCCAAAATCCAAAGAATGAAGGTTCGTTGCGGTCTATTTTCCATTGTTACTAATTGTTTGCGTTTCTATTCTCCTTGATGTGAATTTTATAACACAAGGAATGGTCTTTCTTTACTTTATACCGTTCGTCCGAACGCCAGCCGATGACCCAAATGATTTGGTCACCGGAGCATAAGAGACGGATTTTCTCTTTCGTGAAACGGTCGATTTTATGATCGGTGAAAAAATCGCTGAGCTTTTGTCTGCCTTT
>Ga0265299_10003878_pt1 | contig 14386 bp, 10 predicted proteins | sample AusTroGonzalo_MG_4_FD_193485 | JGI IMG/M metagenome (GOLD analysis project Ga0265299, IMG submission 193485) | Bovine rumen microbial communities from tropical cattle in Woodstock, Queensland, Australia - Gonzalo_02 | ecosystem: Host-associated > Mammals > Digestive system > Stomach > Rumen ... | reverse complement strand
CAAGCAGCCGAAGGACTGGTCGCAGGTGGCGAAGTGGGTGGACATCGCCGAGGCGGCCGGTGTCGACCGTATTGCCGCCTGGACGTATCGCGGCGGCTACGGCACCGTCGTCGGCGCACCGGACGCCCTCAAGCTCTGGGATGCCATCGGCGAAAATTACAACCGCGTGCTGAACAAATAGAAAGGAAAACAACCATGCTCAATGACTTTGGATACATCGACAAGGCGATTGCCAACATCAAGGAGGTCGCCGAGAAACAGGAGGCCAACATCAAGGCCGCCGCGAAGCTGATGGCCGACGCCATCGCAGAAGACAAACTCATCAACGTCTATGCGGGCGGCGGACATACGACTCTCGCGATGGGCGAGATGTTCTTCCGCGCCGGCGGCCTCGCGAACATCAACCCGATGATGGAGACGGCGCTTTCAGTCTTCAATCAGGCGCTCAAGTACCTTGAGCTCGAGCGCACTGTCAACTTCGGAGCGTCCATCGTAAAGTACTACGACGTGAAGGAAGGGGATGTCGTCATCTTCTTCCACAACATCGGCATCAACCCCGCCACCATCGACGCGGCGGAGGAGTGCAAGAAGCGCGGATGCAAGATCATAGCCGTCGCGTCGTCGTACTGGCAGAAGGAAATGCCTAAGGACCACTTCATCCGCCACCCAAATGGAAAGAACCTCTTCGATTACGCGGACGTCTGCATCGACGACTACAACCCCGTCGGCGATGCGGTGGTGACGGTTCCCGGAATGACGACGCCCATTGGACCGGTCTCGAACGTCGTCGACTTCACGATTGCGCATCTTCTCGAAATCGAGTGCTGCCGCCAGTGCGTGGAGCGCGGCATCGTGCCGCCGGTGTGGAACTCCGCGAATGCGCCCGGTGGCGACGAGAAGAACGCGGCATACCTTGCCAAGTACAAGCCGCTCGTGAAGTGCCTGTAGTGAAGAATGAAAAGTGTAAGGTGCAAAAAAGGAAAATGAAGAATGAACATGAGGAGTAAGGCGGGCTTTCTTTCGCTGGCCTATGTCGTCGTGGCGTCGGCCGTCTTCGCGGGGAACGAGGCGAATCCCGACGCGATAGAGCTGGCTCCGCTGCCTATGCCGGTCGAGTTCAAATCCGACATGGACAGCCCCGTCGCGTTCGACGCTTCTACGACGGTTGTTGTCGACTGCCCGGACGCGAAAGGCGCGGAATGGCTCGCCGCGCATTTCAGGGAGTGGTACGGCAAAGACGCGCCGAAGGTCGTGTCGAATGTTGCCGGTGTGGAAATGTTGCCAATTCCAATTGCCAACTCCCAATTGGCATCGGAGGCGTATGCGGTCAGGGCGGACGCATCGGGCGTCAAGATCTCGGCGCGCACTCTCGCGGGCGTTAGGTGGGCCGCGTACACATTGCGGCAGCTCGCCATTGCGAAGCGCGGCACGTTCAAGACCGAGGGACGCATACTGCCGACGCTGGAGATTTCTGACTCTCCGCACCTCGCGTTCCGCGCAGTCCATCTCTGCTGGTTCCCGGAAGTCAGGCCGCAGCAGATGGAACGCGCGATACGCCTCGCGGCGCTTCTCAAGTTCAACTACGCGATCATCGAGCCGTGGGGGATGTACAGGAGCGAGAGGCACCCGTGGTGGCACTGGCCGAACCCGACGATGACGAAGACCGAGGTGCGTCGCCTCGTGAAAATCGGGCGAGACCTCGGCATAACCCTCGTTCCACAGATCAACGCATTTGGCCATGCCTCGTCGTCGCGCACCTGCACGCTGAAGCACATGGTGCTCGACGTCGCCCCAGAGTACGAGCCGCTTTTCGAGCCGGGTGGATGGAACTGGTGCCTTGCAAATCCCGAAGTGCAGCGCGTTCTTCGCGAGCTGATCGCCGAGATGCACGAGGACTTCGGCAATCCGCCGTTCTTCCACCTCGGCTGCGATGAGGCTCAGCCGCCGTCCTGTCCCGAATGCAGGAAGCGTCCCTACGGAGAGCTCGTCTGCGACCATATCACGGGTCTTGCCGAATTCGTGAAACAGCGCGGAGCGCGCGCGATGATCTGGCACGACATGCTGCTTGAACGCGGTGATCCGCGTTGGAACGGCTTTGTCCACTTCGGTTCGAAGACGACGGCGACGCTCGCCGACACGCTTCCGAAGGACGTAATCATCTGCGACTGGCAGTATTCCTACGGCGACATGAAGGAGACGCGGAAGGACTGGCCGACGATGGGCTATTTCAAGGAGAAGGGCTTCGCGGTCGCGGGGTGTCCGTGGATGAACTACAACGCGATGAAGCCGATGGCCGACTACATCGCGCAGATCGGCGGCTTCGGAATCGTCGAGACGACGTGGCACCATCTGCGCGGCAGCGACTGGGTGAGGATGTTCCGCTATGGAGCGTCTGCGGCATGGGGCACGCCAGTGCGCGGCACTGGCGGACATGGCGCGACGCCGCTGTTCGACACCGAGTTTGCGGTTCCGCTCCGTCTCGTCGGGCATGACATGAAGACGACGGACTATCTCGACACCGGCCATCTCAACTATCAGGTCCCGCCCGGCTGGTGGGTGGGCAACTGACAGGATAGTTAAAAAATTGAAAGTGTAAAATGAAGGCGAAGGCAGAGACATGAACATAAAGAAGATGAACAAAGGGCTCGACTTCCTGCGCGACAAATACGGCGCAGCGAAGGGCGAGATCGTCCTTATGGACGGACACTGTTACGTCGGCGCGACACCGCTTCTTCCGGGGCGCATGGAGCGCAAGATCGTCGAGCTCAAGAAGATGACCGAGAACGGCACGCTCGAGGGCGTCTCGACACTCAGGTTTGCGAGTTTCGCGCCGAAGGGCGCGGACATCGAGGGGATGCTTGCAAAGGAACTTGATCTCGCCGCATACCTTGGCGCATCAGATGTCATCCGCGTCATGGCCGTTGCAAACGGGCTCGCAATCAACGTCCTCGCTAAGCTCGCCAACGACGTGAACGTCTCGGTCGAGATCGGTGCGGGGCTCCCGAAGGGCGCCGAACCATACGACCGCCACGAGATCATCGCGAAGCGCGGCGTAGCCTGCGACCAGACGGTCGATACGCACACGAAGCACGAGTCGATCCGCTGCTGGGGTGCGGATGGAATGGCGGAATACACGGACGTCGACACTGAACTCTTCGGGCTCTCCTACGACGAAATCTGGAACGTTCGCGCGGCATTCGCGCTTCTGCAGAAACGAGCCGATACGAAGGTCTGGAAGTCCGCATGGGCGAAGGCTACGAAAGCCGTGAAGCTTGCGTTCGCGGCGGACAAGGCGAAGGCCGCGAAGACGATAGCCGTCAAGAAGGGCCTCGACACGAACCAGTCGATAAAGGTTGCAGAGGTCAGGTAAAACGAAAAACCGTGTAGAACATGTAGAACGTGCAGAAGGTCTACATGATCTACACGTTCTACACGGCTAAAAATAACAAAGGAATTTATAGATGAAGCCAGTAAAAATCGCGATGATGGGCATGACCCACGGCCATACCCGCAAGTACTACCAGACGCTTCTCGACAACCAGAAGCTCGACTGGGTCGCCTCCTGCGCCCAGGACGCGGAGGCAAAGAAGACTTATGAACTCTACAAGACGGGCGTTCCCTGCTACCTCGATCCCGAGGAGATGTATCGGAAGCATCCCGACATCGAGGCCGTCGTCATCGCCTCGGCGAACGACCGCCACTTCGAGCAGATGAAGTGGTGCGCCGAGAAGGGCATCCACATCCTGTCCATGAAGATCCCCACCTTCGACATGAAGGAATACGACGAGATGATCGCCATGTGCGACAAGACGGGGATTGTCTGCCAGATCGAGCTTGAAATGCACTACAATTCTGTCGTGCGCCGGTTGGAGAAGCTTGTGAAGGAAGGTGCCATCGGGAAGATAAAATCCGTACAGGCGACGAATATCACGCTCTCGCCGGTGTGGGCTTTCCCATGGCAGGGTGACCCAAAGGCGAGCTTCGGCTCTGTCGTGCCACTTAAAAAGGGAGATTCACGTTTCCGCGGAGGCGCGCTTTGTGACCACCCGCATATCTTTGACTTGATCCGCCACCTGACCGGCAGCAGCTTCGACTACATCTATGCCGAGGTCGCGCCGAACCTGCGCGACGGGCTGAAGGTTGAGGATATGCTGATGGCGGTCGGCAAGATGAAGGACGGTACGGCGTTCCTGTTCGATCCGAGCTGGTCGCGCCTCGAGGAAAAGCTGAAAGTCCCTGGCCCCGGCTGGGAGCGCTTCCCGAAGCGCATGGAGGTGAACGTCACCATCACAGGTGACAAGGGGATGATCACGTGCGACTGCTTCGGTCCGAACGTCTACCACAACGGCGCGCCGAACGACCGCTACACCGTGCAGTACACCTACTTCGACGAGTGGATCGGTCTCATCGACGAATTTGTCGATTGCATCCGCAACCACAAGGCTCCGCTAATCAATCTCAAATGGCACAAGGAGACGATCCAAACCATGCTTGGCTGCTACGAGTCGATCAAGTCCGGCAAGATTGCGAAAGTCGGCAAATGACATTGAGCATTGAAAGAGAGGTGAACATGCACAGGGGAAACAGTTCGTCCTTTGGATTCATATCAGCAGGGGCGCTTGCACTCTGCATCTCCATTACGCTTCCGTCTTATGCCGGAAACGAGGCAAATCCCGACGCGATAGGGCGCGCGGCAAGCATTTTGTCGTCGCTTTTGCTTTGCTCCCTCGCATTGCACGGGGCGGAGGTTGCGTCCAGCGTGCCAAGCGCATCCGGCCTCGACACCTTGACGCCCAAAGGCAATGCCGACGGCATCGTCCTTTTTGACTTCGAGACCGAAGCGGAACATGAAGCCGTCCGCGCATCCAACACCGACTACGGCAATTTGATCACCGTCACGAACCGCATGGCGGCATCGGGTGATTTCGCCCTCCATGTCTCGGGAATGGGCGATACGGAGGACGCGAAGACCGGCTACTACCGACTGAAGTTCGCAGACACGTACTACGGCGAAATGACGCACTACGGCCTCTACCGCCTTGCGTGGGCGGACGTGAGGAGAACTCGGAATTGACAGGAAAAATCGTATAATATACGCAAAACAACCCAAGAAAGGAAGAAGTCCATGACAACGGGAAAAGCACTCAATGGAAAGCCGTATGCGGGAAATCCGCACGTACGGTTTGACGAGGGGGAAGTCGCACCGGCAGCAAAGCCGAGGCGTGGGCCTCTACTCTACAAACTGAAAAAATACGCGGATTTAGGGGGGGCGAAATTATCGCCTCTTTTCGTAGGTAGCGCACTTTGTGCCTCCCTTCTTTCGCCGCAGAGCGTGTCTGCGGCGGGGCTTTCCAGCCTCAACTACGTGCAGGACGGCCTTGTCACGCATTTCGACGCGCTTGAGAACACGGGGCGGGGAACTTATAGCGACACGGCTACGACGTGGACCGACCTCAAAGGTTCTGCGTCAATCACTCTCAGGTCAAGCGCGTCATGGGCACAACGCTATCTCGACACCGGTGGTGATTCGCATGTAATGCAGAGCATGCCAGGCGTCGCCAAGAACTCGCTCACCTTGGAAGTCCCAATCAGGGTAATCGAAAACAAGGCGTCAAACAGCAACTATCCAATGATTGCTGGCGTATGGAACTCGTTCTACCTCTACTTCTATGCGGCGCAGAACACTTTGCGCCTCTCTCCATTGTCGAACAGCAACTTCCCTGCGGTTAGCGGACAACGTGCCGGAACCGTGTTTGCACGCTCCGATTCAGAAAAGTGCTACTACCACATTGACTACAACGGTAATGCTTTTAGCTGGTATGTCAACTTTTCTGGAGGGCCGCTTTCTGGCTCGATTGGCGCTGGTAACTGGAATCTCAACGGCGGCTACGGCTATCTGCACGGGCACTACTACGGTCTGCGCCTCTACAACCGCCCGTTGACCACGACGGAGCTTGACAGGAACTTCGTGGTTGACAGACTGCGCTATTTCAGCTATCTCCATTCCGCGTCCGGCGCGGCGAACTGGAGCGACATTGCGTGGACGGTGCCGGAGACGACCACGGCGACCGCGCCTTCCACTTCCACGAACGCATACGTGCAGATTAAGGGCGCGACGGTGAATGTGACGGCGGCTGACAAGGTGGGGCTCATGGGGCTTTCGCTAGAAGACGGAGCAAAACTTGACATCGCGGACGGCGCGGTGGCGGCGGTGAAGGTGCTTTACGTTGAGGGACATCAGATCGCGCGCGGGTTTTACACTGGCACGGGGAGCGGCGCCGTGCAGGTGGACTGGCTTTCCGGCAATGGCATTCTTCGCGTGGCGGGATCGCGTTCCGGCACGTTCCCGTCCGTGTTCCCCACGCCAGCCGCAGATGGATGGTACGAGTTCGGGCTTGAGGGCGACGGCGCGACCGGTACCGACACGTACATAGTCGGCGACCATCCCGACTGGAGCATCTATGCGTTCCCGACAAACTCCAAGCTGCGTCTCGTGGGGAGCATTCTATTGGAAACGGTGCCAGCTGGGTTCTTCTCGCAGTACGACACGAGCCGCCTCACATTCGCATATCTTCACGGTTCGTCCGCATTTGCCGACGGCACAACCCTTGTAGTTCCGTCTGGCTGCGTGTTCAGGTACATGCCGGGGACATGGACGGCAGACGGAAGCACGCCGAACAAATACAACGCGAGCAATGTCACCGTATCCGAAGTGATGTACGCCGGTGGCGTCGAGAACAACGGCACGATCTACGTCTCGGGCGAAGCCGTTTCAAATGTAAAGCAGAGCCCCAGGCAGCGCATGTCTGGGCATCTGTCGGGTTCAGGTGCGTTTTACCTGCCGAACTGGGGGCACCAGCTTCGTATTTCCGGCGGCTATTCCGGCTCGAACTCCTTTTCTGGATACATGAGCCAAGGCGGTTGCCTTTGGTTCGACACGCTTTCGATGACGGGCCGTCTCGCAACCGCCAACATGCCAAGTTGCAACGGATACTACCAGAATGCGAACTACTGCGCCGCCGCGATTTTGTTCGGCAAATACCAGAGCGGAGAGACTGCCGACCATGAACTCTACATCGAAACGGTAAATGGCAATGCTGGAGTCAATTCCGGCTGGCGCAACGGATGCAATCTTATAGTATGGGGCGGCAATACGATCCACGTCGGCAGGCTAACCTCGTCCACGCACGTGATAGGACGTCCAAAAGATCAGAAATGCACGTTGAACTACCTTGGAATGGATTCCTCCGTGGGCGTGGGCAACGTGGTGATCGACGAGATTGCCGGAGGCAGCGTGTATGCCTCAACAAATGTGAATATCAAGGTGGGAACCGTATCCAACGCCTGTACATTCGACTATTCGCTGCAGTCCAACGTGGTGAACCGCATGACGCTCGACATAACGAATTCGTGCAACGCCTCGGCGGTCGTTAAGGCCAAAGACATTGCGATGCTTCCTGCGCGTATTTCCGGCTTCGCGGGCAAGGTGAATCTGGTGGACTCCGAGACGCGCACATACGCGGTTGCGATGGATTTCTCGCAGGGCACGAACGCAATCTACAATGTGGGCGGATGCATCGGTTCGGGGACGCTGAACAGTGCGCCGTCCGGCGGTACAATCGACGTGACGTTCCCTAAGACGGGCTACAACGCGGTGTATGGCGACTACGCGGTGGCGCGGTTCTCGTCGGGCGGCGCGTTGCTTTCGGGTTGGAACGTGACGATTAACGGACAGGCGGTGGCGCGCCAGCGGGCGTTGCGCGCAATGGTGACGGTGGTGAAGGACGGCACGGGAATCTGGCTGCGCGTCCGCAAGCCCGGAATGCTGATAATTGTGCTATGAAAACGCGAAAGCCCCTTCTTTTGCTTGGCGCGACGGTGATGGCCGCCGTCCTATCGGGTGCTGAGTCTGCTGGTCTGCGCGTGAGAAGCGCGCGCGTGGCGGATGCGTTTCCGCGGGCGGGGCTGACGATGCCTCTCGAGGTGGTGGTCGAGAACGCGGGGTCGAACGTCGTCCGGAACGTGGAGGTGAGGCCGGGAACGATGCCGGACGGCATGAAGGTCGTCGAGGTCCGCCGGACTGGCGGCTCGATGTTTGGCGGAGACGTCGCGACTTTTGTCGTGAAGGTGCGGACGGAAAAGATGGGCAGACACGTCGTGCCGCTTGAATTGCGGAGCGGCGGCGACGTGCTGCGGAAGATGGACGTGGCGGTGGACGTGGAGCCGTCGCTGGGACTTCCCAAGGCGGAGTACGTGCCTGAGCCAAGGCCCGTCGAGACGGATTACGACATTGCCGCGATCTACTTTCCCGGATGGCCTTCGCATTGGGAATGGGACGGCATACGGAAGACGTGTCCCGAACGCAAGCCGGTTCTCGGCTGGTACGACGAAAAGAACCCGGAGGTCGTTGACTGGCAGATAAAGTGGCTTGTGGAGAACGGGATAAGGACGCTATACGTTGACTGGTACTGGGATCGAGGGCGGCAGTGGATGGATCACTGGATTCGCTCCTACCGCAAGGCGAAATACCGTCATTTGATAAAGTGGGCGATGATGTGGGCGAACCACAATCCGAGAGGAAGCCATTCCGACGCCGATATGCGCGCCGTGACGAAATTCTGGATCGAGAACTACTTCAACATGCCGGAATATCTGAAGGTGGACGGCAAGCCCGTGGTGTGGATATGGTCGCCGCAGAAGATCGAGAGCGACACGGGAAGGGGTGGCTCGGCGCGGCTTCTTCGCATATCCCGCGAGATGGCGAAGGCCGCCGGATACGAGGGCATCCAGTTTGTTGCCATGCACCGCCCAGAGGCTGTGTGCAACTTGCCGGACATCCGCATCTACAAGACTCTTGGCTTCGACATGACCGGCGGCTATCGGTTCATGGCCCACCGGACGGGTATAACGAGCGTGAAGGAATACGAGGATCATCCAAGGCGCTATCCGTTCACGGCGCTGGCCGACGCAATGCCGGAGCATTGGCGGCGTTTGCAGGAGATTGGCATTCTTCCGTTCATGCCGAACATCTCCACCGGCTGGGACGACAGGCCGTGGAAGAATTCGCTTGAAATCTATGGCAAGAGCGTTGCCGACTTCCGCCGGATATGCGAAGAGGCGAAGAAGTTCGCGGACGAGACCGGCAACAAGCGCATTTGCGTCGGCCCGTTGAACGAGTGGGGCGAGGGATCGTATGCCGAGCCGAACGTCGAGTTCGGGTTCGGCTTCTACGAGTCCGTGCGAGACGTGTTTTGCAAGAAGCCGGCGGGCGGCTGGCCGCTCAACTATGCGCCCAAGGACGTTGGGCTTGGATCTTACGACATGATGCCGCCCGCGCCTGGCGAGCCGCAGGTCTGGGACTTTGCGGGCGGCGAGCCGCAGGGATGGCGGCGCATATCGGGTCTTTCGCAAGTGCGGCGCACGGACGAAGGGATCGCCTATACCACCACCAGCGGCGACCCGGCGATTTGGTTTACACTTCCGCCTCGTTTCGGGACCGAGAAGATAAAAGAGGCGACTATACGGCTGCGCACAAAAGACGCCGCCGGCGGACTTCAGCTTTTCTGGCGGACGGGGAGGGGGCAGATTCGCGAAGCGGCTTCGATCAGCGTCAAGATCGTCCCCGACGGAGAATGGCACGACTACCGCTTCGCCGTAGGCGGACACAAGGAGTGGAATGGTGCGGTCAATCTGCTCCGCATCGATCCGGGGAACAAGGCCGGCGCGGAGGTCGAGTTCTCTGAGTTGCGGCTTCAGCCTCAGTGATGGGCTTCCGTGCAATTCAGAAAAGCTGTTTGCGGCTAAAAAAGACAAGGAGAAGACAATGCTACACAAAACCAACACACTCGACAGGCGCAGTTTCGTGACTGGGCTTGGCGCTTGTTCGCTTTTCACGGCTTTTGGCGCCGAAGGCGCTTTAAATGGCGGTGCCAAAAAACGCAAGCTTCGTTTTGCGTCGATCGGATGCGGTGGCATGGGTTCGTCTGCGACCTCCAGTCTCATAGACGTTGGATGCGAGCTCGTGGCAGTGTGCGATGTTCGTCCTGTCGCATTCGAGATGTGGGAGCGGCGGTACCCCGGCATTCCAAAGTTTTCCGACTATCGCGAAATGCTCAGGACGATGGGCGACAAGTTCGACGCCGTCCAGATTGCGACGCCCGACCACACGCATGCGTACATCGCCATCGACTGCATGCTTGCCGGGAAGCATGTCTATGTGCAGAAGCCGCTTGCACGTACGGTCGAGGAGTGCGAACTGATGCTGCAAACCCAGCAGAAGACTGGCGTTGTCTGCCAGATGGGCAATCAGGGGCATCCGGGAGTTTGGCGCTACAAGGCGCTGCGCGACGCGGCGTTCTGGGGCGGAATAAAGGAGATATACAGCTGGTCCGACCGTCCGATCTGGCCGCAGGGCATGAGGGAGTTTCCTCGGGCGGAGCCGTTGCCGCAGGGCTATGCGAAGGACGCTTGGGACTGTTGGTGTGGTCCGGCAGAGGATCGCGGCTATTCGCCTGCCTACCACACCTTCAAGTGGCGCGGCTGGTGGGATTACGGCTGCGGTGCGATAGGTGACATGGCTGTACACAATGCTGATCCGGCATTCTGGGCTTTGGAGCTTGGTCTGCCGATCAAGGTCAAGGGGGACACATGCGGAGACGGTCCGGTGACGATTTCCTTTCCGAAGCGGTCGCGCATTGAGATGTGGTTTGCGCCAAACAGATGGGTTCCAAACGGCGTCAAGCTGACATGGCTTGACGGAAGGCTGCTTCCGTCTGAAGAGGAAGTGGCCGGGCTGACCGCATACGGCAGGGAGCTTGCGAAGCAGAGTGAGGAGAAAAAGGCGAAGAGCGCGGAAAAGAAGGGCGAGGCATACGTGGCGAACCCCGATCCCGAGCCGCAGATTCCGGGCAACGGACTTGTCATCGTCGGAACCAAGGCGACCACCTTGGGCGGTTCGCACGCGACTCGTCCAAGCTGCATCGTTGGTGACAAGAACGCATACGAAGACATCATCAAACCCGCCGAGATGAAGTGCCGTGGCAACCACTACCGCGAGTTCGTCGACGCCTGCCTTGCCAGAAATCCCGAGCATTGCGGCTCGAAGCTGAAGTACGCGGCGCCGCTCACCGAGGCGCTGCTGATCGGATGCATCTCCCTCCGATATCCCAGAGAGGAGCTTTGCTTCGACGCCGGGAAGATGCGCTTCACGAACAAGCCCGACGCCAACCAGTGGCTCAAGGCGCCGTCGCGCGGCGACTGGGATTTCGGTAAGTTGATGCGCGCGCATGTCTGATGCTCTGGCATAGCACAAGGAGAGGATTATGATGAAGAAGTACATTGTCATTTCAATAGTGGCGGCGCCCGCGCTGGCAATTGCCGGTCTGTACGGCGATACGCCAGACGCTAAACATGCTTGGGCCGTCCATGACATGAACCGTCCGAAACCGGCGAAGGTCGAGGTCGGGGGGAATGGCGTTCCGTCCGATGCGGTCATTTTGTTCGACGGTTCGAGGGAATCGTTTTCGAACAACTGGCGCGACGCCAAAGGCAACCCGCCGAAATGGCGCTATTCCGACGATGGGTATTTCTATACTGTCCCTGAATGGAAAAACGGTGGTTCCATCTTCACGCGCGACGAGTTCGGCGACTGCCAGCTCCATGTCGAGTTCCGGCACGATCCAAGGCAGCTCTTTAAGTACAGGGGCGGGCAGATGCGCGGCAACAGCGGGGTCTATCTGATGAACAACTACGAAATCCAGATACTGGAGTCGTACTGGACGAGTCGCGAAGCCGAAGGAACCAAAGAATACGTCGAGACGTGCGCGGACGGGCAGGCGGGTGCGATCTATGCCGAGAACCCGCCGATGGTGAATCCTGCGAAGAAGCCCGGGGAGTGGCAGACGTACGACATCGTCTTCCACCAGCCGATTTGGAAGGATGGCAAGCTTCTCCATCCTGGCAGCGTGACCGTGCTGTTCAACGGGGTTCTCGTCCAGGACCATTGGGAGATGGAGGGGCTGACGACGCATTGCCGCCGCCGCCCGCTTGCTCCGCATGCGACCAAGGGGCCGTTGCAGCTTCAAGACCACGGCTGCGTCGTCCAGTTCCGCAACATCTGGTATCGACCTATTCCGTCGCGCTGGGACAATCTCACGTGCTCGGAGATGTCCGCCCAGCCTGAAAGGGTGATGGAGCTTCGTCGCGAGACGGCGGCAAAGCTTTTCGCCAAGATTGCCGACCCGAAGGCGGCGACGGTCAAAAACATCATCGCGCTAGGCGAGGTGATATCGTATGCCAACGAAGGGGCGTACGCCAAGGCGTTCACGGACGCGCTTGAGGCATATCGCGCCAATCCCGGCCCGAAGAAGGAGGTTGAGGGCTTGAACAAGGCGCTCGACGTCCTCGTGCGCAACAAGGTGTTGCCAGAATCGGCGAAAGTGAAATGAAAAGCAAAGCGAAAATGAGAACGGTATGCGGAACAATCCTGGCGGCGGTGGTTGCGACAACATGTATGGTTGGCGCTGCGGCTGAGGCGGAGAAGATGCCGACGGTAGCCTCGGCGAAAGTGCCGGCCGCGAAGCATGTCTTTTCGATGTCTTGCAAGGTAACGGCGGTGAACGGCGACCTCGCGACGGCGGAAGGGCGAGCGAAGGCGATAGCTTGGTGGAAGAAGAACGGATTCTCAAAGCTGTGGCTCGAGAGCTACCGACACGGCGAGCGCGTGCCGACCGAAAGACTCGTCGAGGAGCGCGACGCATTCCGCGCCGAGGGCTTCGAGGTCTGCGGCATGATAACCCCGACGATGCTGAACGACCCGAAAACCGGCGCAAAGGAGGCGCAGATGGTAGTCTGCTGGAGCGACCCGAAGGCGCGGGAGCGCATGCGGGAAGAATGCGCACGGGCGGCAAGGGTCTTCGACACTGTGATTCTCGACGACTTCCTGTTTTCGAACTGCGGTGACGGCTGCGAGAGATGCCGCGCAGACAAGGCGGCGCGGAAAATTTCAGACTTGGGGGAGTACAGGCGGACGCTTGTGTACGAAGTGTGCGAGCGCGACATTCTCCCTGCCGCGAAGAAGGCCAACTCGGAATCGCACTTCATCATCAAGTATCCCTGCTGGTGGCGCAGATACGAGGCACGCGGCTATTCACCGGTGCGTCAGGCATCGCTCTTCGGCGAATGCTGGGTCGGAACGGAGACGAGAGACGCGAACCCCGAGCCGATACAGGCGTGCTGGATCATGGCGTGGATGAACGAGGTCACAGGCGGCAGATGCGGCGGCGGGTGGTACGACGCATTGGACTGCACGCCGGAGAAGTTCGTGGAGCAGGCGTACTACACGATTCTCGGCGGCGCGAAAGAGTCGCTTGTCCACTGCTACGACTATCTGCTCTCGAACGACCCGGGGCGGACGCCGTTCGGCGAAAAGGCGGGTAGCCCGCGCAAGTGCCGCGAGGCGTTCGAGCGGGCTGCGCCGGAGCTGCGCAAGCTCGCCGACTTCGTCAGCGGTGCGGAGCGAGGATCTTTTTCAATGGGTGCGGATGGTGTTTCTACACACGAGTTCCGCAAGAACGGTAAGCAATACGTCGCCCGCCTCAACACAAAGTACGAGCCAGTCGCAGGACTCCCTGCCCATGGCTTCGAACTGAAGGAATGCAAAGGAGAATGAACATGGCTAAGTCATGCTGGATTGGGTGGGGGACAGACCCCACGGAATGCGCGTTTTACAGGGCTTTCCGCGATTTCAACCACCAGAATGACCTCGGAATTGGGTAGAAGCCCCGTGAAGCGGCTGTTTCGGGCGGGCGCTGAAACGGGCGCATATCCCCCGAGGCGAAGCCGAGCCGCGAAGCGGGCGCTATGCGGGGTGTAAATCCGCCGCGATAGGAATTACATAGGATGAATCTCTGTCTTTTCTTCGAGGGTACGGGTCGTGGCGTCGCGGGAAAGATAACGAACGTGACGCGCTTGCGTGATCTCTGCGTCGAAGACTCGCGGCAGAAGCTGCATCTTGAAGCGGGGCCTGGGACTCATTTCGGTTCGTATCTCGCGGGAAAGATTGCGGGCGTTGACTGGCAAACGACATTCCGTTCTGCGCGGCGGTGGTTCGAGGCGAACTACGAATCGTTGCCGAAAGACGGGATTGGCACTTCTGTTTTCCTCTTCGGCTTCTCACGCGGGGCGCTTATTGCTCGGCACTTCGCGGCGTGGCTCGACAAGCTTGGCGTCGAGGTTGACTATCTTGGATTGTGGGACACAGTTGACGCTACCATCGGGCTGGATGTCGCGACAGATTGTCCGCGCAATGTCAAGAAGGCGCGGCATGCCGTTTCGCGTGACGAGACGCGGAAGTTCTTTCAGTATGTCCCGCTCAAAGGCGACAAAG
>Ga0265299_10003876_pt1 | contig 14388 bp, 17 predicted proteins | sample AusTroGonzalo_MG_4_FD_193485 | JGI IMG/M metagenome (GOLD analysis project Ga0265299, IMG submission 193485) | Bovine rumen microbial communities from tropical cattle in Woodstock, Queensland, Australia - Gonzalo_02 | ecosystem: Host-associated > Mammals > Digestive system > Stomach > Rumen ... | reverse complement strand
ATTTGATAGACACAATGGTAGTCTCGGCACATCTGGCAGTGTACTATTTATGTTTAATCGTATGGGTGTGGTTGTCACAGAACCTGTTGCAGGTAAAACCGAAGATGATATTATGGAAATAGCACTTGAGAATGGGGCAGATGACTTTACTATGGATGAAGACGAGATTGTAATGTACTGTGACACACAAAATGTGAAAGATTTAAGTGAGAATCTGACGAAACTAGGTTTTAATGTACTCTCTGCAGAATCTGAATTTGTGCCTAATAATTATGTAGAGTTAGATGCCGAGCAAGGTGAAAAGATAGAAAGGTTGTATGACGCTCTGGACAGTTTGGATGATGTACAGAATGTCTATCATAATGGGAAATACTAAAAGTGGCAAAAAAGAAAAATTTTGAATTTAGAGTAGTTTATGAAAGTCCACGTGGTGGTAGAATATGTGAACTTGTTACGCCTCATGGGACTATTGAAACGCCAGTTTTTATGCCAGTGGGTACTCGTGCTACGGTGAAGGGTATAGAACCTAGAGAGTTAGACGAGATGGGTGCACAGATCATACTATCTAATACTTATCACCTATATATGCGACCAGGTGCAGATTTGGTTGAAAAAGCAGGTGGATTGCACAAGTTTATGAATTATAATCATCCTATTCTTACCGATAGTGGTGGCTTTCAAGTGTTTTCGCTTGCAGATATACGTAAAGTAAAAGATGATGGCGTGGAGTTTCAGTCACATATTGATGGTAGTAGACACTTCTTTACGCCTGAGAAGGCTATAGATATTGAAAACAAACTCGGTGCAGATATTATAATGGCATTTGATGAGTGTACTCCTGGTGGCTGCGAGAGAGCAAAAGCACGTGAAGCTATGGAACGCACACTTAATTGGCTAGACAGGTGTAAAAAAGCGCACAAAAATGACAAGCAGATGCTGTTCCCAATAGTGCAAGGTAATACCTATGCTGATCTTAGACTAGAGAGTTTGGAGCGCACTATGCCATATGCTGATGTGGGTTTTGGCATAGGTGGCTTATCTGTAGGTGAACCAAAGGATGTGATGTATGATATGCTAGATGTAATGCAACCACATTATCCTCGTGACAAGGCTAGATATTTAATGGGTGTAGGTTCGGCAGATTGTATAGTGGAAGGTGTGCTAAGAGGAATAGATATGTTTGATTGCGTTTTGGCTACTCGTGTAGGGCGCAATGGTGTAGCATTTACTAGTGAAGGTAAACTAACTATTCGCAATGGTGTGTATAAAGAAGACTTTTCGCCACTTGATCCTCATTGTGATTGTCATGTATGTAAGACATATTCTAGAGCATATATTCGTCACTTGATTAATGTTGATGAGATGCTGGGTGGTAAATTTTTAAGCTATCATAACTTGTATTATTTGATACATCTTATGGAAGACATAAAAAAAGCGATTCGAGAAGACCGTCTGCCAGAGTTTAGAGAAGAATTAAAAAAACACACAAACTATTGGGATTAGACAAAATATTTTATAAAAATACTTTGACAAAATACATAAATTGTGTTAACTTTAAAAAAGAAGGAGAAAAATATGAATAATTATGTACTATTGGGTGTTTTAGCCGTAATGATGATAGTAATGTTGGTATTGCCATCTGTTACTCAAAAGAAGAGGATAAAAGAATTTAATGACATGGTTGACAATTTGCGTGTAGGCGATGAGATCCGTACTATTGGTGGGATTATTGGTAGAATTGTGAAGATTAACAATCGTGACTATGGCAAAACTATCGTAGTGGAGACTGGTGATAAAGGTACAAAATCTACTATGGAATTTGACGTAGCGGCCGTTGGATTAGTTTTAAAATCTACAGCTAAGAAGCAGGAGAAAAAGGCTGATGAGGAACCTGTAGCAGATGTGACCGAAGGTGAAAAGGTGGAAGAGAATACAACATCAACCACTGAGGACATTGTAAAAGTAGATAAGAAAACTAATAAAAAGAAGAAATAATAAAAAGGATGGCATGAGCCATCTTTTTTGTTAAAATAACTCTACTGTTGACATATGTGTTGTTTTATGTTATAATATTTTAAGTTAGCCAGACGAACGCGCCGCAAGGTGAGGAAAGTCCGAGCACCATAGGACAAGGATGCTGGATAACGTCCAGCCAGGGTGACCTGAGGAAGAGGGCAACAGAAATAAACCGCCGAATCTCTATAGAGATGGCAAGGGTGGAACAGTGGGGTAAGAGCCCACTCGGAGATATGGTGACATACCTCTGCTGTAAACTCCATCTGGTGCAAGATCTGGGGCATATGGGCTGTCCGTCCGCCCCTTAAATCGCTGGAGCGTAGTGGTAACATTGCGCCAAGATAGATGTTCGTCAAATACAGAACTCGGCTTACAGACTAACTCAAAAAAGACTCCTTCCGGAGTCCTTTTTGTTTGTCAATTTATTTTTTATTTAATTTACTTTCTATTTGATTGATAGCTTCTTGCACGCTTTCTTCCACTGTGCTATTAGTTGTGTCTATTACTATTGCATCGGTAGCCACCTTGAGTGGACTATTTTTACGGAAGATATCTTGGTGATCTCGGGCTTCTAGGTCGCGTTTTACGTTTTCAATAGATTCAAATTTACCCATTTTTTTATAATCTTCTACACGTCTTCGTGCTCGCTCATCAATGTCTGTGGTTATAAATAATTTAATACGTGCATTAGGGAATACTACAGTAGTTATATCTCGACCTTCCATTACAATATTTTTCTTATCTGCGTACTTGTATTGGAAAGTGCGCGTCCATACTCGAATATCTTCTATTCTAGATACTTTTGGGACTAAATTTGACACTACTGGTGTTTTTAATTCACTGGTTACTTCTTTACCATCGATAAAAACATGTGCTTTATTTGTATTATGGTCATAATTGAATTCAAATTTTACTTTTTTTAGTAAATCGATGAGTGGTGCATAAGTTGATAATTTGTCTTCTTTAAAGCCTTCGATATTCAATCCGTTTTTTAGTGCCAGAAGAGTAATTGCTCTATATACAGAGCCAGTATCCAAATATGTATAATTAAAATGTTTTGCAATTGCTTTGCTGATAATAGACTTGCCAGAACCTGATAGTCCATCTACGGCAATAATCGTGTGCTGTGCTTTCATAGTTATCTCCTAATATTTAATCTGAGATAAATTTTAACATATTTTTTTGAAAACTAAAAATAATTTATTATTATATTCAAAAGATTTTGAAAAAAAAACACGATTTGTTATAATAAGTTACGAGGAGAGGTGTCTATGCAATTTGAAATTGAAATAATAAAAGCATTGCAGAATGGAAGAAGTGATTTTTGGGACTTTTTCTTTAAGTATTATTCATACATTGCGACCATATTTACTGTGATTATAATTGCAGTAATACTGTTTTTGTGTAAAAAACGTTGGTCTGCATTTTGGTTTTTAGTGGTAGAAGGAGCAGGATATTGTAGTGGCTTTATACTCAAACATATCATTTCTCGTGATCGACCATATATTGCTTCTAGCGAAGTTATTGCCATAACTACCACAGATGGTAAGTCTATGCCTAGTGGGCACTCATTATGTGCAATTATCATGGCCATGTGTCTAATATATATATTCTGGGAAAATAAAAAGACTTGGCAGCGCGCCCTGATGATTGCAGGAGGCGTGACGTTCTTTTTATTAATGGGTATTTCTAGGATGTATCTAGGTCAGCATTATCTCAGTGATGTATTAGTTGGGTATACTTTAGGTTATTGTGTATGTTTGATTGCTTATTGGGTACGTAATCCGGTTGCACGTGTTGTAAATATGCTACTAGATAGCGTAGGACTTAGCAAGTGGAAAATGACTGTACCTCCAATGCCGTTAGTCTATGATGATATGGCAGATAATAAAGTTCAAAAAGAGAGAGAATCTACACATGAGGCTGATGCGTCTACACCACCCGCAAAAAACGCTAATGCAAAACCTAGTGAAAAAGAAAAAAACATAAAGAATAAAGGTAACGATATTGGCACACGAAAATAGCACATTCAAAAGGTTATGTTTCATTTTATTATTCATAATATTCTTACCACTAATTGTAGTGGTATGGCTTTTTAAGTTAATATTAAAAATTGTGCGTAAGAATAAATGGCGCAAAAGTGGTGATATTGGTAAAAAGTTGTTGTTAAATAATGATATTACAAAAGTGGACCTAATGGAAGGTTACGAATTTGAGGAATATCTGAGAGCTTTGTTTTTCTACGCTGGTTATGATGCTAAAGTAACGCAGAGAAGTAAAGATTTTGGGGCGGATTTAGTGTTGGAGAAAAACGACAAAATAATCGTAGTGCAAGCGAAGAGATACAATAAGACGGTTGGGGCGCATAGTGTCCAAGAAATATATTCGGCTAAAGATCATTACAAAGCTACTGATTGTAGTGTGGTGACTAATAGTTATTTTTCCCCTCAAGCAGAGCAGTTGGCCAAAGAACTGGGAGTAGTTTTGGTTGATCGTGATGAATTAATGGAGATGTGGAAGCAGGTGACAGCCACCATTAGTGATGTAGATATAGATACCGACATTGATAGAGATTTTTATAATAATCCGAATAAATTTGCAATATAGGTGAGAGATGAGATTTTTTGTAGAAAAAATTATTGGGAATTCTGTTGAAATTGGTGGCGAAGAGTTTCGGCACATGATAAAAGTTATGCGTCTTACTAAAGGAGATAGCGTTACACTCTTTTGTGGCAATGGTATGGACTATATAGCAGAGATTGATACAATTAGAAAAGATAGTGCTGTGTTAACTATAAAAAATCAAATCCGTAATGAAAAAGAACCCAAAAAGGTAATAGATATCTATCTGTCCTTGCTAAAAGGTGAAAAAATGGAACTGGTTTGTCAAAAGATTACCGAACTGGGAGCCAATGGTCTATATCTATTTGAGACGAACAATTCAGATCGTAAGCAGGGAAATATTAATTTAGACAGATTGCAAAAGATTGCCATATCAGCATCTAAGCAATGTGGTCGCAGTAGTATTGTTGATATTAATGCGTTGACAAAAAAAGAGGTATTAGATAGACTTAGAGCGTATGATAAAGTTCTATTTTTATATGAGAAAGAATATAGCAACACTCTAAAGGCAGAGTTAAATAATATTGATGAAAGTAAGATAGATAAAATTGCTTTGATAGTAGGTCCAGAGGGTGGATTTACAGTAGATGAAGTGAATGAATTTACATCATCTGGGGCAGATAGTGTATCATTGGGTGCTTTGATACAACGTGCTGAAACGGCAGCGATATCCACAACGGCGATAGTGGCAAATAAATTTTTGTTATAAGGTGATATATGATTGCATTTGTAAAAGGAAAAGTTGTAGAAACAGATGAAAATCTAGTAGTAATTGATAATAATGGCCTTGGAATGAATGTTATTGCTTCGAACGAAACGGTATACGAGGCTAATAGTAAAATTGGCCAAGAGATCAGTCTTTATACTTATCTAGCGGTACGTGAAGATGCCATTTCTTTGTATGGCTTTCATTCAAAAGAAGAAAGAAATATGTTTAAAAAATTGATACTAGTATCTGGTATTGGGCCCAAAGTCGCTATTGGGATACTCTCTGGTATCACTCCAACTGATTTGGCAGTGGCTATATACTCTCAAGATGTGTCTAAATTGACTAGTATCAAGGGGCTGGGTAAGAAAACAGCTGAAAGAATAATTGTTGAACTAAAAGAGAAGGTGGATAAAGCCGACACTAAGAATCTGGGGCAAGTATCTAGCCGTTATAGTTCCAATCGAGAAACTGATGATGCTGTATTCGCATTGGTGGCACTGGGACTGGGTAAACAGGAAGCTGTGGATTTGGTGGCTAGCGTATATGAAGACGGTGATAAGGCGGAAGAAATTATTACAAAATCTTTAAAAAACATGGGTGGTAGTAGATGATAAACGATTTTGAAGAAGATAGGTTTATAACTAGTAGCAAAACACAGGAAGATGAAATTGTCGAAAATGTATTAAGGCCAAAATCCATGGCTGAGTATGTGGGGCAAAAGAAAGTTAAAGATAATTTGGACGTGTATATCAAAGCAGCGAAAAAACGTGGTGATGCCTTGGATCATGTGCTATTGTATGGACCGCCTGGACTAGGCAAAACCACATTGGCTGGGATTATTGCCAATGAACTCGGAGTGCAATTTAGGTTGACTAGTGGGCCGGCAATAGAAAAGGCTGGAGATTTGGCTGCAATACTTACCAATTTGAATGAAAACGATGTGCTTTTTATAGATGAGATACATAGGCTAAACCATAGTGTAGAAGAAGTGTTGTATCCTGCAATGGAGGATTATGCACTAGATTTTGTAATTGGTAAAGGTCCATCGGCTCGTAGTATGAGGCTCAATTTGCCAAGATTTACTTTGATTGGTGCAACAACAAAAGCTGGTATGTTGACAGGGCCACTTCGTGATAGGTTCGGTGTATTGTGTCGCTTGGAATTATATACGCCGGAAGAACTGGCTACTATTATAAAAAGGTCGGCTAAGATATTAAATATCGAGTTAGATGAAGATGCGGCGAAGAATATTGCATCGCGTAGTCGTGGGACTCCACGTATTGCGAATAGATTGCTAAAGCGTGCTAGGGACTTTGCTGAGATTCGAGGCAGTGGTAAGATTAGCACAGAGATAGCGAATTTGGCACTGGACTGCATGGAAATAGATGCACTGGGATTAGATTTTGTTGATAGAAGGCTACTAGAAACTATTATCAAGAGATTCCATGGAGGCCCAGTTGGGCTGGATACTCTAGCCGCAGGTACTGGTGAGGAGCCTAATACTATAGAAGATGTATATGAACCATACTTATTGCAACTAGGTTTTATTGCGCGAACACCGCGTGGACGAATTGCTTTGGAGCCAGCATACAAACATTTAAATATTCCTTTTGGCGACAATAAAAAGTAGAGAATAATAGATGAAAACGCAAGATTTTTTTTATAAACTGGATGAAAAATTAATAGCACAAACTCCGATTGAGCCTAGAGATCACTCTAGACTCTTGGTGTACGATAGAAAAAAAGACCATATATCCCACCAGCATTTTTATGACATAATAGATTATTTGCAAAAAGGTGATGTGTTGGTAGTAAATAACACCAAGGTTATACCGGCTAGACTCATAGGTCATAAAGTGGGTTGTACTGGTCATATGGAGGTGTTTTTGCTTAAGCGCATCGACCTAACGAGATACGAAGTTTTGGTAAAACCTGGCAGACGTATACATACTGGCGTGGAAATTGAATTTTCGCCAGAATTGTCTTGTAGAGTGTTGGAAGAAAAAGAAAAAGGTGGCAGAATAGTTGAATTTTGTGTAAAGGAAGGCACTCTAGAATCTGCAATAGATAAGGTGGGCCAAATGCCACTACCTCCATACATAAAGGAAAAGTTAAAAGATAGAGATAGATATCAGACAGTATATGCTAAGGTGGCTGGTTCGAGTGCAGCTCCGACAGCAGGATTGCATTTTACAAAAGAATTGCTTGAAAAGGTGCGAGCAAAGGGTGTGGATATTGAAGAAGTGTTGTTAGACGTGGGACTAGGGACATTTAGGCCAGTAGATGAGGAAAATATAGAGGACCACAAGATGCATACCGAGAGGGTATATATTACTGAGCAAACTGCCAAGCGTTTAAATAAGGCAAAAAAAGAAGGTCGTAGAATTATTGCTGTTGGCACTACCAGTGTACGTACCTTAGAGAGTTTTGCTTCAGCAGATGGAAAGTTGGATTTTGGTGAAAAAGATACCAGCATTTTCATCTATCCAGGTTATAAGTTCAAATTTGTTGATGCCATGATTACTAATTTTCATTTGCCATGTTCGACACTTTTGATGCTAGTTTCTGCATTTGTAAATCGTGAAAAGGTTTTAGAAATTTATAATATTGCTACCAAAGAGAAATATAGATTTTTTAGTTTTGGTGATGCAATGTTTATTTATTAGGTGAATTATGAAGATATTATTGCATGTATGTTGTGGACCATGTGCCACAGTGGCATTAGATAGGCTAATAGATGAGGGAGATATAACTGTTTTTTATTATAATCCAAACATATATCCTCAATCTGAGTGGCAAAAACGCAAAGAAAATGTTGAGAAATTGATAGCATTATTTTCCAAAGATTGCGGTAAAAAAATAGAATTTGTTTGTCCTGATTATGAATCGGAAAAATTTTATAATCTAGTGAATCAAAATAGTGCATTTTCTACCATGCGTGAAGGTGGTGCTAGATGCACAGCTTGTTTTAGACAAAGGCTGGATCGTACTGCCCAGTGGGCCAAAGAGCAAGGGTTTGATGCTTTTTGTACGTCATTGACCGTATCTCCGCATAAAAATTCCAAATTAATAAATCAGATTGGTAATGAGTGTGGAGTGGTAAATGGTGTGACATTTCTGGAGCGTGATTTTAAGAAACAAAATGGTTTTTATAACTCCATATTGCTTTCGAAAAAGTATGAATTGTATCGTCAAAATTATTGTGGCTGCGAGTTTTCGTTACGAGAAAAGGAAGAATATGACAAATTAAAAAATGATGTCAATATAGATAAATGATGATAATCGTTTGACATTTTTTGCAAAACTTTTATACTATTTTTAGGAGATGTTTTATGAAAGATAAACGAATGTGGTTTGTTTATGCGCTGGCTTTGATGGTGGTGGTAATGGCATCATCAGTTTTTACCGTGGTATACAGTGCATCTAGTGGTGCACAGTCTAGTTTAAATCACTTTAATTTTTTGACCACCGCACAAACTTCTGGCGATATAGTTACTACTTCTATAGACAACTCTATCAATGATACCACTTATCAAACTATGAAGTTAAATGATAAATATGCATATTTACCTGCAGCATCTGCGATGTTGTCAGATATAGAGATGGGTGATAGTCTCACGGAAGATATCACGTTCCATCTGCCATCTACCAACTTCGTTGTTATCCCTGTCCGAATTACCAACAATATGACCAACAATGCTGTGGTAATAGTGGAGTTTACCAATATTAGTTCTAGCCCTTTGAAGCAAGCTGCACAATATGAGGTTTATAATTATTCCACCAAACAATATTCCAATGTCAATAGGTTGACAGAGGGATATACTTTTCCAGGTTCATTACTTAGAGGAGAATTTATAGACATTTGTGTAGTAGTACACATAGAGAATTTGGCTGCAGTAGAATTTAAACCAAGAGATATTTTGTACTTTAATTTTTCAGTCAGCATGACAGCCATATAATTTTAGTTGTTTATGATTTATTGCTGTAGATGACGGAGTAGAGTTATAATTTTGTGATTTAAAAAAGAGAGATTTGTATTTAATCTCTCTTTTTTTGTGGTTAGTAAGGCATTTTTCTAGCAGTTTCTTGAGTGTTTACAGGTGTACCAGTATTCCCAGAATTGGATGTATTTACTGCATAATTTCTTGTACTATTAATTACGTTGTTACTTATTGTACTAGCCTGAGTATTGTTAGCAGATGAAGTTTGGGTGTTGACTGATTGATCAGTTGTATTGTTTTGGACCATGTTTTGATTGTTGGTATTAGCATCTATAATATTTGCAATGTCATTCATGGCGGTTAATGCTTTTTCCATATCCATGATGCGATTTTCCATTTCTTTTGTGAGTTCGGTATTTAATTCGCTATATGATTTACTTTGTGTCTTGTATGAATTAAATATATTACTAAAGTTGTTAGATGCAGATGCTAAGCTGGCTGCTGAAGAATAAATAATATTCATATCTTCGGATAGTTTTAAGGCATCGTCTGGTGAGATATTTATATTTTCATTTTCTAAATTGGTTAGCATGTTGTCTAGCATGTTCTTTGCATCCTTTATTGAATATTTTAGCGACAGAAACAATGCACGATCATTTCTTAATTTATTACGATCATTTTGACTATTAGATGTGTTATTAGAAATTGTATTTGATTGATTGTTGTTAACTGCAGATGTGTTTGTCACAGTGTTGCTTTTTATATATGGCAATGTTCTATTGTAATATGGTTGGTTTGTGCTTGTATTGACATTTTGCGCATTGCTGTTGACTGTTGATTGCTTATTATTTGCAGTAGACATTGTGTTGATATTGTTTTTACTATTAGTTGAACTCATTGTCTTTGCCATATTATTATTTTGTGTCGTGTTTGTAGAATTGGTGTTTGGGCTAGTGGCAGTACTATTAGTAGTATTAATGGATGTCGTATTAGTTGATGTATTATTTTTTGCAGTTTGGTCGCTATTTGTAGTACTTTGTGAATTAGTTGATTGACTATTGCCAGTCATCTTATCTGTGGTTGATTTAAAATTGTTGATATCATTTAGTGATATATTGTCTAGATTAGATATGCTATCCATTAGACTCGTAGTGGAACCATTTATGCTGCGTGTTAGTTCCATTGGCCTGTTGTCGCATCCGATAAATGCGAATACGCAAAGTGCCATCAAAACTGTTAATATTATCTTTTTCATTGTTATCTCCTTTGTAAATATTTTGTGTGTTTGATTCTAATTTATTTACAAAAAGTGTAATTTTTTTAAAAAAATGGAAAGTATAAAGATGTGAGGTGTTATGACAAATACGGAAAGAAATGAAAAATATTTAGCATATGTGGAAAAGAAATCTCCCAAGGCCAGTTGGGTTAAATCATTGCTACATGCTTTCTTAGTGGGGGGTGCGATATGCGTTTTTGGCCAAATGATAGGGGATATTTTAAAAAATATATTTCCACTCATGGATATCAATATGGTATCGGCATGGAGTAGTGCTAGTGTTATATTTATCACAGTAATTACTACTGGTTTTGGCGTATTTGATAAATTAGCACGATTTGCAGGGGCGGGTACTGTTATCCCAATTACTGGTTTTGCAAATTCCATTGCTAGTTGTGCGATAGAATTCAAGCAGGAAGGGTTAATATTTGGGCTTGGTGCGAAAATGTTTTATGTAGCAGGGCCGGTTATAGTCAATGGAGTAACATATTCAATGATTGTCGGTCTGATATATTTATTGATTTCAATATTATAGGAGATATATGAGCAAAAAGATAGGAAGCCAAACATATAAATTAAATAATAATGTAGTAATAATAGGTAATGCCGCCACAGTAGGTTCAAAAGAGGGTGCCGGTCCACTAAAAAAATATTTTAAATATATAGAATCTGATGATCTCATGGGTGAAACATCATTTGAAAAGGCAGAAAGGAAGATGATGGAGTTAACGATAGAGCGGGCATTAAAAAGTTGTGGGTTGACAGAGAAAAAATTAGATTTACTTATTGGTGGAGACCTTTTGAATCAGTTGGTGACAATCAACTATTCTGCTCGAGATCTATCAGTGCCATTTTTGGGTATATATGGTGCTTGTTCTACTATGAGCGAAAGTTTGGCGATCGGTTCTATGCTGCTTGATGGTGGATATGGTGACTATATCGCATGTGTAACTGGTAGTCACTTTAGTACCGCAGAAAGACAATATAGGAACCCTCTGGAATTTGGCAATCAAAGACAAACATATTCTCAGTGGACTGTAACAGGAATGGGTTGTAGTATATTGTCCAATCAGGGTAATGGGCCACATATCACGAAAGTGACCATGGGGAAAGTGACCGACTGGGGAGTAAAAGATATTGCTAATATGGGTGCTGCGATGGCACCAGCCGCGATGAGCACACTGACAGCATTTTTTAAAGATACAAAGACACGCCCAGAAGATTATGACCTTATAATTTCTGGTGACTTGGGTAAACTGGGCTCAGATATATTAAAAGATCTCATGCAAAAAGAAAAATATCCTTTGGGGCAAAATTATGTAGATTGTGGTCACATGATTTATTCAAATGAGCAAAAGGCATTTCAGGGTGGGTCTGGTGCTGGTTGCTCAGCTAGTGTATTTAACTCGTACATTATTACAAAGATAAAAGAAGGAGTATTTAAAAAAGTGTTGTTTATGGCGACAGGTGCGCTTATGAATACAACATTAAATCAACAAGGTGAATCAATACCAGCCATTGCACATCTTGTTATGGTAGAGAGGTAAAAGTAAATATGGGTGAAGCATTATTAATGTATCTAAAAGTTTTTATTGTAGGCGGATTAATCTGTATGATTGGTCAGATTATTATTGTGCGGACAAAATTTACTACTGCAAGAATATTGGTTCTATTTTTGATGATTGGAGCAGTACTGGGAGGCTTTAATATTTATGGTTATTTAGTAGAGTTTGCAGGAGCAGGGGCCACAATTCCAATTACTGGGTTTGGTAATGCTTTGGCTAGGGGTGCTATACTAGGAGGACTTACAGATGGTTTTTTTGGTGCGTTGGCAGGCGGTTTGTTATCTGTCAGTTTGGGAATATCTGTATCCATTGGCTTGTCTTACTGTGTGGCACTGTTATCACATTCTAAAACCAAGAAAGAATAAATAAGTAATTGTAACATATATTATAATGTGAAAAACAAATTACATTTTACTATAAAAACTTTAAACTTGCATAAAAAACGTATATTTATTGCAAGTTTTTTAATATTTATAAGTACAATTTGCGTTTTTTTATTATATATGACGTATTTTGTTACACCGATTATAATTAGTACAAGTGAATCTAAAATAAAAACTTTGGCCAATCGTAGTATGAATATTGCAGTTACTACTGCCATGGCTCAGGATATAACTTATGAGGACCTCATAGATATAACAAAGGATAGTGAAGGGAATATTTCGTCAATTCATGCCAATTCTATAACTATAAATTCATTGGCCAAATTGATCACTCGTGTAACTCAAGAAAATTTAATGATATTATCCGAAGACCCGGTACAGATACCTCTGGGGGCTTTTACTGGTATTACTGCGTTTTCTGGTCTTGGTCCGAAGCTCAATTTTGATATTCACCCATATGGTGATATATCTTGTAAGTTTTCATCTGATTTTGTGAGTGCAGGTATCAACCAGACACATCACAAGATATATATGAATATTGATACAAAAGTTAATGTTATTTTGCCTTTTAAAAACATTCAAGTACAGGCTGCATCAGCTGTGCTTGTCTGCGAGAGTGTTATTATTGGTAAGATTCCAAGTACTTATTTAAAATCTGATTCATTAGATGAGATGATGAACTTGATACCTGTGGATTAAAAGTTTTGTTTTTCTTGACATTTATGTGTAATTGTAGTATCTTACTTGTGGGTAAGAATATGAAATATTTTTTAGATAATGCGAGTACGACCAGTTGTTTAGATGCGGTAAATAAAGAGATGCTTAGAGCCAGCATGGAAGATTTTTATAATCCAGGCGCCCTTTATTCTCAAGGCTTTGAGATAAGGAAAAAATTAGATGATGCTAGGGATATTTTGCTAAAATCTATTAATGGTAATGGCTACAAAGTGGTATTTACTGCAAGTGCTACAGAATCAAACAACCTGGCATTAAATCAAGTTAAGAAAAATGCGAAAGTAATAATAGGCGGAGGAGAACATCCGTCTATTTACGAAACTGCATTATCATTGAAAAACCGTGGTGCAAATGTGGTATTTGCTCCGCTAAACAAAGATGGTTACGTAGATATTGAAAAATTTAAAGAAATAATGCAGCCAGATGTGGATTTTGTTTCCATTATGCATGTCAGTAATGAAACCGGCAATATAAATCCTATATCGGCTCTGTGTCAATATGCAAAGAGTGTGAATCCCAATGTGATTTTCCATGTCGATGGTGTTCAGGCGTTTTTAAAGATAAATGTGTCTATCACGTCTTTGGGTGTAGATATGTATACAATCTCTTCGCATAAGGTTCATGGGCCAAAGGGTGTTGGTGCTTTGATTTATAAGAGTAATCTACACCTAAAGCCTGAATTGTATGGCGGTGGACAAGAACAAGGTGTTCGATCCGGAACTGAGAATTATCCACTGATTGCGGGTTTTGTAAAGGCTATACAAGAAACGTTGCCAAGTTTGAATGATAACTTAATAAAAGTACAAAAAACAAATGAAGCATTGATACAAGAGCTAAGGAATCTGCATGTGAATTTTGAAATAAATGGTGCCGGTGAGAAGAGCCCATATATTCTTAGCTTGAGTTTTTTGGGTGTGCGTGGTGAAGTGCTTTTACATATGCTAGAAGAATATGGAATATTGGTCAGTACAGGTTCTGCTTGTAGTACTAAAAAAATAGGCAATCGTATCTTGCAAGAGATGGGCAAAAATACAAAGCAAATCGAAGGAAATTTGCGTGTATCTTTTGATGCAATGGCTGATGTGGATGTCGCTTATGTGGCGAAAGCTATAAATGAATGTGTAAATAAATAAAAGAGGAT
>Ga0265299_10003871_pt1 | contig 14394 bp, 26 predicted proteins | sample AusTroGonzalo_MG_4_FD_193485 | JGI IMG/M metagenome (GOLD analysis project Ga0265299, IMG submission 193485) | Bovine rumen microbial communities from tropical cattle in Woodstock, Queensland, Australia - Gonzalo_02 | ecosystem: Host-associated > Mammals > Digestive system > Stomach > Rumen ... | reverse complement strand
CAGGTTCGGAAGAGAGTGCATGATGCTGATTATGATGAATTGTCAGAGTTTCTCCGATACCATAAAAAGGCTGCCGATGCAACATTGAAGAGCATCTCTGAAGCCTTGGATGTGAAACATTCTGAAGTGGAGCATTGGTTCAGGACTGATGAGTATTTCTGTCCACCACCACCTGAAGTTTGGGCGGATCTTAAGATGCTATTGAACATCAAGGATGACAAGTATGATGCATTCATCACCGAATTTGAACTGGTGGATGGAGTGTTTGAAATGGATAAGAGAGCCTATGATGTGGATGGCTTATCCCCATGCCTAAACACCAAGGGTGAAGCCTTGGCGAAGATTAATGTAGTGGGGAACTTGTCTGATACTGGTCATCATGGAGAGAATGTGGTAAGGGTGGATGAGAGTCCATCCACCCTTACCAGTAGTAACTACAAGCATCCTTTGAAGATTCTTGAAGAATCTCCAAAGGTTAATGTGGTCGGCAACATCAATCCGAACAAGCCACATCAGAGTGGTGATGTCTATGGTACTGATGGTGTCTGCAGGACGTTGACTGCTACTGATAACAGTCATCCAGTCAATATCCTTGAGGAAGACCATAAGCTCAAATTGAAAACTAACACTAAAAAAGGCTATGATGAAGTCACTACTGGTGATGGTGTAAGATTATGTCATCCATCAAGCACCAAGGCAAGGGGCAGAACCCAAAAGGGTCAGACTGGTGCATTATCAACCCAAGCCGACTGGGGTACAGTCGATAGGGATTATAGGATACGAAAACTCACTCCAAAGGAGTGTGAGAGATTACAAGCATTCCCTGATGACTGGACCAAATATGGCAAGGATGATGAACCCATATCTGATACTCAACGATATAAATGCCTAGGGAATGCAGTAACCACTAGTGTGATAACATGGTTAGCGAATACGATGTTTAGGGGATATTTTGAAGCGAAAAGTTAAAGTATGGGGGGGGGATCGGTGAGAAGAAATCCAATCGGAATACCCAATGGTATCTGCAGGATAGGATATTCGACTCTGATGGATTATCCCCTGCCCTAACCACATACAAAGCGGATTATTGGATTATAATAAAGGATAAGGAGTAATGTTTTGAAAGTAAAGGAACTGATAACAATGTTACTGGAGTATAATATGGATGCAGAAGTCACTACCAGTTATAGTGAAACTGTTGAGATAGGACATATCAATGAGGGTTGCGACAAGTAAGACACTCCATTCGTGTTTATTGATGGGTGTGACTTGGAGCAACCCATAGAATGAGAATCGGCTTGTTGAATCTTGAGCCGAACATTCCCAACTCTGCAATGATGCAGGTCAGCCAATACTACAAGATGAATGGGGATGAAGTGTATGAATGGCATCCCTTATATGATTATGATAAGGTATATGCATTCAGCCTCTTCGACTTCACCGACAAGTCCTTTGTGACCAAGGATATGATATGTGGTGGTACTGGATTCGATTTGACCACTAGACTCCCAAAGGAAATCGAAGAATGTGACCTAGACTATAGCATATTCCCTGAAATGGATTATAGTATGATATGGTTCAGCAGGGGATGTTTCCGTAATTGCCCATTCTGTGTAGTCAGACAGAAAAAGGGCAATATCCATCCAGTCAAGCCGAAGAACCTTAACCCTAATGGGAAATGGATTAAGGTGATGGATAATAACTTCTTCGCTAATCCTGAATGGAAATCATCAGTCAAGCAGTTGCTGAAATGGAATCAGCCAGTAGACATACTGGGCTTTGATATACGAATCTTTGATGGTGAACAAGGGGAAGCTCTGCAGAGATTAAAGCATCATCATGCAGTCAAATTCGCATGGGATAATCCTAGGGATAATATCGATGACAAGATTGAACTGTTGTTGGATTATATGAAACCTAGGTATCTGATGTGTTATGTGTTGACTGGATACTGGAGTACATTGGAAGAGGATTTGATGAGAATCCATCATTTATGGGATGATTATCAGATCCACCCATTTGTGATGCCATATGACAAGTTTGACCCAGTACAGAAGAAACTGGCTAGATGGTGCAATAATAAGATGATATTCAAAAAGGCTAGTTGGGAAGAGTATTTGGAGAACAATAATAAAAGGGGGATAAAGATTGAATAGGAAGATGAATATGATTGGTAACCCTTTAAACTGTGATAGGATTGAGGGTCAGGAGTTTAATATCCTGCGGTATTATCATTATGGTAATGTGAGCAGGAGAGGATATTATAGGTTAAAAGATTGATATTTGAATTAGAAATATCAATGATTAGGATGAGATAGTATGGAATGGGAATTTGAACGAAATTGTAGTGATAAGGTTGCTCCGATTGGATTATCAAATATTTTTGAAATGTTTTGGAAACAATATATAGGGGATAATATGTATTATAAGAATTGCAGGAAGATTAAAGCGAAACTGGAATCAGAGGGTATTCAGGTTAAGAATATTGGTAGGCATCGTTTATATGATATGAACTTGTTTATTGTTAATTTGGATAAGGTTGTAAGCAATAAGACTATTAGTGAGGCATTAGATATTCCAAAGAACTGGGTTGACTTGTATCATTATTATGATGGTAATAAGGTTGCTTGTATCCGTGAGAGTGAATTATTAGAGAAATATGGTAATTGTGTTGGAGTATTAGAGTTCCCAGAGGAAGAATTTGACTTGAGGGAATATTTAAATGCTCATTCATTAGGAGTTGAATTCAGGGAGAAGTTTGAGGAGTTAATGGATGTTGAATTGGAGAAATGGTTGCCTAATAGCACTGGTGTTGTTTTATTAAAAGTCTATGATGAACCTCAAAGATTCAGTCTTCGTAGTATCCGTGAAACTATTGGATTAGATGAGGCTTTTGCTTTTTGGGATGGTGTTGAGAACAGTTGGACTTATGTATTGGATTTGAGGAGATATGTATGAATCGTGAAATGTATGATTTGTGTAGGAGATACCAGTATTTCTATAAGGCTTTAAAAGAAGTTGAGAGTGTGTATCATAAGTATGGGTATCATGCCCCCCAGTTAAAATGTGCTTGTGATGATATTAAAAAGAAACTTGAGGATGTCAGGAATGATTTAGTTGTTGAATCATTAAAGGATGGTGCGGAGTCTGTTATGGAATTTACTGTTTCAAATGATTATCATGAGTATGATTCATGGGGTAGTCCATTTGTGAGAGTATATTCAGGTAGACCTGCTCGTGTAGATATGGAGATTAGCTGTTCTGATACTATATTATCAAGTATCTTGTCAAGGGCGATTTATGAGGTAAAGTATGGAAAGAAATAGTCGCTGTGGTTATTGTGGTAATTATTTAACATCAGTTGACCGCTGTAAATATTGTCATTTTGAATACTGTGAAGAATTGAATTTGAAATCTGATGATTGGGATATATTGAATCTTGATCCTAATGTGGAATGGGAGCATTTCCAAATCCTATACCGTTTGCATAGTAAAGGTATTGAATGTATCTCTGCTGATATGTGGTATAGGGATGGTGTCGCTTATTTGATAGGTGCAAAGGGATCTGATGATGATATTGCGAATGCATTGAATATCCATAAGGAGTGTATCTTCAATGATTATGAGCATTGTTGGATTATCCTGAATTTATTCATGGAGAAATGTTATCGGAAACTCGATGATTTGCATAAGGGTTATGACCAAGCAGTTAAACTTGGATTACCGACTGGAGCTTTAAATGCGGAGATTGATTTATTAACTATGTTATTAGATGATGGGTTATGAGGAGTTAATCTCCTTATAAATCATCTATGGGGGTGATTTGGATGAATGAATTGATTTTAGATATATTAGGTTTAGTAACTGGGGTATTATTTGATGTGATATTATTAGAAGTTGCTATAATATTTGGAGCAATAATATATGGTGATTACATCAAAAAGGATGAGATGGGAATTGAATGGGGAGAGGATTTGAATGACTGAAAAACGATTTCATTGGGATTGGAAAACTGGTAGAATGAAAGATACTTATTCAGATTTCCAAGCAACGAAAGATATGCGATTGATTGAACAAAGGATTAATGATGCTTGTAGAAGTTATGAGAAACAAATTGCCAAACTAAAAGAAGAGAATGAGCAGTTAAAACAACAATTAAACCGATTATATAACTACTTTGAAGATTGGTATAGTGATATGACTTCTGCAAATGATTTTAGTGAGATATGGGATAATGTGAAAGAAGATGAACGATGGGGTGATGATGGAAATGAGTAAACATAATGTAAATGTAATGGATATTCGTATTGTTGATTTACAAGGTCAAGAATACGATATAAACGATATAATGGTAAGTGGGAACGATTTTATAAGCATACGAATTAAGAAACCATCAGAGGATTATATTCCAATTGAAAGGTGATGTGGAATGACTGATTTAACAGTAAGAGAATTATATGAAATGTTAGAACCTTTATTGGAGGATTATGGGGATTTAGAAGTACTCGTAAGTTATGATAGTGGTATTGTCGCTACTTCTATACAAAATAAACCACCAATAGTTAACATTCAACCTATGAGAAAATATAGTAAGATAATATTTAAAGGATATTGAGGTGATGTGGAATGACTGATGGTGGAATGTTGGATGCTTATCTTGTGTGTCAAGCATTAGGATGGGAATGGAACTTTTGGAATATGATTATTATAACATTTGCCCCAATATTGATTATTGGAGCGGTGATATTCATAGTGTTTTTTGTACTGCCGTATGTGTTGGAGAGATTATGATGACTGACAAACGATTTATTCATCTACACATAATTAGAATTGATTATCCAGTTGGAACTGACATTAAAGATACAGAACCTATGATAAATTATATTAAATCAGTAATTAGAAGAGAAACTGGAACTGAACCTGAAATTGAGGAGTATTTATTATGATTAAAAAGGAGTTGGAAGAATGACTAACATTCATAAGACTTGTGAAAACTATGTTGAATCAAAAGACTACTGTCTGAAATTCTTTGAAGAGAATGTATCCGTGAATTATAAGGTTTGCAGGGAATACTCTGAATTCAATGATAAGGAATTAAGTAGGAAGTGGAGTAATTGAAACGATTTGAATATGATAAAACCAAGAGAGTTATCGTTGATAATATTGATGATACATATTATAATAACCCAAGGAAAGTTGTGGAGGTTATGAATAAATTACATGAAGAAAAGGAATCATTAAGAAAGGATTTGGGTTTTATGGATATGGAATTGGAAGAGATGGAGAATATGGGATGACTAAAAGATATAAGTATTATCGGAATAGTCAAATGATATATGATGATTTAACTGGTACACGGTTTCAGGGTAATCAGCATACCTGCGATGAGCTTAACCGATTGAATGAGAGAGCGAATAAGTATGCTGAATTATTATATCCCTATGAAGCTTTGATGAAAAAATATGGGATTGACCATATCAGTAAATTGGATCGGATATTGTTTGAAAAAGGAGTATGGTAATATGGCTGAAAAACATAAAATAAATTTGATGAAATCTATAAAATAGTAAGGTGATAATATGGGTAATGATGATTTGATTTTTGAGATAACTGATACTGACATAATGTTGTTTGAGGAATTTTTAATCCAAAAAATAGATTATGGTGGTACACCATTTGAAATCAAGCAATGTATTGACTTATTGGAGCGAATAGAGAAATATTTCCATGAAAAGAATAGTGTAAATAAGTAGTTACATATAGGGGTAACAAGCCCAAAAAGAGTAAGTATGATGATAGTATTGAATGCTTTAAGAGGCATTCAATATTTCACCTATCATCTCATTGAAGAGGTCATCTCCGTACTTTTCCCTTAATTTTTGCACTTCTAATGATGCTTTTTTCTTATTTTCAAGTTTACTTTCAAGTTCATTGACTTTTTCTTCTAATTTTGCTTTTTCTTCTAATGGATTTCTCAAGAATACTTGAATATCATTATCAATTATTTGATAATCATACTCATGCCATAATGATACATTATTCATGACCTTGGCATAAATGAGTTTCTGCTCCAATGGATTGGATTTGATGTATGTATCCTGAACAGAAGTCTTGCCTCTACCCTGCATCTCGTCAATTTCCCTATTGGATATGACATTCTCTTCATAGGTCAGGTAGCCACCACGAATATATGTTGCATGGAACTTACGAAGAGCATGGGGTTTGAGTCTGCCCTCACCACCTGCTTGACCAAGGTTAAGTCTTTTATTCAACCTGATGCAGGTTTCATTCAAACTTTTCTTATTGGTATCAAAGAGCTTTGATGGGATGACTCCATCATTCTTTTTCAAATCTTTTTCATACAATTTGGCTTCAGCAATCAGGTTGACTGCCTCTGCACCGATGATGGCATAGTATGGTTTGCCAGTTTTTATACGGATCAGTTTTGTAATCCATATTACTGGATGCTGTTCATCAGCCAACCATTTCAATGCATCCACATCATCAGCACATCTATGATAACAGTATAATTCATCAATGAAGCTTCTTGTACTCAAATGTTCGCATTCCTCATTAGAGAGTCCTGCTTGAATCATTGCCATTGACCTTGCACGAAGAGGCAATCTCATTAATGGGAGTATCCTTTTGAGTTCCTCTTTTGTCAGAATATCTTTGAATTCTATTGTATCTCTCCTCTTAACCCTTTTACTGTTGATTGGTTCGATGTAGGGTAAATCTACACGATTTTTATGGTAGATTGTTTTAATCCTTGTCATATAGGATGATACTGTACCAACAACATAATCTTCATTGATTAAGTGTTCCTGAAAATCTTCTAATCTGCCAATCACATTCAATCTGTGTGTTGGCACATGATTGGTCTGTTCATCCAAGGCTTCTAAAATAAGTGATTCAATACTTGCCCCATGATATTCCTCATATCTACTTACTGCCATCTGATAATTCCTAACCGTATTATCAGAACTGTTCCTCAAAAATTTAAGGCATTTAGGGAGATTATCCCTGAATGCCCTCCAACTGCTTTTTTTACTCATACTTATATTCTCCTTTAGGCAATATAATAATATTGAGAGAGAGCATTTGGAAAGTAATCAAGTAATACTATTCGCCAATAATAGTATTAAAATTATGGACTTGATATCAATGTTTAAAGGAATATCATACCAAATGATTACCATCCAAACATTGATATTTTCTCTCTCTACTATAAATACTTTATGCAGTTGATAGTATATAAAATTGTCGAAAAAAAAAGACCACCTATGAGGAGTTAATCCCCATAAGTGGTCTATTGTACAAACCTATCATATACTTTCTTCGTAGGATCGGATTTATTGATGGTATGTCTAATCTTATTAATCTTCAATTGTGCATCAAGAACTTCATCTGTTAATCCATCTTCTTCATGGATTGCATCTAATTCTTTTTGAGCTTCTTCAAGACTTTTGCTTACATCCTTAAACATTAGTTATCACCATTACACTTTTCTGACTTATACCATTAATATAGGAACGGAATGTTGATTGTGTTCTATCTTCTTTATATCCACAATAGCATCCATAACTGCAATAATCTCCTAATGAGTTCTGTACACCAACCCATTCATCAGATACCCAGTTAACAGTTTCATAATGCCCCCAAGTGTTTTTATAGAGATTATGGATAATGCAATCCTTGTTATTTGAGTTAGTAATCTCTCTAATACCATCCCATCCTAATTCGGAGAAGTTCTTCCATTCAACTTGCAGGTTCTTATCATATTTCCTATTAAACCAAGCCACACAAGTATTCAAACCCTCATGGTCTGTTCCATCAGTTGTAGTGCCACAGACTTCAGCGATTGTGTCTTGGGAGATGACTATATCAGTTAGATTACGGAATACTTCCTGCAGACTATGGCATCCACAATAATATCCATTATTCTGCCCCATTTCATCACAGCCATAATCATCTGAATGCCCATACTTCTTATAGGATGGTGTAGGTGTTGGTTTAGGTTCAGGAGGCTTTTGAAATGGCTTATCAGTAACCAATACTTTATTAGGGAATTTCTTATGCAAATCATAAAATAAGAGTATCCTTGCAGTAGCATAAGTCCATACCCATACAGCAATCTTATAGTCTTTAAATCTCAAATAGGCAGGGCTTTGGTTATCATGTTTCTCCACCCAATTAACCATTAACTGGCAAATAGTGAAACAGTTCTTTATACCTATTCCCCCATCGATATGGGTATTATGCTCATTCGGATTAGCCCATACTCTACGGATACCAGTATTCATTGGTTTCCCATATTTCTCTATTCGTAGAATAGCTGAACTGAATAAATAGGCAAGTGTATGATAATCACGGACATTATCAAGACTTGCACTACGATTCTTTTCAACATTCACTTTTACTTTCTTTGCAAATTTAATAATTTCCTCGTATTTAACCATAACTAAATATCAATTATTATTTCTTTGAATTCTTCATTAACTTCATAATTCCTATCATCAATATTCAAGGTATATAGGATAGGAATTATGTTCTTCTTTTCCTTATAAGTGATTACAATGATTTTATGCTCCAAATCCTTGAATACTTGGCATTGGAATCCATTCTCCCTTAATCTTTGTTGGATTACACTCATATGTGCTGTTACAATATCGAATCGTTCAGAGTATTCGATGACATATCCAGTAGGTGTCAGGTTCACGAATAGGTATTCGACTTCCCTACCATTAACAATATCAGGCATATAATATACCCCCTTTGAGGTGATGGTAATATTAGTGGAGATTTATTCTCTCACTAATCTTACGATTGTACTGTCCTCATATTTCCCATTAACCTTAATTAAGTATGTTATGACTTCATCAAGGTTTTTGTATCCTTTTTGGATTTTGAGTTCGACTAATTTGTTGCGATTTTCCTTGGATATTCTTATGTTTGTTGTCATATGTGCATATTTGATAGTTTGCACATATAAATGTTTGCAAAATATAGGAAATATGGGGGGTATTGCACACAAATAGGTTTTGGAATGTAGGAAATACATTCCGTATATTTGTATCAGAAACCTACGCTATTGAAGATTGTTTCAAGGCACAGAGTAGTGAGTCTTCAAGGACAAGTACATACACAAGTGATACTGGAATACAAGTCTTTAATAACTTGGATTGGACAACTGATGATTTCCTTGTTGAATTTGAAGCAAAATATAATGGAGCAGGTGTAGCAATAGGAATAGAACCATCAACATACTTGCCAACAATGAAACAACACATTACAAATGGTGTAAACGGTACTGGAACATATATGATGTACTGGGTTGGAAAAGAAACAAGTGGGGAAACTGGTTACATAGCCCAAAGCAGTACAAGTTTAAACACTTATATTCCAATGAAAATCGAGAAAACTGGAAATACAATCAAATTATACTATAATGATGTCTTAAAAGAAACATTAAACATCAGTTACTTGAATAGCAAAACTTGGACTTTCATTTGGAGCGAATGGAAGAGTGGAACAATATATATGTTCAAGAACTTGAAAATCAAACCATTATAAATGTTTGATTTTGATGTTTTTGAATGGTGTTGCTCTTCCACTACTCCACATATGGTCTAAACCATACTTTGTGCTATTATTGAACCAAGATGAGTCATATGTTTTAGTATGAGATGAAATAAGTGTTGTACCATTCAGTATTTCCAGTTTAACCTTGTCATCGGTTACTGTTATCTTGAAATGCAACCAAGTATTACCAGTAATGGAAACAGTTTCAGATGAGTAAGTGTATGTGCCGTTTACAGTCTTACCATATGTGCAACTTTGTTGATGGACTCCGATTGCTCCCCAATTGTTACTTGCAGAATAGATTACACTACCAACACCATAAGCACTATTATAATTGACTTGTGCATCAAATTCTAATGTGAAGTCATCAAGCCCAGTACAAGATTGTATTGGTAGGAATGATTCACCAGCAGTTCCAACAGTCAATATATAATGCTTATTTGTGCTATCATAGGATAATATGGAACTACCAGTCCTTAATGTAATTGAAGAGCCAAATTTAGTGGATTGGTCGGTTTCACCACTAATGTAATCCTTACAATCCTGAACAACGAATGTTCCAGATACTAAACTACCAACTTCGGCAGTAAAACTGACATCACCTGCACCAATCGAATTGTATACTTTTGTTGCTACTCCACTTGCATTTGTAGTTGCAGTACCCATTGATGTACTGCCATTAAAGAATTCGACTGTTTCACCTGATACTGGATCATCATTACTATCCAAGACAGTAGCACTTAAAGTGGCACTTTCAGAATCTGCATAGGAGAGTATAGACTTATCACTTGTCAGACTTATGCTATCTGTGACTGGTGTAGGTGAAGTTATTGTCAATGTAGTTGTGCTTGAGTCTACACTATTGAATGTGCTTTCGCCAACGAATACTGCTTTAACATCGTATGTACCCGCTGAAAGCCATGAAAAATCACTTAAATCGACATTTATTGAATATGATCCACCAATTGATGTTAAACCAAATGTTAATTCTCTCCATTGACTGCCCCCAGTTGTGGTGCATTGGATAGAGATACCTTTCCCAGTTAATCCAGTTGAATTGTATGTCAATACTCCGCTTACGGTTACTGTGCCACTTGTGGTTGTTGATGATGGGCTTAATGACATGGACAGACTTGGTGTGACTTTTGATACAGTCAAGGTTGTACTGTCAGTTGCTCCGCTAAATCCATCCGTTGTGGTGAATATAGCAGATATTGTTTTAGTACCAGTTGTTGATGGAGAGTAACCTGAATAGGTCGCTACACCACTTGAATTTGTTGTACCAGTTCCGATGGTGGTGTTTCCATCCTTAAAGGTGATTGTTGCTCCTTGCAAGACTCCGCTTAAATCGACTGTTGTACCATCATATGAAGCGGTTAAAGTGGCAGTAAGGTTTACTGAATTTCCAATGTCTATGCTACTGCTTGACAATGCCAAATCAATATCAATGGAGAGATTATTGCCACCACCCTCAATATCCAATATCGCATTCGCAAGTGTGGTCAGTCCATCAGATGATGAATAGCCAGTTACTCCCATAGTCGCAAGATTAGTGGCTATTAATCCTTTAACGGACTCATAAACAGACTGCAAACTCATCTCAACAAATCCTCCTTAATGCTTTCATCACTCATACCATCACTTAATTCAAGTATCTTTTTAAGATACCAATTATTTGATTTGGCTTTGTTTGGCTTTGTTAAGCCCAATTCGATTGCTATTTCACGAAGATAATAATTATTACTGTTAGTCAATTTTATGCACTCCTTTCAACTAATTTATTACTTGGATAACCTTTTGCAACATAATCTGATGTTGTACCGTTAGGGATTGTGAATATTAAGTCATCATTGTTTGGGAAAAGATTTGTACTGTATGTTCTGATGTTATTCCCAGTCCAATATAATTGAACATCTTTGAGTTTTGTACAGTTTTTAAAGACTATTGGGTCATCCCAATTAAGTGCCACATTCGTGAATTTAACTGCAACCACACTATCAGAGAATGCCATATTATTACTACCGAATTGAATCGGTATTGATGGATTTTCAGTATATATCTTCACCAAGTAAGTTCCGCTTTCTTCATAGGTGTATGTTCCCCATCTTCCAAAATCTATACCCGTAGAATTTCTTTCTATTGTACCATCACCATAATCAATAACAGAATTAGTGGCATAGGCAGTATCATAAGCAAGACCACCGCTAATGCTAACGGATGAGCCGTGAACTATAAATTCTAAATAGTTATCATCAGTAAATTCAGGCATCTCATCAACACTCACATTGACTGTATTAGACTCTGCATCATCAAAGTTCTCTGTACCATCGAATGATGCTGTGAATGTTAAATCTGTGTCATTTACTGTGGTGTAATTATATGTAGCGACTCCACTACTATTTGTTGTTGATGAGCCAAGCAATGTATTATTCTCATAGAAACTAACAGTAGCATTCTGCAAATCACCAGTCAAATCCACTTCTTCTGTATCATAGGATGCAGTCAAATGAGCAGATAAAGTAACAGTATCACCTACAAAAACACTTGTACTATTCGCTGATAAGGTTAAATCCATATCAAAATTATCCACAACGATTGTAGGCTCTACATCAAGTATTTTATTGGCTAATGTAGTCATCCCATCATCCATACTCGCTTCAACACCCATAGATGATAGATTATCAACTACATTCTCCTTTACTGCAAGATATGTAGAGTTATCCCCACTAAAATTCATCTTGATTCTTCTCAAATACCAATTATCTGTCCTTGTCAATGTTTAACTCTCCATATCAGTTATTATTGACCCAATGATTGAGTCTATGTAGTCATATACTGCATCCGCACTTGGACAATGTGTTGTATCTCCATTCGTGATTGATTGTGTGATATTCGCATCCTGTCCTTTAACCAAACCCAAATCAAATGTAGCCATCTTCTATTCCTCCTCTGAAACTGTTACTGCACTTGTATCGTAAATAAGATGTCCATTACTATTTATACTGTATGGATTAGCCATACCATCAGGCAATGTCACTATAAGGTGACCGTTGTTGTCTATTGTGAAACTGCCCACAGCAGTCACACCAACATAGACTTCGCTGAACCAACCATCAATCTGATCCTTGTCATAGAACCAGTTCTTTAACCAAGAAATCAATCCACTTACTTGGATGCTCATGTTGGTTCATCTCCCTGATAAAAGATGATTGTGCCAGTATTGTCGGTTGATGCAGGAACTTTCAATACACTTGTAATCGCATCTTCCTTGCTACTCTCCAAATAATCCAAGAATGTGTCCACATCTGTATTATCATATGAGATTGCACTTGCATCGTGTGTGTGGTCACCATAGGCAAAATCGGAGTGAGTTGTACCGAATGATGGTTTGCTTGTTACATTAGACCAAGCGATAGTGCCTGAAAAGATGCTCTCATCGAAGTTCTCCCAAGAATATGTTGTAGTGCTTCCGCTTGTAGTCGCTTTTACATAATATGTAGTGACAACCCCATTGACTGTTTCAATGTAGAGTTTGCCCATCTTATCCTCTGTCGCAGTTCCCTTGTCAGTTGTAATCTCATATGCGGACAATCTTCCAAGAGTTCCCAGTTTTGTATCAATCGCTTGATTGATTGTAGACTGTTTGTAATCGGATAAAGTACCTAAATGTTGAAATGAACTTGTAGTGTCCGTTATTTGATATGCACCATTTGTCTTGTCTGCCTTGTTGCCGATAGATGTACCATAGGCAGTTATCATGTCCTCTACACTATTCTGACTGTCATATGGAATGTCATCAGCATCAACATCAGCAACCGATGTGATGTGTCCAGTTCCATTATATGCAATCTTTTTCAGACTTGCAGTAGAATTTGCAGTAATTGTGTCAGTATGTGAAATCTGATTTGAGCTTGACATACTCAAACCGCCACTTACAGACACCTTATTTTCTAATGTAACTTCTCCACTTGTATCAGTCACTAAATTCTTTGATGCATTACTACTTGTTTGGTCTTTCGCTACAACTTCTGAAAAGTACGGAAACCAGTTATGAATCCATTCCTTTAAATTCTCAATCTTAATCATCTAAAAACCATCTCCCAAATCCAATCCAATTGAAATTGTGCCATTCGGCTCTAATGCTAATGAAATGTCCACATCAGATTTCTTGACATAATCACTTAAATCACCATCTCCACCACTTGAATCACCACCATAATAAGTTTCAACAATATAATCTAATGAATTATCATCCAAGACTTGTAATTCGCTATTCTCATCCTTGAAACTGACTTTATTATTCAAATCCTCTTTTATATCATCAATGATTCGTTGGAGGTCATCAATATCCTTTCTTAAATCATATTCATCAGCCATAATTATCTATCCCATTCAAATATGTCTAAATCAGTTGTCGGTATTGCACTTAATGAGAATGATGGTGTTTTCTTCTTCGCATTCTGCCTTAAACTCCTCACATTCTTCTTTAACTGTAAATCAGGTGCTAATTCCCCTAATCCCAGTTCAGTTTGTACACGAGGCATCTTACCCTTATCGAATTTAATCTTAATCGATTGTATATCCTTGACCGAATTTAATTTCTTATTATTCGCTATAACCTCCACTAATTCACCTAATCTGACATTAGGATAATTAGGTACTGTTACAGTATAACTGAATGTTTCCCTTGGATTGAACTTCTCATTCATCCTACAATTAAAATAAGCTTCATGTGGACTTGTAATATCCGTTGATGTGCCTATACAACATTTCTCACCATATTGGAGTACGGATACTGGGTATCGGCTATCA
>Ga0265299_10003869_pt1 | contig 14405 bp, 9 predicted proteins | sample AusTroGonzalo_MG_4_FD_193485 | JGI IMG/M metagenome (GOLD analysis project Ga0265299, IMG submission 193485) | Bovine rumen microbial communities from tropical cattle in Woodstock, Queensland, Australia - Gonzalo_02 | ecosystem: Host-associated > Mammals > Digestive system > Stomach > Rumen ... | reverse complement strand
ACAATATGAAGACTTAAAATCTCATTTACCGCAAGGAACTTCTTTATCTTTTTCTACTCAACGCATATATTTTGCTCGCATAAATTACAAAGGGAACAAAATCGGTGGTTTTGAAATAAAAGGGGTTATGCCTACTTGGCAAGATTCTTCTTTCGTTTATAAATTGGAAGGGCGTTTCTTCAATTGGAAAGATATTTTTAATAAACACAAAGTAGTTGTCCTAACGGTTTTCCCGCATGAAAGAAAAGAACGCAGATTATGGGAATGGGTTGATCCTATAGAATCTGAGGTAAAGTTGCGTGATTTTACACTTCATCATAATTTGCTTAATCAATCTGTATCAATTTCTCAACAAACATTTACGGTAATAGGATTGTTGCATGTTCCGCCCCAATCGGAAGATGTACGCTTTCCCCAAGATAAAGAAGAAACTCCAGCAGTATATATGCCATATACGACTTGGAATGAATTATTTTCCAACAATGGAGATAGTGATCAAGGAAGTACGGATATTCGCATTGTAACAGGAAAGGAATCTATGGTTCGTACCGCAGTAATAGCTCTTAATAGTTATTTACGTTCTCAGTTCGGGCCAAATGAGAAACCCGAAATAGAGTTCTTCCATGAAAAACTAGAAGAACGGCTTAAAGAGGCTCGCAAGTCACTCAATAACATGCTGTTTATGGGTATTATTGCTATGGTTGCAGGTGGTATCGGTATTATGAACGTAACCATGGCCGTTATCTTCTCGCGCACGAAGGAAATCGGGATTCGCCGAGCGTTAGGGGCATCCCGTAAAGATATTCTGTTTCAATTTGTGGTAGAAGCTATGCTCTTGGGATTGTGCGGGGCCGTGGCTGGGATGATACTGGGATATATGGCCGTTTTACACCTTGCCGAAGATACCAGCCAAATGACGTTCTCTTGGTGGGTCGTTGCCCTTTCCATACTGATTGCCCTAGTAACCAGTTTCTTATTTGCATTATATCCTGCGTGGCAAGCCGCCAAACTCAAACCCGTAGAAGCCCTTAAGAACGAATAATAATTTTCAATAAATAACTTGACTTCTGGGTCTAGAAGAAACGTCAATATGTATGGGATAAAAATCCCCGTCGGGCGCTAGGCCTAATGGGGATTTATGCTATAAACTTAAAACTAAAATACGGTGGTTGTAGTTTCCCTAGCACTATGCTGATTTTTCAAACAGGCAGTAAACAGGCAAAAAATGGCACTTTTTCTTTCCAAAGCGGTAGAAAAGCGGCTGAAAATAGCATTTTTTAATAAATTTAAAGCGGGGAGAAAGCGGCGAGAATTTGCATTTTTATTCCCTACTAAACAAGGAAAATACAGGGAAAAACGATGAGTTTCCTTTAAATTTTAAATATTTTTCCTACTAACACTCAATACAAATACCTCAAAATTCCCTAAAAGCCGAAATAGGGAACAAGCAGGGAAATTTTCTTTGCCGAACAACCGCGCAAAACGTAGCCAAATGGACTAATTTTAGTGACTTTTCGTTGTTTTGTTATGTTAAAATGATATCTATAAAGAAGATTTTAGGGTTTATCCGCCTACCTAAAATATATTACTTAGGGGAAAATTATGAAACAAGAACAACCTTTTACTTACCGATTGGGACTTGATTTAGGGACTTCGTCTATCGGAGTGGCCGTTTACCGCTCCGACGAGCAAGGAAATACGCTTGCCGTGGAACATTTAGACAGTTATATTTTCGGCGAGCCGATTGCGCCCAAGGAAATGCAAACCTTAAACACCGCCCGTCGTTCGGCGCGGTTAATCCGCCGGCAGGTGGAACGCAAGGCCGCACGCCTTAAAAAAATCGGTTATATTGCGCAAAGTTTAGGTGTTGTGCGTCAAGATTTACTAGCCGATAAGAATGACGTTATTGCTTTGCGCGCCAAGGCAGTTAATGAAGAAATAACCTTGCCGCAACTGGTAAAAGTATGCTGTCATATTGTGAAAAACCGCGGCTATAAAGGCACATTATCGCAAGCGGATCGCGGTACGATTGGTAAAAAAATAAAGCAAACGCAAGATTTACTGCAAGGGGGCAAAACATTAGGGCAGCTTTTATGGGAAAACAAACAGGCGGCCGAGAAAGGGCTTGCATGGCGCAAAATTGAAGATGACGGAACCTTTATCTACCGCGAACAGGTGGAAGAAGAATTTGAACGTATTTGGAATACGCAGTCTCGGTTTCATCCCGAACTTAACGGAAAATATACGGTGTGGGGCGAAAATATGTTCCCCGATTTTCCTACGCAAAAAGAAATTTCGCTTAAAGACGCTTTTTACTCGGCGATGTTTTATCAACGTCCAATCAAGTGGGATTTGGAAGTCGTTGGAAATTGTAAAATCTTCCCCGAGGAAAAACGCGCCTCTTGTGCCCAGACGGCCTATCAGCATTACCGCCTTGCCAAAGAGATCGCCAACTTGCGGTATGTGTTACCCGCGTCACACGAAAGTATTGCATTGACATCTGAACAACAGCGGGATTTATTTACATTTGTAGATGGCAATACGCAGGAATATGATAAGGCAAATAAGGACATGCCTTTTTCTAAAATTTATAAATTTTTGAATTTTCCCGATAAAACTTATTTCACCATTCACCGCGGCAGTAAAAAGGGGTTAAAGGGAAACACGACATTATTGGCTTTTGAACAGGCGGGCCTACTCAATGCGTGGGAAAATTTAACCGACAAAGTTCAAGAGTTAGTTCTGGAGTTTTTATCCAACATCACCGATATGAGCACAATAGCCGACAACTCGCCCGAATACATCTGCAAAAAACTGACGGATAATGGCGAAAAGGGGGAATCGTTGGTAAAAAATATTCGTGCCGAGGGCGGGGAATATGCACAAGCGGCGGATTTTGTGCTGTTGATGCGCGAAAAAGATCGAAAAGATAAATTCTTTGAAATGTTTGAGTTAGAGGGGGCGCGGAGCTCTTATAGCGTCAAAGGATTGAAGTTACTTACGGAAAAGGTTTGGTCCGGCGAATTAAACGAATCTAATGAAGAAGAATTGATAGACAAATTGGTGGCGGAAAATAAAGTTTATACGGGCAAGCTCCGCACGCTGGACGCTATATTAAAACAGGAATCCATTAACGATCCCGTCATTAGCCGTGCGCTCGCTGAATTTCACCGCGTAATGACTTATATTCTGCATAAATACGGCAACCCGCAGGAAATTGTAGTGGAACTTTCGCGTGAAATGAAAAATTCGCTTGCTCACCGACAAGAGTTGGAAAACCAAAATGATCAACGAAGCAAAGAGCGTTTGGCGGCTATTCATTTCTTGCAGGGAAATCACATCTTGGTTTCTCCGCGCAATATAGAAAAATATCTTTTATGGGAAGAACAAGCCTATGTTTGCCCCTATAGCGGAAAGCCAATTTCCATTGGGCAGGCGTTTGACGAGAAACAAACACAGGTGGACCATATTATTCCCCAACAGGGAATTGTGGCCGGACCGAATGTGTTTGAAAACAAGGTGCTGGTGTTTGCGAATGAGAATAAAGAAAAATCAAACCGCTTGCCCTACCAATGGAAATTTAAGGACGATATAGATGCCTATATTGCCTATCAAAATGCAATGAAAGCCAAGCGTAAAAAAGGCGAAAAGACGGAATGGAATTTTGGTAGCCACAGCCCGCTGATAAATTTTGTACAGCGTTTAGAGGATCTTTGCGTAAAGGAACGAAAATTTTCGCAACGAGAGCACAAATTCATTGTTTCGCAAAAAGGCCGCTTGATGTTACGCAAAATTAAAAACTTACTCATGACCCCCGCGGAATTAAAAGACGATTTTTCCAACCGCCAAAATCAGCAAACCGCGTGGATAGGCAAAATTGTTTTGGATTGGTGCAAAGATGTTTGCCCCAACGGCGTGATTGCCTCTCAGGGGGAGCTGACGGCCTACTTGCGGCGAGAATTGCAGTTTGATAAAATTTTGCCGCGCATCCGCCTTGCCGAAAATAAGCCGCTCTACGATAAAGACAATAAAGAGCTTAACGGCGCGTTGTGGCATTTGCTGCACGACGAAGATTTGCGGCTTTCCGACACCTTTGAGACGGAAGATTTGGCGGACGCATGGGAAAAATTAAAAGCAGATTTTGAGCAGTACAAGGGCAAACTACCGCCGGAAGATTGCCCGCACACCGCAAGTGACGAAGAAAAAGCGTTTCGGGAATTCTGCCGCGAGCAACGTACGTTATGTTCTTTTTACAAGCGTTGCGACCACCGCCACCATGCTGTGGACGCGGCGGTAATCGGGCTGTGCAGCCGCTCTATGGTGCAGCGTGCCAACACGCACCACGGCAAATACGGCACCTTGGATGTTATTAAGGCGTATGATGAAAAAGGAACCCGTATCAAAGAAAAAGACATTGCCGGTTTTGAAATCCCCGATATTCCCCACTATGCCGAAATCCTACATGCGGTGCAAAAGCGCCTGACGGGTTATGTAGTGTGGCACAAGCCGGACCATTTCCCCGCCGGTGCGTTTTTTGACCAAACGGCATATAATGTGCAGAAAGATAAAGATGGCGTGGAGCGTTTTGTTAAGCGTGCGCCGTTGGGCAGTTTCTTAAAGTCTAATGAGAAAAAAACGCTGGAAAATTTGGAAAAATTACTCTTCACGGATACCATTAAGCAAGTGATTATTTCCCAATTCCAAGCGCGCCTTGCCCAAGGGCTTACGCAGGAAGAAGCTCTATGCGGTAGAAAGGATGACCCGAAAGATGGTATTTATTACCGCGGAAACAAAGTGAAGAAAGTGAAGTATATGTATTTGATCGGACGGGGTATCCGCAAATTTGACGAGAATGCGGATAAGAAAATTAAGGATAACACCGGCCGCGTCTATAAAGCATATCAAAACGGCGGTTATGCGTGCATGGACTTTGATGCTAAAACCGGAAAACAGAAGAATCTTATACCGATATGGAAGTACGAACAAAATAAAGTTGTCCCCGAAGGGATAATACGCATATTTATCGGGGACATGCTGTTTGATAAATCAAATAAGCAATTTTATAAAGTGCAAAAGTTTAGTGCGCGCGATGGTATGTATTTGCGTCCTGTAACGGAAACACAGGAAAATAATTTGCAAATATCTACATCTTCTATTAAAGATTATATTGCAGTTTCCACTCGTGAAGATATTGCCAAAATAAAAACAGAATATGGGAATACAACACCTGATCAGCATTGACAGAGAAGCCAAACTCTCTATTGATACGGGTCGGCTGAAAATTACTTTTGCCGCCTCGGGCGAGACACATTTTATAGCCGCGTGCGATATTGCCGTATTAGTGCTAGCGCATCCGTGTATCAGTATGTCGGTGGCAGTCCCGCAGGAGCTGGCTAAAAACGGGGCAGTTATCGTAACGGCCGGTGAAAAATATATGCCGTGCTCCGTTGCCTTACCCGTTGCTGCCAATACCAACGGTGCGCGCCGCCCATTCCTGCAAGCCAAGTACTTGGAAACAGAAAATGCCGGCAATTGGTGGGCGCAACTCATAGAAGCCAAGATTTTGGGCCAAGCGCGTTGCTGTGCGTTATTTGATGAAGAATTGGGGGATCACCTGCGTGTGATTGCCAAAAACGTGGAAAACGGCGATAAATCAGCCCGTGAGGCGCAAGCCGCGGGGGCATACTGGCCGGTTTATTTCCGCTCGTTGGGTAACCCCATTGATTTTAGGGATAAACAGGGCGCTACGGATCCCGTCAATGTGTCACTCAATTATGGCTACACCGTGTTGCGCGCCATAATTGCACGCAGTTTAACGGCGGCGGGATTGTGCCTTAACTTTGGGGTGGGGCACCGGCGCAAAGATAACCCGTTTAATTTGGCCGACGATTTCATTGAGCCATTTCGCTATTTAGTAGATGAAACGGTGTGGGGGATTTTTTCAAAGGGGAGTTTTGCCGAGTTTGATAAAACAGCCAAAAAGCAATTACTCACGGAGTTGTTAGCCACTACGGTTAGCATTGGGGGCAAAATGTACCGCCTCTTTCACGGCATAGATTTTGCCGTAAATAGTTTTTGTTTGAGCTTGGAAGATCCCCGCCGTAAGTTACTGCTGCCTAACAGACCCCCGCGAGCGGGCAAAGTGCCGCAAGCGCAGTTATGGGACGCGGTGCAATTCCAAAATGCATCCGAATAGTTGGCGCATTATGTGGGTAGTTGCGGTGTTTGATTTGCCGACGAAAACGAAAATCCAACGCAAGCGGTATGCGGAGTTTCGCAAATTACTTCTGCACAGCGGCTTTACCATGTTGCAATACTCCGTTTATGTGCGCAATATGCCCACCATGCACCAAGCACAGGCCCTGATTAAACAATTAGGTCCACACACCCCACCACAAGGCAAATCAGCATTTCTGCTAATCACGGATAAACAATACGGTCTGACACAAAACTTTTACGGCCCTGCCTTGCACCGTGAAAAAATGCCGCCCAAATACGAACAATTGATTTTATTTGATGAGCTGTGAATAGCAACGGGTTTTACACGGACGGAAAAACAAAAAGCCGGTCTGCATGGTATGCAGGCCGGCTTAAAAGATAAGTAAGTGAGACCTAAAGTCTCTTTTGTGGGCTTAATGCCCTTGTTACCTAAGCTGAGGCACAAAAAGAATAAGGTTTCTGAAATTATTTTACTAAAAATCCCTATTTTTTAGCAACTTTTTAAAGTTGATCAAATTTTACCTTATTCTTCGGTGCCTAATAGGAACCTACTACAATTTCATCTTGTATAATTTCAACAAATTTTACCTTATTCTTCGGTGCCTAATAGGAACAGCACGCTCTCGCTCCCTCGCCGTCCGTAACAAATTTTACCTTATTCTTCGGTGCCTAATAGGAACTCTCCCATAAAGCAAATCTCAAACAACAACCAAATTTTACCTTATTCTTCGGTGCCTAATAGGAACAGGAATCTTGTCGGCAGAACTTGCCGTCACAAATTTTACCTTATTCTTCGGTGCCTAATAGGAACTAGTAATTACTACGGGAACCGGAGTTTCATCAAATTTTACCTTATTCTTCGGTGCCTAATAGGAACTGGAAGGACACAGGGGAAAGGCCGACCAAGCAAATTTTACCTTATTCTTCGGTGCCTAATAGGAACTAAAATTTTGTTATAAGTAGAATTATAGGCCAAATTTTACCTTATTCTTCGGTGCCTAATAGGAACGACGAAGTGTTTGATTTGCTTGGGAGTAAACAAATTTTACCTTATTCTTCGGTGCTAACGATCCTAGGCATTTTCATATTGTCAAAGAACTATATTTATCATAATAAAGATGTTGCGCTCTGTCAATAACCCTCTTAGTAAAGTTATCGTTAAAGAAGTGTTTTTCCCGATTATTTGTTTAACTTGTATTTCCGTGCTTTTTTGGAAGGATCGGCCACCGCTATAAACCCTTGCCGCACCCACTTTTGGAGTAACTGCCTAGCCGTTCTACCCGCAAAGTGAAACAGTTCTTCTATATCTTTAGATGTGATAAATTCGTTCTTTTCAAAGAGTACCAATGCTTGTTTTTGGCGCGCATCCAACGCGTTAATATCTCGGCTTTGGTCCTTGGCTATGCCCTGTGCCTGTAAGTGCTTTTGCACACTTTGAAACGAATAGAGCATACCGGATACAAAAAACTCAATCCAACCGGTTATATCGGCCTCGGCCCGGCCCATATAGTAATTGTGCGAAGGACCCACCGCAAGCGCATTATAATAATCTTGTAAATGCTGGTAGTAGTATTCTTCCAAGTTATAAATACCTTTTAAGTCATAGCCGCCTTGGTGCAAAATAAGCGTAGTCAAAATACGGGCCGTTCTACCATTACCGTCATAATACGGGTGGATGGTTACAAATTGGTAATGGGCAATAGCCGCCACAATAGGAATAGGAAGCGTGTGGGTGCTTTCGTTAATCCACTCTATAAGCCCGGTCATTAGTGGCCCTACATCTTTGGCTTCCGGCGGCATATATACAATCGTACCTGTTTGGGCATCTACCACCGAATTTTGCTCCGTGCGGTACGCAGAAGGAGTATTTTTGCCAATAATTAAGCCATGTAAAAGTTGGATATTAGACTCCGTAATTATGTGCCTTTTAGCAAGTGCGGCCACCTCATCCAAGGCATTAAAATACCCTTTGACTTCTTTTTCATCCCGTTCCCGTCCTTGAATGGCTTGCCCTTTTAACACCTCGCGCACTTCCCGTTCGGTTAAGCGGTTGCCCTCAATAACCGTGGAGTAGTGCGCGGTAACAATGCGGGATGTTTCTTTAAGCCCGGCCAGCACGCGCGGCGTTAATGGCATATCCTTGACCTGCTCTTTGATTTGGTCTATTTTATAGAGCTTTTCAAGAATGGACTGCGTAATTTGATAGTTCGGATGAAATGTTATTGGCATATATATTGGCACTCATATATGCCATTATTATGCCATTAAATGAATGGAGATGTCAAGGGGTTTGCATATATTTTACGAATCAAATTCGCCGGATTGTTGGAAGAAAATAATCAGACCAAATGTTAAGACGAACGTTTGCAAAAAGACTCCGCCGATTACATACAATGTAGGCGAAGTAACTCCCATGCGCTGTAAACTCCACGCTGGACACCACGTCATCATAAATAACGCGGCGAACCACAGAAAAAAGAACATTTTGTGGCTACTCACAAGCTGCCATGCGTCTATCAAAGAGTGTTTCCAGCGGTTGGAAAATACATACGCACAAGCAAATACTACAAATATAATCTCCCATGTGGCGGTGTACAAGGCCCGTGGCACGGATGCAGTCCAAAAAGACGGCAGCCACCACAAAGCGTCAAAGGCCGGAAATAACCACAAAAGTAAACTGGCAGAAAACCCAACAATCAGCTGTAGCAGAATAGCTGCCTGTGTAGCTTTGCGTGCTGTATGAAAAATCATTCGTTTGTTATGTTGGTGCAAAATGACTTCGTCTAAAACGATATACACCAAGACGAAAAATCCAAAAGTGAGTACTGCCATCGTACTCAGTACGTATACGCCGCGCAACATATTTTTTACAACGGAATATATCCACGGATAGTCAACAAATACTTTAATAAAACGGTCTATCCCTAAAGTCAAAGCCGCCAGCCACCCTAGCACAATGGGGTAGATATTGTACAGGAACAAAGCCGCCATACTCATGACCCCTGCAGCAAACAAAGGCACATAAATGGGCGGCCAAGTGGATTTTTGTACTATATTTATATCGTGAGACATTTTATTTATGGTTCATTTCAAACTATTATTTATTACTTTCAATATCGTAAGTTTTGCCTTCCCGAACAAGCCGCGCTCTGTACTTGCGAGCCTCTTGCGGGGTCATAGTTTGCATTTTTTTGATATCTTCAGGATAAAATCCGTAACGACTAATTTTTACGCTATAAATATCTTCTTGCGAAGAAACAAAACTCGGCTGTGTTGTTTTTCTATTTTTAATATGGTTATCTGATGGTTTATCCATATTTAAACATTCCTTTTCAAAATATTTTATCTTTTAAACGGTTACTTTTTACTTTATATTGGTCAAAACATATATGGACGTTTCGACATGTAAAACGGTTGTGGCATTACAGGAACCGGTTGTGGTGCCAACTGGATTGAATAAAAACCTCCGTTAATTGCATTTAGAACATCACGATTGATGGCAGTCTCTCTCGATTGGAACATAAAGTCGGGAAGTATTCCTTTTGTTCTTTCGATATTTATTTCTACGTAAGCATTTGATAAGTTCATAATCTCCTTTGAATAATCAACTATTTTAACTGCTTCCGGGGTTTTGGTTTGGTCCAATAGTACTTCTATTTCTAAAATGCCGGTTTTCTTATCAAACGCACAATCCACATATTTTAACGCGCTTTGTCTTTGAACAAGGAACTCAAATTGGTCATAATAGTTATTAGATATGGCATCAAATGGGGAAGCAAATACCCCTTTTGCGCCTTTATCGGCCTTAATTTTCCATACTACACTGACAGGATTTTTCTTTCCACCGTTGATTTTATTAGATGTTGCCCACTCAACAGCAAAATCTCTGTTTATAGTTGTAGACATAAATCTATCTTGCTCAAATTTATAGCCCGATAGCAAGTTATCAACAAAGCTCTCTACTTCCGCCGAAGTTGCATTCGGATGACCTTTTATAAATTTTTCTATGGATTTTCCTGCTTTAATGGGGCGGCCTTTGGCATCTTTTAATAAGTTTAATACGCCATCTAATTGTTCTCCCCGGTAAAGAGTTGTTTTATTCTTTAAAGAACTTTGGGCAATGAGATCTGTCAGACCATTTATTTGCTCCACAGCTGCTGAATTATTTTTGAAATAACCGATGTAATCCCATCTATATGGATTATTCGTAGAAAACATCGATTTAACAAAATCTATGTTATAGCTTGAAATTCCAGAATTTATCGGCCAAGAAGATTTCTTGTAGTCAAAAATATAGTTGGAGCCTTTAACCCTTACTTGGTTTAACATAGACTCCATAATATTTTCAAAATCTTTCGGGGACTGTTTAGCTAAGTTAATATAAAAATCGGAAGTACCTTGCACATTGGTATATTTGGCAAAATTTGTTATCACTTCTTTTTTTGTTACTCCCGATATACCGGATAAACTCTCCCAATACTTTGCGTCTTTGCCTAATGCATCCATGTATAAAGCGGTAATTTGCGCAGTTGCGTCATCAATTTTTCTATCGAAAACTTGAATAATTTTGCCCTTCCTGTCTCGTATGGGTTTTCCCCATATCTGGTCTGTATATGAACTTGCAGGTAGTTTCCCATTTGGAAACATCTTTTTTACATCTTGTGCCGTGTATGTTATCTTACCGAGTCTTTGATCATAAATGGCCTGTACTTTTTTTGCCTTCAAGTCAGATATAATTGTTCTCAATTCTCTGGTTTCTTGAGGAGTTAACGCTTTTTCATTTGCAGCGCAAAATTCTTGTATGGTTCTCGCAAGTTTATCCGCTTCTTGTATTTGTTCCGTATGAACGCTTTGATTGCCAATAATTTTTGAAGCCTCTTCCTTAAATATTTCAAATTGCGCATTGGTATGAGCCTTTTTGGATGCTTGTGTTGATTTACCAAACAATCTACTAAGCCAATTGTCTGGTTTTGCAGACTTAACGGTTTCTACCCCTTGAGCAGAGGTTACTTTGCTATCCAAAGGCCCGGTTAATTTACTTTCAATGTTAGTGGCAGGTACAGCATCGGCCTTTGGGGTAGGCGTGGTTGCTGGTACCTCTACCTTAGGTGCAGCAGGTGCTGATTTGGGAGCAGTGTGCGCGCGTCCGGCAAGGCCGCTGTTTTGAGCGGGAGCTTGAACTTTTGCTTGTGCAGCAAAGCTTTTAGGCGCTTCCACTTTTTGCAAGCCAAGCTGAGTATTTACATGGGCATTTTCAGATATTTCTACCACACTTTTACCGGATTTAGCGCCATGCCCCGCGCCGACCACTTCTTTTCCTGCTTGAGTACCTTTTACAACAGCTTGTGAGCCCGTCAAAGCCGGAGCCGGAATTCGCGTCCGTACCCCAAATGAAGTAGAAAATCTTGCATATAGTTCTAATCTTGCTGCTTTTCTGCGTTGACTACGTAAAACTGCTTTTCGCAGTCTTTGAATTTTTTTAATTTCTTTGGGAGTCTTAGCTTTTGTGGCAAAAGTTGTGAGTTTTGTTGTTAATCCTGCCCGAGCTGCTTTGACAACACGTTGTAAATTTCTAAAACGAATAGCTTTGACACCTTTAACTGCTTTACCAATACTTTGAACGGTAGATAAACTACCTGTGAATGCCAGATCTCCAATTGCCCATTCTACTACAAAATCGCCGACGGGACCTATCACATTTAAAAAGACTTGTTGCGTTTTGACTTTGGACATTTGTCCGCTAGTCGGCTGTTCATAAATAGCGGCCTGTTTATTTGGATTGCGTGCCTGAACTACTTTTGCTAATCGGTTATTAGCATACAAAGCGGTCCACGCATTTACTGCAGCCTTTTTGTTTTTGTATAGTTGGTACGCAATATATCCGGTATAATCTGTCCCTTGCTGACGGATTTTAGCAGCGGCATCATTCCAATATTGAACGGTATCTACATTGAAAGATCTCCCATTGCCATCTAAAGCCGTACCTCTATACCCCATATTTTGTACCACATATCCGCTGCTGATAGCCCCTGCCCAAAAAGGAGTCATTTGCACATCCATTAACCGGTTGGCACCCCGGAACGGAGTGGCTTGGATGGTTTGGTTCGCAACTGAATTCAAAATTTCTTTTGCGTTGCGGTTGCCCTTTGCGGCTTCTTCTGCAAAATATTCTCCTAGATCAGTCAGCACACAACCGGATCCTTCGTCTAAACTGGATATATCGTAAAATGTATTTTCATACCCGGTTATGTAATAAGAATCTCCGCCTCCACTTTGTACGGCATTAATCCAAGTGCTGGGCATAAAGAGAGGACCGCCCAATAGTTTTTCTTGTTTTTCTTTGGCTTGAGTGGCAGCACCTACTAATAAAGATTTGATAGCACCCGTTTGTCCGGCGGTAAGTAAAGCCCCCGCTGCTAAAAAAACAGCCGAATAGGCCAGCGGGCCTTCGTATGCTTTAGTTAATAAAGTTTCCAATGGGATTAAATCGGTGCGTTTGGAATCGTTAAAGTCACCTAATATAGCCAATGTTGCCGCTGCTTGTATAGCTTTGTTGCATTTCCCTGACGAAAAACCTTTGTTTCCGCAGGCGGGTGCATTGCCGGAAACAATCCCACGCAATACAGCACGGGCACGGTTTCTGACCTTAGAATCTAATGCACCTATAGAAGCGTATAAAGGAAAATCTTGTTCTATAATATCTAAAAGACTTTGTGTTTTATTGGCATCATACGCGTCCATTACCAGTTTGCCGAAATTGCGTAGTTCTTTTTCGGTTTCGGTCATATCCTTACTTTCCGGCAAATCTGCAAAACGGCTTTTGTACGACTTGTTCCATTGGTTTGTGATTTCTTGTGCTGAGCTCAGCGTCTGATACTGCTGGTTAATTTGTTTGAGTTTTTGAGGGTCATTTTTGGCTTCCTGTTTTGCTTGTTGGTATGCCTTTTGCACCTCCTCTTGATACATGCTTTTAAAGTCATTTTGACTGATGAGCGGTTGTGCTTTTTCATCATCAGACAGCAAGGCTTCTCTGATGTCTTTTGCTTGATTGATTAAATCAGCTAAGGGATCTTCCACTGAATTTCCTGTTTTGGGCGGATTGTTTTTTTGAGAGGCAGCGTTTTGCGGTTGCCATTGATAAGAGGACCAATTCTGTGCATAAACAGAGTTGGATCCAATCAATAAGACGGATAATAAAATAGCCACAAAGCGATTAATAAATGTTTTCATGAGAGGGTCTCCTACTATTTGTTTGATGGAAGAACCGATGAGGATAAAACAGGGAAGGACAACAAAAACGGCCCTTTGCCTTTGGGTACTCAAACACATAAACAAACAGCAGTAGCTTGTTATATTCATAACAAGCATTCAACACAAAACAGCACGGGTAATTAGTCCGACTGTCTTGTGTCTAATACGAGTGTTTCTTGGTTTGAGTACCATCTAAAACTGTATCCTTACGGATCCCAAAAACAGGTTAAATTGTAATCAAGCCACGTTTAAGGCTTGCGTTTGAGCCTTCGCTCCTTTATTCAAAAGGTTATATTACTTATTATAGCAATTAATCCGTGATCTTCAAGGACGAATAGGAATTTTTATTTATAAGAATGTCTGCAGATTTTCAAACACATACTTCCCCAACTTGACTTTTCTCTTGTTATAAGCGGTAATGTGTATAGGAGAGAAATATGACCGATTACACACAATTAACCGCTCGGGAATTACGTATCAAATGGGCCGAAATTATAGGCCGGCCTATACCACCAATCGGGCGAAGTCTAATTATCAAATATTTGTTATGGTATGAACAAGCCAAGCGTGAGAAAATCTCTCCACTTGGCTTTTAGAGTATTGCTTGCATCAAGGGAATACATCTTTTCAAATGTGTTTTATGTGCAACTCATTCCCATAATAACTTTCTTGCATAATCGTCATCAGTTCTATATGTGGAAGTTATTTTCCTAAGAAATTTTTGAAAATCTGCGTTTTCAGTAGCGATTCTATTCATCATATTCCAATCCAGTTCTTTTCTAGGTGCTTGAATAATAATTTCACTATTCTCCGGAATATCTTTATTGAGTTTGATAAAGCCGATTTTAAAACTCTCACATAACAACAGGAGCTCTTGTTTTGTCCTTTCGTCTTTAATTTTCTCTGCGACGAGATATGAATAATTAGCCCAAGAG
>Ga0265299_10003868_pt1 | contig 14409 bp, 14 predicted proteins | sample AusTroGonzalo_MG_4_FD_193485 | JGI IMG/M metagenome (GOLD analysis project Ga0265299, IMG submission 193485) | Bovine rumen microbial communities from tropical cattle in Woodstock, Queensland, Australia - Gonzalo_02 | ecosystem: Host-associated > Mammals > Digestive system > Stomach > Rumen ... | reverse complement strand
CAGGGCTGTTATTTTCTGATAGAGCTGGTTGCGAATATCACGTACCACACCCGTTCGGATGGGGATGATGGTAGCCGACGATGCAAAGTAGGCACCCGTCTTCAGAGCAGTAGTAAAGGCTAGGAACAGACCTATAAACAGGAGTGTTGTCGTCTGTCCGTATTCGGCTATCAGTCCTGTGACGTAATAGTTCAGGTTGTTCATCAACACGGACTGTACGTTGCCCCAGTCCCATGCCATCAGACTGGTGGCGGCTTCAGCATCACCTGTCTGGAAGAGTATTTGCAGGATGGGGATGAGTGCTGCAAACGAGAAGATGTTGAGCACTGCCGAGAGGATGTTGAAGATGACGGACAACACCAGATATTTCTTGTAGGGCGGCACGAAGCGCCTCAGTACACTCAGGAACTCCTTCATAGTCAATGACTATTCGTTATCAGTTTGGCAGGCAGTACCGAATAGGGTGGCGCTAGTGCTGCCAGTAATCTTGACGCGTACGGTCTCGCCGATGTGGTGACCGGCTTTGTCGAATACCACCATTTTGTTCTGCTCCGTACGTCCGCAGAGCTGCTCACGGCTACGCTTGGAGAAACCTTCCACGAGCACATCAAACTCCTTGCCCTCGTCCTTCTTATTCTGCTGGGCAGAAATCTCCGTCTGCAGGGCAATAAGCTCGTTCAGTCGGCGAATCTTCTCCTCCTCAGGCACATTGTCAGGCAGGTGCTTCGAAGCATAGGTGCCAGGACGTTCGGAGTATTTGAACATAAAGGCGGAGTCGTACTGCACCTCACGCATCAGGTCGAGCGACAGCTGGTGATCTTCCTCCGTCTCTGAGTGATAGCCTACGAAGATGTCTGTTGACAAGGCGCAATCGGGAATGATACGGCGAATAGCGGCCACGCGGTCAAGATACCACTCGCGGGTGTACTTACGGTTCATGAGCTTCAAAATACGGTCGGAACCGCTCTGTACGGGCAGATGGATATGCTTGCACACATTCGGCATCTCGGCGATGACCTTCAGCGTCTCGTCACTCATATCCTTCGGGTGACTGGTAGTGAAGCGTATGCGCAACTCTGGTGCTTCTTCGGCGACCTTGCGCAGTAATGCCGGAAAATCCAGACATTCCGGATTATCCGGAAGGGAGAAAGAATTCACATTCTGTCCTAACAGCGTTACCTCTTTGAAACCACGGTCGCGCAGGTCGCGAACTTCTTTCAAGATGCTTTCCACATCACGGCTACGCTCGCGTCCTCGGGTGTAGGGCACAATGCAGTAGTGACAGAAGTTGTTGCAACCACGCATAATGCTGACGAAGCCACCAATCTTATGTCCCAGACCAATACGTTGCGGCACAACATCCCGATAAGTCTCTGTTGTCGACAGCTCAACGTTCATGGCTTTGTGTCCCAACTCGCACTGCGCAATAAGGTCGGGCAGACTCATATAGGCATCAGGGCCAGCTACGAGGTCGGCACCATATTTCTCAAGCAGATCCTTTTGGACACGCTCAGCCATACAACCCAGCACACCAATAATCAAGGTGTTATGGGATGAACTTGGGGAGTTTGACTTTTCCCTTTGTCGGCGCAAAGCATTCAGAGTCTCCAAACGATGGATGATTTTCTGCTCTGCATTGTCGCGTACCGAGCAGGTGTTCAGGAAAACGGCATCGGCCTCTTCAAGGACCTCTGTCGTCTCGTATCCAGCCATCTGCATCACCGAGGCGACAACCTCGGAATCGGCCACGTTCATCTGGCAGCCGTATGTCTCAATCAACAGTTTTTTCATCTTTTTATGTTATTTGGGTGCAAAGGTACAAAATAAATCATAATTCACAATTCATAATTCACAATTATTACGTATCTTTGCAGCCTGAAAATGAAACGTTTGGCTATTTTTCTTCTCATGAGCTGCGCCGTCAGTGTGCAGGCATTGGCCCAGACTGATGCCGACGACCCTGCCTTTGTGCCTACCGTGAAGGTGGGAAAAGTGCTTGATCGCGGCGATAGCATTCAGTATATGGAACTCTCCAATGTCTATGTCTATCCACCACTTGAGTTCAAGAGTCAGCGCCAACAAGAGTCCTATATGCGTCTGGTGAAGAACGTGAAGGCCGTACTGCCTATCGCCAAGGACGCACGCTATCTGTTGGTCGAGACGGCTGAGTTTCTGGAGACACTGCCAAACAAGAAGGCCAAGGAGGAACATATGAAACGTGTGGAGGCCAGCATCCTCAAGGAGTACAAACCCAAGATGAAAAAACTCACCTATTCACAGGGCAAGTTGCTCATTAAACTTATTCACCGCGAGTGCAACTCCTCGAGCTACGAGGCCATCCAGGCCTTTATGGGTCCTGTGCGTGCCGGCTTCTGGCAGGTGTTTGCTTGGACTTTCGGCGCCAGCCTGAAGAAGACCTACGACCCCGAAGGTACCGACCGTCTTACTGAGCGTGTGGTACTGATGGTGGAAGCAGGACAAATCTGACTTCCCTTAGTTGATTTTCGATGTCATCGGCGAGCGCACACCTTTATAGCTGTGCAGATAAGCCTTGGCCGAACCAAAACTCAGGAACATATCCAATCGCACAGGGATATGGTTCTGGTCATCGGTGACATAAAAACGAATCAACTCGTGGATACCGTCTTTCTCGCGCTCATAGAATGAAAAGACAAGACAGCGGAACTTCTCCTTCGTAGCGTCTATCTTGAAGTTTTCCTTGCCACGATAGGTAAGCCATGAGTTGCTTATTTTGGTGGCATCACTAATAGGCATCGCTATCTTGTCTCCCTTCTTGAGCGAAGAGGCATCAAAGTTACGGGCACGGAGGAAGATAGACATCATGTCGTAGATGCAGTCCTTGTAGCGCGACTCCTTCCACTTATGTTCGCCTCTGTGTGTGATAGCATGCTGCTTCAGCTTACAAGTGTTGTTGGGATAGCTATACCAAAGCTCATCCACATAATAGCGTTTCCCCTCTTTCGCTCCTTTTCGGAAGTAAAGCGGCGAGAGATTGGTGCTGCAATATGAGAGCAGTGTATCACGCATTGTGAAGAATTTGTCAAGCTTCGGGTTACCGCCAGTCACGAGACTGGCCTTATAGGCGGGCTGTCCCTGATAGGTGGTCTTATCAGTATTCATCGTGGCCTTGCCTACCTTCACCCACACGAACTTCCAGTTAAAGAATAAATCGTAGGTCAAGCGCTCGCCGCCTTGAAAAGCCTTGTTCTCAATGCCGCACTGTGACTGTGCCTGTGCTTCGCTAAATGACAAGCAACAAACGACAATTGCCAAACTTAGCAATAGTATCTTTCTCATAATCTAATTCCAGTTTTGTCTTGTATGTATTGTATACCCAACTGCTTGGCACGTTGAGCATTACGATTCTGCAACTTACGCTCTTTGTCAGCCTTCTGTTTGGTGATGGCCTCTGGCTTTTGGCGATAGCGTGGCGTAGCACTGATATTCCACGTACGTTTCATATCCCACTTGGCCTTGCACTCCGTTGCCTCTGGGCAATAATAGACATTCTCGGCTTGACGATCCTCATCATAGTCGCCGGTATCCCAACGACCGTTACCATTGATGTCGGTGAAGGCACGCAGATAGTACTTACCCGGGGTGACATATTGAAAGAATGCCTTGCCGCCAACAACACGCTGCTGTCTGACGACTTTCTCTTGCGGGTCAAGCATCTGAACGATGAGGGCGCTGTCGGCATTACTACCAACGACATTGACGGCAAGAGTGCCAAACTCGTCAAGTGTTTTCACTTTAATGCTCTGCTTAATGGCATCGGTATAGAGTCCATAGATACTGCCAAAAGCGGCTGAGTCAATTTCAAGACTGTACTCACGGCCCGGACTCCACGTCGTCATTAGTTCGTAATGGCGCACCTTGCCAGGCACCTTACGGAAAGTGGCTATCGTATCCTGCCAAAGCGAATCCACCTTTACACGCAGATGGACGGCTGCGCTGTCAACCCACACCAATGGGACGGGAGCTTCTATCGTCACACGCTGGTCGGGAGCAATGGTACCGCCATTTATTTTCATCTGCAGTGGTGTTCGTGGCGGTATGGAGTCGTAAGCCTCGCCACGTTTCTTTCTCTTGGCCTGTTCCTTCTCCCATCTTTCCAGCTCTTTCTGTTGTTCCTTCATGCGCTTCTCGTAGCTCATCCTGGGCGTCAGCTCCAGTGTATCGGTCTTGCTGAACAGCACACCAAGGGAGTCGCTCATCAGGTACTGGAACTCCATGCGCAGCGTGTCCTGATTGACAAGAGCTGTGTCACGCAACCAATAAAACAGCGTGTCCTGACGTGCACTGGCCTCAAGAACAAAAGCACTATCGCTCACGAAGTTCAGACCGCGAATGACGGGCAATTCAGGATTACCATAACTGAAGTAGAAGCCCAGTTTGTTAGGCTCCTGGCGTTCGGTTTTCAGCAGGTATCGGTCGGTCTGCTCGGCCGTGAAGGCCAGCAGCGTAATGTCATCGGGCAAGAAATGCGTATAGGGAATACGCAGGATATTGTCAATATGCAGTGAGTCGCGCCAAATAGTGTCTTGGCGGGTGTCGGGTTTCCACGACGGCTCAAAGGTCTGATGACTGAAAGCCAGCTGCTCGCCTTTTGAACTGAACACGAGGTCGCCATCAATATCCTTCAGGGCATAGGCACGATAGGTTCCCGGTGCCACACCTTTGATGGTGAAATGGCCCCGGCTGTCAGTACGCGAGATGCGTATCATGGGTTTCTTCTTAAAAACGGTATCGGAAAGGTCGTCATAGAGTCCCACCTGAATGCCCTTGATAGGTTCCAGGTTCTCGGCATCAAGGACATAACCAGCGACTTCCATCGTGTCGATGCGGTCGCCCGTCGAGAAACTGTAAGTATAGTTACCCATAGGGTTAGCCTCGTTGTTGTCAACGATGGCATCACCGAAGTCAATGGTGTAGGTAGTGTTCTCTTTCAGCGAGTCCTTCAGTTCAACGATGATGCGGTGGCCATTTTCCTTGATTTCCGGCTGCTCCAGTTGTGGGGGCGAGACGATGACCTTGTTCTGTGCATCTTGTATCTTGATAAACTCATTGAACCAAATGGTGACTTTCTTCGCCTTTACATTCGTTGCTCTGTCGGCAGGTGTAGCGCCGATGACGCGTGGTGGTGTGTCGTCATACCAACCACCGTCAGGCTGTCCCATACGGGCACATCCATTAACCAATAGCCAACAGCTAACGGCTAACAGCCAACACCATACACCATACAACTTTCTCATGCATTCATCTTTAATAGTTCGTCAATGTGTTCGCGAGTGTTGCTCAGTCGGGGCACTTTATGCTGACCGCCCAACTTGCCGCGACTCTTCAGCCAGTCGTTGAATAGTCCCTGGCGGGCTACGATGAGCTCCAGCGGCTGTAGTGTGATGTCCTTGTAGCGTTTGGCCTCATAATCGCTGTTCACCTGCTGCAGACGCTGATCTAACAGTGTAGCAAACTGCTGCACATCCTTCGGAGCCTCAGTGAACTCAACGAGCCACTGGTGACGGCATTTGCCCTGCTGATCCATAAAAACGGGGGCTGCCGTATATTCCAGCACCTGGGCACCCGTCTGCTCACAAGCATAGCTCAATCCCTGCTCGGCATTATCGACAATGAGTTCCTCGCCAAAGGCATTAATAAAGCTCTTTGTACGACCGGAGATAACGAACTTATAAGGATTGGTCGATGTGAAGCGTACGGTGTCACCAATTTTATAACGCCACAGACCACAGGCCGTCGAGATAATCATAGCGTAGTTCTTGTCTGGTTCTACACCCCAGATAGGAACGATGGTATCGGTTCCCATCTCCTGGAACTCGTAGAACACGCAGCGATCCAACAGCAACAGCATCGAACGGTCATCGGGATCGCTCTGCACACCGAAGAAGCCCTCGCTGGCATTATAGGTCTCCATGTAGTGCATCTTCGGCGAGGTGATGAGCTGCTGATACTGCTCACGATAGGGCGTAAAGGCCACACCACCATGGAAGAACACTTCCAGATTGGGCCACACCTCCTCCAGATGCTGCTTGCCCGACAGTTCCATGACACGACTCAGCACCGAGAGCATCCACGAAGGGACGCCCGACAGGTTCGTTACGTTCTTGTTCATGGCCTCACGGGCTATGCGGTCGCGTTTCACCTCGAAGTCGCTCAGCAGCGCCGTCTGCTTCTTGGGAACTCGCACGAGATTCACCAGCGGGTTGATATTCTCAATGAGGATAGCGCTCAAATCGCCCACCAGCGAGCCCGGCAGGTTATAGTTGGGCGCATGACTGCCACCCAGGATGAGTCCTCGTCCGTCGAACATCCGGCTGTTGGGATTGTTTCTCAGGTAGAGTGCCACCACGTCGGAGCCACCACCATAATGGTTGCCCTTCAGACCTTCGCGGGTAACAGGAATAAACTTCGACTTATCGTTTGTCGTACCGCTCGATTTCGCATACCAGCGTGTACGTCCCGGCCACAACACATCGGCCTCACCGTGACGCATACGGTCAATATCGCCCTTCAATTCCTCATAAGTATTGACGGGCACCTGCCGAATGAAGCTTTCGTAATCCTTTATCGAGGCAAAGCCGTGTTTACGGCCATATTCCGTATCCTTGCCGTGAGTCAGGAGATATGCCAGCGTCTCACGCTGTAGCTGTGCCGCCTCCGTATTGTGGCGGTCCAATTCCTTTTGTCGCGGCAGAAACAGTCTGCTTGCTAATGCTGTTATGCTCATTTGTTGTTCTTTTTCAGCGCAAAGGTACAACTAAGCAGGCAAATATACAAATTTATTTAGTTTTTTTAGAACGAAGCAGCGAAGCTGAGCGACGGTGCACGAAGCTCGGGGTTATACGACGGCACAAGCACAATCGTTGGTGCATCGTGTTTTCGTTCCTCGCTCTTGTTCCATCCAAACCAACGACGTTCCAAAGGCAGCAGCCAATAGCCCACACGTGCCGAGAAGAAGCCGATAGCAGCACCGGCAAGGACATCGTGAGGCCAATGGCGCTCTTTGTAGATACGCTGCAGTCCTACGCCGGCAGCCACCAGATAAGCACCTGCTCCCCACGTGTTACCATACTCCTCACGCACCATCTCTGCGGCCATAAAGGCCGTGGCCGTATGTCCCGACGGAAACGATTTGAGGTCTGTACCGTCAGGACGACGTTCGTTCACAAGATGTTTTGTAGGGTAAACCGTCAGGCGCAGGGTGCCATAGGAAGTGACGGCTACAGCCACTTGCTCGCGCAACGGATGGTGTGCTTCCATGCTTTCGCAAATGGACACACACAGCAGACAGATTGCGAGCAAACGTTTCATAGCAGCAGAAAGAAGGGATTATTCTGCAAAGGCCTGAGCCTCAGCCTCGGCAATGATGTCCTCACGCGACTTCTCCTGCTCGTTGTGGGTAATGTCGCTAAGGTCGAACTCAACCATCTCGGCTTTGGCCTCTTCGGCCACAGAGGGCTTGCGACGGCGAGACTTGGGCGCATCGGCAGTCTTCGTCTGAGCATCAGCCTTTTGCGAAGCCTCGGCAACCGGTTGCTCTTCCTTCTCCTGAGCAATGATAAACTCCTGCTCACGAGTGGTATCGGGTACCGACATGGTGGGCTCTTCCTCCATCTTCGTGCGGTTGGACTTGGCAGCAAAGATGGCATCGATGAACTGCGGCTCACGCTTCAGGCGCTTCAGCGTAGCCTCAGAGGCCTGCTGCTGGGCTTCTTTCTTGGAGAAGCCCTTGCCTGTCTCGCCGGCTACACCTTCGAGCATAACCTGGAACTGGAAGACGGGGGAACCCGTCTCGTTCTCCTTGTCCTGTTTCGTCAGCTTGAATTCCATCTTGACACGATTGCGCTGGCTCCACTCAATGAGCTTCGACTTGAAGTTGACCTCCTTGTAGGCCACCTTGTCGATGTTGATGAGCTTGGCGAGGATGCGTTTCTTCATGAAGCGCATGACGGCGTCGTAGCCCTGGTCGAGATAGATGGCGCCGACCAAGGCTTCGAAGGCGTTGCCTGCCACATAGCTGTTGTGGGAGTTGGAGTGTCCGCTGGAGAGAATCATTCGGGTAAGTCCCATCTCCTCGGCCAGCTTGCCCAGTGTGTCGCGGCTGACGAGCTTTGAGCGGGTGTTGGTCAGGAATCCCTCGCGCTTGCCCTCGAAGTGGTCGTAAACGATGTGGCCCACGACAGCATCGAGCAGAGCATCGCCCAGGAACTCCATGCGCTCGTTGTTCAGCGGCTTGCCCTTATCGTTACGACGACCTATACTCTTATGCATCAGCGCCTGCTTGTAGTAGCTGATGTCATGAGGGTAGAAGCCGATAATGTCGTAAAGGGAAGAAAAAAGCTCCTTCTCCTTGCGGAAAGGGAGCTTTATGCGTGCGATAATATCCTTAAGCCTCATACTTCTTGAAGACAACGCAGGCATTGTGGCCACCGAAGCCGAAGGTGTTCGACAGACCGGCGCGTACAGTGCGCTTCTGTGCCTTGTTAAAGGTGAAGTTCAGATTATAGTCGATCTCGGGATCCTCGTCGCCCTCCTCATGGTTAATGGTGGGAGGAATGATGTCGTTCTGGACAGCGAGCACGGTGGCCATTGCCTCGACGGCGCCGGCAGCACCCAGCAGGTGACCAGTCATTGACTTTGTTGACGAGATGTTCAGCTTGTAGGCAGCGTCACCGAAGACTTCCTTGATGGCCTTGGCCTCAGAGATATCACCGACGTGTGTTGACGTACCATGTACGTTGATGTAGTCGATGTCCTCGGGCTTCATGCCGGCGTCCTCCAGTGCGTTCTGCATAACGAGCTTTGCACCCAGACCCTCGGGATGAGAGGCTGTGATATGGTGGGCATCGGCACTCATGCCAGCGCCAACGAACTCAGCATATATTTTGGCGCCACGAGCCTTGGCGTGCTCCAGTTCCTCAAGAATGAGGCAACCGGCACCCTCAGCCATGATGAATCCGTCGCGGCTGGCGCTAAACGGACGGCTGGCCTTCTCGGGCTCATCGTTACGTGTTGACAGGGCGTGCATGGCGTTGAAACCACCTACACCACAGGCGCAGATAGCAGCCTCAGCACCACCAGCCACAATGGCATTGGCCTTGCCCAGACGAATCAGGTTGAAGGCATCGGCCAGGGCGTTCGATGAAGAAGCGCAGGCAGAAGCCGTAATGTAGTTGGGGCCATGGAAGCCGTACATGATAGAAATCTGTCCGGCAGCGATGTCAGCAATCATCTTCGGGATGAAGAAGGGATTGAACTTGGGGCCGTCGGCCTCGTGTACACCATAGTACTTTACCTCGTCCTCAAAGGTCTTGATACCGCCGATACCAACGCCAAAGACAACACCGATGCGGTTTTTGTCTTCAGTCTCCAGATTCATCTGGCTGTCCTCGACAGCCTGCTTGGCAGCAATGAGGGCCAGCTGTGTGTAGCGGTCCATCTTGCGGGCCTCCTTGCGATCCAAGAAGTCGTTGACATTGAGGTTCTTCACCTCGCAAGCAAACTTGGTCTTGAAGTTGGTCGTATCGAAACTTGTAATAGGTGCGGCACCACTGACTCCAGCGAGCAGGTTCTTCCACATCTCCTCAGGAGTGTTGCCGACGGGCGTAACAGCGCCCAAACCTGTTACAACTACTCTTTTTAATTCCATAAATATTCTTGGTGTTGGGTGGTCGGTGATGGGTGTTTCTTATTACTGAATAGGTGTTGAATCCTGGTTGAAAATCAACCAACACCCAACACCCATCACTTATCACCTAAGTGATTTATTTTGCGTTCTCCTCGATATAGCTGATAGCGTCGGCAACGGTGCCAATCTTCTCTGCCTTGTCATCGGGAATAGAGATACCGAACTCCTTCTCGAACTCCATGATGAGCTCTACGGTATCCAGTGAGTCTGCACCCAGATCGTTGGTGAAACTTGCTTCGGGCTTTACTTCTGCCTCGTCAACACCCAGTTTATCAACGATAATTGCCTTTACTTTGCTTTCAATTTCTGACATAATTTTTTTGTAGTTTAAAATGTTAATAATGAATGTGCTATCTTGAAATTCAGCGGCACAATGTCGCTTTCGGGGTGCAAAGTAACACATTTTCTTTCACTTACGCAAACTTTTTTGCGAAAAACTGACACTAATATGCACAAAACGGGGGTATTTGTGCATAAAAACACCCCTTTTTGCGTGTCAATGCTACATCTAATTTGCAAATTATAATGAAAAAGTGTGCATTTAGTTGGTAGTTTCAAAACTTTTCCGTAGCTTTGCACAACGAAATCAAAAGTAACCAAAATGACATTCACCGAACAAGCAAGAAAAATCTTCAATCAGGTCATCAGCGACTATCATCTGACGGATAGTGTTGATACACCTATCAATAACCCGTATGACAGAGAGAGCATCGAGCATGCACTCTACCTGAAGTGCTGGATTGACACTGTTCAGTGGCATTATGAGGATATTATCCGCGACCCACACATCGACCCCGTCGAGGCCCTCTCACTGAAGCGACGTATTGATCATAGCAATCAGGACCGCACCGACCTCGTAGAGGATATTGACAGCTACTTCCGCCAGAAATACAGCGAGGTAAAGCCACTCGCCGATGCCCGTCTGAACACCGAGAGCCCCGCATGGGCCGTTGACCGACTGAGCATCCTCGCCCTGAAAATCTATCACATGAAGGAACAGGTGGAGCGCCAGGACGCTACCGAGGAGCACAAGCAGAAGTGCCAGATGAAGCTCGACGTGCTGCTGGAACAGCAGGAAGACCTGTCGCTCGCCATCGACCAGTTGCTGGAAGACATCGCTGAGGGCCGTAAGTACATGAAGGTGTACCGCCAGATGAAGATGTACAACGACCCGGCTACCAACCCGATACTCTATAAGAAGGAGTAGAAGGAGTTAAAGGAGTTAAAGGAGTTAAAGAAGGAGAGAGGTCCACACATTAATAATAATATAAGGTGAAGAAAGAGCATATCCTCGTCATTCGATTCTCGGCTATGGGCGACATTGCGATGGCAGTGCCGGTTGTCTATTCTGTGGCAACACAGTATCCCGACATCCGCATCACCGTTCTCAGCAGGGGATTTGCCCGTCCGTTCTTCGAAGACCTTGCGCCGAACGTCAACTTCATGGAGGCCGACATCAAGCGTGAGTACCGTGGAGTCAGAGGACTGAACACCCTCTATCGCCGACTGACGGCCAAGCAGTTCACCAAAGTGGCCGACCTTCACAACGTGTTGCGCTCGGAATATCTGCGCATGCGCTTCAACATGGGCCACTACCGTGTGGAGCATATCAACAAGCATCGCTCCGACCGCCGCAAGTTGGTTGCACCTAATAATAAGGTACGCAAGCAACTGCCCAGCTCCTTCGAGAACTATGCCGACGTTTTCGCCCGTCTGGGCTACCCCGTGAAGATTCAGTTCCGCTCAATCTTCCCCGAAGAAGGCGGCAACCTGAACCTACTGCCCGCCATCATCGGTCCCAAGAAGAATTTCCAGCAGTGGATAGGCATAGCGCCCACAGCCGCACATCTCGGCAAGGAATATCCGCTGCCACTCATGCGCGAGGTCATCAGCCAGCTCACCCAGAAGTATCCACAGGCACGCATCTTCCTCTTCGGACGCGGACAGCGTGAGGAACTGCTCTTCAATGCCTGGTGCCTGGACTTCCCACAGTGTGTCAACATCGACGAGCATCTGGAGAACATGCATCAGGAGCTCATTCTGATGAGCCATCTGGACGTCATGCTGTCGATGGACTCTGCCAATATGCACTTGGCCTCGCTGACGGCAACGCCCGTGGTGAGCATCTGGGGCTCCACCCACCCTCTCGCCGGTTTTATGGGCTGGAACCAGTCGCTGGAGAACGCCATTCAGGTTGATCTCGACTGCCGACCCTGTAGCATCTACGGCAAACAGCCTTGTCGCCGCCACGACTTGGCCTGCATGCGTAGCATCAAGCCCGAACAGATTGTAGAGAAGATATCACACCTACTAACCCTAAAATATCCAAGCTTATGAAAAAGTATGTATGCAGTGTCTGCGGCTACGTCTATGACCCCGCAGCAGGTGACCCCGAAAGTGGCATTCAGCCAGGTACCGCTTTTGAAGACATTCCCGATGACTGGGTATGCCCACTCTGTGGCGTCAGCAAGGACGACTTCGAGCCTGCCGAAGACTAAAGAAACTTTAGTTAAAGAAACATGATTTAGTCGCCGAGTTTCGCAAAGAACTCGGCGACTTTCATTTGTTTCTCCATGAGATACGATTCTATCTCATGGAGATACGTCGCTATCTCATTGACTTTCGCCAGGGCACGACTTTTCGAAAATACTCGTTGAGTATTTCAAAATAGTCAGCCCCTCTTGAAAATTTCTTAGCCCCTATTTGAGAATACTCATACATCGGACATCCAACATCAGCCTTCAGACATCATATCGCACATACCCCCACAACCCCACTGTTTCTTCGGAAACGCCTTTATACAAAGGGAATCACGATGGGGGGGTAGAAAGCTTTCTACCCCACTTGAACCCCACTCTAGAGTCACTTGAGGGGTTGATGTGGGGTTGGAGTGGGGTTGAGCGACCTCACCCCCACCTCCCCAAATGCCCATCCACAGGGCGTTTCCGAAGAAATAGTGGGGTTGTGGGGTTGAAATAAAAAAGCCGAAAGCGCAAAACTTTCGGCTATTATTTTAACAGCAGCAATTCCTTCGCTGCCAAAAGCTGTGTCTTTACTTGATACCGAGTTGTGCCTTAACCTGAGCGGTGACATCGGTAGAGAGGGTTGTGCTGATGTAAGGGATGCCAGCGCCCATCTCCATGATATAGACATAACCACCATTCTGACCGACAGTCTTAATGGCATCGAGAACCTTTGTGGTGATAGCCTGCATCTTCTCAGAAGAAGCCTTCTGGAGAGCCTGCTGGTTGTCCTGGAAGCTCTGCTGAATCTTGGTGTACATATCCTGCAGCTCCTGCTGACGACGGTTCTTGATGTTCTCGGGCAGAGTGGCCTGCTCCTTCTCGAAAGCGTCACCCTTCTTCTGCAGCTCGTCCTGCATAGACTTCAGGTCGGCCTCGTACTGTGCCTGGAGAGCATCAATCTCACCCTTGGCTTTGGTGTACTCAGGCATTGCCTGGATAATCTCCTGGGTGTTCACGTGGCCGAACTTGGCCTGTGCGTTGGCGGTGGTGAAACCGCAAAGTGCGCAGATAGCGCAGATGATAAACTTTTTCATTGTTTCTTCGTTGTTTTTATTGTTATTAATCTTTTTTCTTTATGACGTAATGTCGTATATCGTTATGACGTGTTTTCGTTATGACGGTTTAATAGCTGTAGCCCAGCTTCTGCAGAACCTCTGTGGAGATGTCGATTTTGGGCGAGCCGAAGATGATGCCGGCATCGCTGGCACGATCGAGCACCAGCTGATAGCCGCGCTGGTCGGCAATATCCTTGACAGCGTTGTATATCTCGTCCTGAATGGGTGTCATCAGGGCGTTGCGCTTCTTGAAGAGCTCACCATCAGGGCCGAAGTATTTCTTCTTCAGGTCAACAGCCTGCTTCTCCTTCTCCATGATAGCATCCTGCTTGGCTTTCTTCTGCTCGGCCGAGAGGAAGACGACCTCGTTCTGATAGGTCTTATACATGGTCTGCGCCTCGGTGTTGAGGGCATCGACCTCAGCCTGCCACTTCTTCGATACCTGAGCTAACTGCTCATTGGCCCGCTCGTAGGCAGGAATATTCTTCAGGATATAGTCCATATCCATCAAGGCAAACTTCTGTGCCTGCATCGACATAGCTGATGCGCACAGGACGATGAACATGATAATCTTTTTCATTGTCTTTTCGGTATTTTGTGATTACGTTATTTCGTTATATCGATTTCCTGTTAGAACTCTTGTCCAAGGACGAAGTGGAATTGTGAGCCACCACGGTTCTGTGCACTTGAGTAGTGAGGTTTGTCGAAGCCGTAGGCCCAGTCGATACCCATCAGACCCACCATAGGCAGGAAGATGCGTACGCCGACACCAGCAGAGCGCTTGATATCGAAGGGATTGAACTTCTTCACATCGTTCCACGCATTACCTGCCTCCAGGAAGGTCAGGCCGTAGATGGTGGTATTGCCCATCATGAAGGGATAGCGCAGCTCCAGCGTCATGCGGTCGTAGGCATAGCCGGCAGCACCACGCGGTGTCAGCGAACCATTCTCATAACCACGCAGACCGATGGTCTCTTCAGCGTAGCCATAGCTGTAGCCGCTCATACCGTCACCACCCATGTAGAAGGTCTCGAAGGGTGACTTCTTATCGCTGTTGAACGAGCCAAGCAGGCCCAGTTCGAAACGTGTCATCAGCACGAAG
>Ga0265299_10003867_pt1 | contig 14409 bp, 10 predicted proteins | sample AusTroGonzalo_MG_4_FD_193485 | JGI IMG/M metagenome (GOLD analysis project Ga0265299, IMG submission 193485) | Bovine rumen microbial communities from tropical cattle in Woodstock, Queensland, Australia - Gonzalo_02 | ecosystem: Host-associated > Mammals > Digestive system > Stomach > Rumen ... | reverse complement strand
ACCGACACGTTTCTTGGCTTCATAGCAGCAGAGCATGCCGCTCTTTCCGCCAGCACCGAGAATGACGACCGTTTGGCCGTATTGGCACAGTTTGGCAGTCTGGGCGGGGGCGCCGGCCACGTCGAGGGCGCTCAAAGCGAGCTTCTCAGGCATGTCGGTCGGGATCTTGGCATAGATGCCGCTCTCGAAGAGGATGGCCTTGCCCTTGATGTCCACTTGGTCGACCTCGGGACGAATCTCAAGGATCTCGTCAATACGCAGGGGGGTGAGGCTAAGGCTCACGAGGGTAGCGATGCGGTCGCCTTCCTTGAGGTCGATTTTGCCTTTGAGGGCGTCACCGATCTTCTCCACGCGGCCGAGCAGCATACCGCCAGAACCGGTGCGACGGTTGCGGTGCTTGCCCTGCAGTTCGACATTCAGAAGCATTTCCTTCTTGACCTCTTCCATCACTTGCTCGACAGTGGCGTTGGGGCCAGCCTGCTCCTTGGCATAGTTGTGGATGTCGGTGAACGAGGCGGAGTCGATGTTCAGCGTTTGAACGTCGATAAGAATCTCGTTATCCCAAATCTCGTCCATGTTATTGTCGAGTTTGTTGGCGGGCTGCGGAAGAACGCCCTTCGGTTCGATCACGCGGTGCGTACCGTATTTGTTACCTTTTTTCTGCATAATTATCAATGATTTTTAGAAGTGATATAAAACTTTTATGCCTCAAAAATTGAGGTCGCAAAAATAGCATTTTTTGTCACACAAACACCTCTGCCCCGCATTTTTTTCTTCAAAAGATTGTTTATAACTCATAATCTGAATGTTGTGTGGACTTCAGACTTGAGACTTCAGACTTGGGACTTGAGACTTAAAATTTGACTGGAGGCTCGTGGGAAGTTAATGAGTATAGGAGTTTCGACAAGATGTTCGTTTCACAATTCACATTCGCAATTCACAATTCACAAAAAAATTGTATCTTTGCGCCGTTTTTAATTTAGAATATCAATAACTGAAGTATCACTTATAAAATCAAGACAAAATGGGAAGAGCTTTTGAGTATCGCAAGGCAAGAATCTTCAAGAGAAACGCATATTTAGCCAAGACGTTCACCCGTCTGGGCAAAGAAATCACCATGGCTGCCAAGGCCGGCGGTCCCGACCCCGAGCAAAACTCCAAGCTCCGTCTGCTTATCCAGACGGCCAGAAACGAGAATATGCCGAAAGACAACATCGACCGCGCCATCAAACGCGCCTTCGAGAAAGACATGTCCGAATATAAGGAAATGGTCTATGAAGGCCGCGGACCTCACGGCATCGCCATCCTCATCGAAGCAGCCACCGACAATAACCAGCGCACCGTAGCCAACGTGCGCAGCTACTTCAACAAGTTCGGCGGCTCCCTCGGCACATCCGGCATGCTTGACTTCCTGTTCGACCACAAGTGCATCTTCTCCGTCGCACGCACGCCCGAAATTGACATCGAAGAGTTCGAACTCTCCATGATGGACTTTGACGCGGAAATCGACGCCGACGATGAAGAAATCATTGTAATGGCCGAATACAAGGCCTTCGGTCCTATTCAGAAATATCTGGAAGACAATAAGTTCGAAATCAAGAGCTTCAAATTTGACCGCATCCCCAAGGAACTTAAGAGCCTTAACGACGAACAACGCGCTGAGGTCAACCTCCTGCTTGACAAAATCAATGAGGACGAGGATGTCACCAATGTCTACCATAATATGGAGGAACCCGAAGAGGCGGAATAAGACTTGAGACGTAAGACTTGAGACTTTATGTAGAAACTTACGAAAAAGCCCCAAAGTCTAAAGTCTAAAAAAACTAAACCATTAACCATTAACCATTATGTATTACTACAAATTCAAAGTGTTTTATGACGAGGTGGAGGATTTTGTTCGCGATGTTGATGTGCCCGCGAACATGAACTTTGAAGACTTCCACCACTTCTTGTACCATTGTCTGGGACTGCAGGGCAACGAATTTGCCTCTTTTTCCATCTGCGACCAGAAATGGAACAAGCAGAATGAGATCACCATCATGGACACGTCGGAGGACGAGGAGATGGTGGAGTTGCCGAGTTATGATGAGGACGACGCGTACAGCACCAAGTCGCGGCTGCCGAAATTCGTAATGAAAGAAGCTATTCTGAAAGATTTCATTACTGACCCGCACCAGCACATCCTCTACGAGTACGATTTCATCGACCCGAAGACTTTCTACATCGAGTTCCAGAAAGCAGCCCAGACGGACAAGCCTGAGGATTTTCCGCGCTGCACTTACCAAAAAGGCACGCTTCCCGTACGACTCACCAACAAAGACATTCCACAGCCCGACGTTGATGAGGCGCAACTGCTGCTCGATGATCTGGAAGACGACGACTATGATGACGGCTTCGACGACGGTTACAACGAGGAGGACTACAACGACCTCAATGAATTCTCCGACTTTTGATCGTCCCACCCTTTACATTCTGACCGGTCCGACGGCGGTGGGCAAGACTGCCTACACCATCGAACTGGCCAGACGCTGGCAGGCGCCGATTCTTTCAGCCGACTCCCGCCAGTTTTACCGCGAGATGCGCATCGGTACAGCTTTTCCGACCGAGGAGGAGTTGTCTGCTGCGCAACATTTTTTCGTGGGAATGCTCTCTATCCACGACTACTACAATGTTTACATGTATGAACAGGACGTGCTCAAATTGCTAGAGGATCTCTTCAAGAAGCATCCTGTGGTCATCATGACCGGCGGCAGCCCGCAGTACCTTGACGCCGTGTGTCACGGGGTGGATGCGATGCCCGACCCTGACCCCAACACGCGACAATTTGTGAACAACCTTTTCCGGAACAACGGGGTGGAAGCACTGTACGCACAACTGCGGTTGCTTGACCCTGACTATGCCGACATGGTCAACCCCAATGACTCCAAACGGATTATGCGGGCGTTGGAGGTGAGTTTGCAGACCGGCAAGACCTATTCGTCACAACTGCATAAGAAACAGGTAGAGAGGGATTTCCAGATTATAAAAAAGTATCTCAACCGCCCGCGCGAGGAACTCTTTGACCGCATCAACCGGCGGGTGGACAAGATGATGGCCGACGGCTTGCTTGAAGAGGCGCGTGGACTTTACCCTTACCGCGACCTCAACGCACTCAACACCGTGGGTTACAAGGAATTATTCGACTATTTCGACGGCAAGTGCACACTGGAACAGGCCGTCACGGACATCAAAACGCACACGCGCCGTTACGCGAAGCGGCAGCTGACGTGGTTTAAGAGGGAGTACGAAGAGGTAAGGGTTAAGGGTTAAGGGTTAAGGGTTAAAGGTTAAGGGTTAAAGGTTAAGAGGTTTATTGGTTTATTGGTTTAATAGTTTAATAGTTTAATGGTTTAATAGTTTAATAGTTTAATGGTTCAGTGTAGGGTATTTCCAAAAAGGGCTGAAAGCCCGACCTATGCTAACCCAGGGTGAACGAAGTGAGCCCTGGGAGCCACGGAAAAGCAACACGCGCGAAGCGCAGTGTGAGATCATCTAGAACAAAAACAATGAAAAAAACACTCCTAATAACACTAGCTACCGTCCTGATGACGGTAGTCTTCGGGCAGAGCCCCGCGAAGTACTGGGTAGCCTTCACCGACAAGAACGGCACGTCCTACAGCATCGACAACCCCGAGGCGTTCCTCTCGCCGCGCGCCATCGAGTTGAGGCAAGCACACGGTATCGCCATTGACGAGCGCGACCTGCCGGTAAACCCGGAATACGTGCGGCAAGTACTGGCTCTTGACACGGCGGCCCGCTGTTTCACCACCTCCAAATGGTTGAACGGCATGACTGTCTATGCCCTGCGCGAGGACATGAAGGAGGCCATCGAGCAGCTGCCCTTTGTGGATTCTGTGCAGCGCACCGATGTCCCCAAAGAGCCCCTGTCACCCGCAGGTGCCGCCTACGTGTTTCCGGCGGTCAGCGGTGCACCGACTCTCACCTACCAATCCGACATACTGAATAACCACGATTTCGACTACGGGAAGGCGGCCAAGCAGGTGCGCGTGAACAATGTGCATTGGCTGCATCGCATGGGTTTCCGAGGCGAGGGCATGCAGATGATGGTCCTCGACGGCGGTTTCGAAAACATCGACACTATCTCGTGCTTCGAAGCCATGCGGGCGGACAACCGACTGTTGGGTGCACGTAATTTTGTGCAACCCGAGGTAGACCCCATGCGCAAACACACGCACGGCACGATGGTGCTCTCCTGCATCGCCTCCTACCTGCCCGGAAAACTCGTGGGGACCGCCCCGATGGTGCAGGTTTATGTAGCTCAAACAGAAGAGTCCGGTAGCGAGGACCGCGTGGAGGAGGACAACTGGGTAGCCGGCATAGAGCACGCCGATAGTCTTGGCTGTCAAGTACTTAACTCCTCTTTAGGATATACTACTTTCGATGATACGGTGAACCAGCGCACCTACGCCGACATGACGGGTGCGGTGAGCCGCGCCAGCATTGCCGCCACCATCGCCGCGAGCAAAGGGCTACTGATCTGCAACAGCGCGGGCAACGAAGGCGGCAAAAAGTGGAACTACATCGGCGCACCGGCCGATGCAAAAGACATCCTGAGCGTGGGCGCGGTAAACGTGGAGGGCAAACGCGCCTATTTCAGCTCATTCGGCCCCACCGCTGACGGGCGCATCAAGCCGGACGCGTGCGCCGTGGGCCGCAGCACCTTTCTAAGCACGCCCAAGGGTGTTATCACCATCGCCGACGGCACCTCCTTTTCCTCGCCGATGCTCTCGGGAATGGTCACGTGCTTGTGGCAAGCATTCCCTGAAAAGAGTTGTTACGAGATCATGGAGGCCGTGCGCAAGGCCGGCAGCCACAACGTCAAACTGAACGGTAATGTCATTACCACCCCAGATCCAAATGACGGCTATGGATACGGTGTGACAGACTTTCTGCGGGCTTACAACATTCTGAAGTACGGCAACGAGGACGATGTGCTGTTCCTCGACTATTCCAAGAAGATGATAGACAAAACAAGCAACCAGTTCACGGCTATCGTGAAAAGTATAGCTCAAGAGACCTATTCCACCCTGACCGTCACCGCCACTCCCCTTACCTATCGCAACGGGAATGCCATTGAAGGCAAACCCATCAATGTTAAGGTGTCGAAGGAAATTGTCAATATAAAACCGGGCTTATCTGGCCTCGGCCACGTCATAACGCTCCCGAAACTCTCAAAGCAGCAGTCCTACCAGTTCTACCGCATTGATTTTGTCATTGATGGCAAAACGGTAAGCCGGGTTGTGGGGCTGGAGCAGCCTTTGGAAGAGCCCAAACGATAGCGCTGCTATATTTTGCGTCTTTACAACGGCATCACCATATTATTTGAATGTATTTAAAATTTGTGTACCTTTGCCGCTTGTTAAAATAGGCAACAGGCACCTGCCGGTAGGCACTTTGCCTTATTCCAAAAGGGCTGAAAGCCTGAAGTATGTTAACCTAGGGTGAGCGATAGCGAGCCCTATGAATCCTAAACAGTAAACAATAAACCAAAAGATATGACATTAGAAGAATTCCAATACGATTTGAGAATGGGCATTCCTGCGGAAATCCCCGCAGCGCGCCCTTACGATCCTAACATCAACCATGCGCCGAAGCGCAAAGACATCCTCACCAAGAAGGAGAAGCAACTGGCATTGCGCAACGCCCTGCGCTATTTCCCTGCTTCGCAGCACGCGGCACTCGCGCCCGAATTCGCGCAGGAGTTGCACGACTACGGCCGCATCTACATGTACCGCTACCGCCCGACGTATGAAATGTACGCCCGTCCCATTGACGCGTACCCCGCCAAGTGCAAACAGGCGGCGGCCATCATGCTGATGATCCAGAACAACCTCGACCCCGCCGTGGCACAGCACCCGCACGAGCTTATCACCTACGGTGGCAACGGCGCGGTTTTCCAGAACTGGGCACAGTACCGCCTCGTAATGAAATACCTGTCGGAGATGACCGACGAGCAGACCCTCGTGATGTACTCCGGCCACCCGCTGGGACTCTTCCCGTCGCACAAGGACGCGCCCCGCGTGGTCGTGACCAACGGCATGGTAATCCCCAACTACTCCAAACCCGACGACTGGGAGAGGATGAACGCACTGGGTGTCAGCCAATACGGACAGATGACCGCCGGCTCCTACATGTACATCGGACCGCAAGGCATCGTGCACGGCACCACCATCACCGTGCTGAACGCCAGCCGTAAGATTGGCGGTGAAATCGGAGGCAAGCTCTTCGTGACCGCCGGTTTGGGCGGCATGTCGGGCGCACAGCCGAAAGCCGGAAACATCGCCGGTGTGGTTTCCATCACCGCTGAAATTAACCCCGCCGCCACGCAGAAGCGCTACGAACAAGGTTGGGTCGATGAGGTGCACGAAAACCTCGACGAACTGTTCGTGAAAGTCAACGAAGCACGCGCCCAAAAGATCGCCAAATCATTCGCCTACCAAGGCAATATCGTCGATTTGTGGGAGTATTGCGCCGAACACGACATCCAGGTCGATCTCGGCAGCGACCAGACTTCGCTGCACAACCCGTGGGCGGGCGGCTACTACCCCGTGGGCATCTCCTTCGAGGAGGCCAAGCAGATGATGGCCGACTATCCCGAGAAGTTCAAAGCCGCCGTGGAGGCCAGTCTGCGCCGCCAAGTGGCTGCCATCAACAAGCTGACGGCCAAGGGCATGTATTTCTTCGACTACGGCAACGCCTTCCTGTTGCAGTCGTCCCGCGCCGGTGCCGACATCCTCAAGGAAGACGGCAGCTTCCGCTATCCTTCTTACGTTCAAGATATTATGGGACCCATGTGCTTCGACTACGGTTTCGGTCCGTTCCGCTGGGTCTGCACTTCCGGCAAACCCGAGGACCTCGATGTCACTGACCATATCGCCATGGACGTGCTGAGAGAGATCAGCGAGCACGCTCCTGCGGAGATTTCCCAGCAGATGCGCGACAATATCACCTGGATCAAGGGGGCTAATGAGAACCACCTCGTCGTGGGCTCGCAAGCCCGTATCTTGTACGCCGATTGTGAAGGCCGTACGAAGATTGCCGCCGAGTTCAATAAGGCGGTGCGCGACGGCAGACTGTCCGCTCCGGTGGTGCTCGGTCGTGACCACCACGACGTGAGCGGCACCGACTCCCCGTTCCGCGAGACCTCCAACATCTACGACGGCAGCAGTTTCTGCGCCGACATGGCCGTGCAGAACGTTATCGGCGACGGTTTCCGCGGCGCCACGTGGGTAAGCATCCACAACGGCGGCGGCGTCGGCTGGGGCGAGGTCATCAACGGCGGCTTCGGCATGGTTTTGGACGGCAGCGACGACAGCGACCGCCGTCTGCGCTCAATGCTCTTCTGGGACGTGAACAACGGCATCTCGCGCCGCGCGTGGGCACGCAACGACGGCGCCCTCTTCGCCATCAAGCGCGCGATGGAGGCCTGCCCCGAACTGCATGTCACACTGCCGAACATGGTGGAGGATGGTCTGATTGAGGCGCAGTTCTAAAACACAAAATGGCAAGGTTACAATTTCATAATATGATGGAGATTCCGCCTGCTCCTATCGTCGCAAGCGGAATGGTGCATACCGTTGGAGGAATGCACCATTCCGCCGCGAACGCAGTGAGCGAGCGGAATCTCCAACGGTTTATCACGATATTGACCCTTGCCGTTCTTGCGTGTGTATGCGGATGCGGTTGCCACAAAAAGCCCGCACCTATCGTCATCACGCCTGACATCGAAAAAAACCACCTGCAAAGGAACCATATCTTCGGACAGGTCAAGATATTGGAGACGGAGATTTACCACCTGCAAGGGGATTCTGTGTCAGTGAAAGACACGGCGGATATGAAGCGACTGCTCGTGATGTGCGATTCGCTATGCGATGTGCCTGACTATAGCAGTTCAAGTCAGCGGTACACTTCCGACGGCTATCTGCTTGAGTTCGTCAAGCACGCGCACATCGGCACTGCGTACAGCCGCACCTACACCTATGACGACAAGGCCCATATCACGGGCTGGGAGGAATATGACGCCGACAGCACGCTCGTCACCCACGGCACCTACACCTACGACCGCAACGGATTTTTAGTGGGCGAGCAGGTGTATCAGGGCGACAGCCTCATGATGTCGTTCGCACACACCACCGACGGCGTCGGCAACATTATCCGCACCGTGCAAGCCTTCGGAGACGTAAAAACCACGACAGAGAGCAAGATCAACGAACAGGGGCTGGTGACACAAATCACTGAGTTCGAACCCGACGGCAAGGTCTTCAAAACTGCCAAAATCGAGTACGACAATTACGGAGACGAAGTCAACCGATGTGTATATAAAGCTGGGAACCAGATGATTGAATATACCTATACGGAATATGCCCAAGATGGCCGCGTGCGCAAAGTCATCTACGAGGACAAACTGCACCACATCAAGGAATTCCATTACTTCTTCGACTACGATGCGAACAAAAACTGGCAAACCGAGGTCTGCGCCGTGGACAACCAAATCGTTTATATCAAAAAACGCACGTTCGAATATTATTGATGTGTATCCCCTACGGGGATTTTATAACCGCGTGGGGCACCGTTTTTCTACAGTTATGCATCCCCTAACGGGGATTTGCAACACGAAGTAACCAACACGAAGTAACCAACACGAAGTAACCAACACGAAGTAATCAACACGAAGTAAAAAACACAAAGTAATTAACCTATAAACTTTAAAGAAATGGATTTAAGCAAAATTTTATCAATCACCGGAAAAGGAGGACTATTCAAATTCCTTTCCAAAACTACCAACAGCTTCATCGTTGAAGGATTGGACGACGGCAAGCGTTTCCCCGCATTCTCCAATGACGGAGTGGCTACGTTAGACAACATCGCCATTTTCACCGAAAGCGGCGAGGTGCCATTGCAGACTGTTTTCCAAAATATCTACCGCAAAGAGAACGGCCAGAAAATAGAGATTCCGAAAGACAATTCCGCAATCAAGGCCTATTTCGCCGAAATTCTGCCTGACTATGACCGCGACCGGGTTTATGTTTCCAACATGAAGAAAGTTTATGCCTGGTACAACATCTTGGTCGAGCACGGTTTGGTGGACCTGGAGGAACCCGCCACCGAGGAACCGGCTGCAGAGGAAACCGCTGCTGAAACGACAGATAATCAATAATTCCTGTGATTGTAGAGGCGCAAGGTTTTGCGTCTCTACAATTCCCTTTTAACCACATAACCACCTAACCGTGTAAACCTTAAACTTTAAACCTTAAATTTATGAGAAACTACGCTCACGAAAGCCGACCTTGGATCATCTGGATATCCATCATCGCCATTGTATTCACCGGTGTAGGTATCTTTTTTTATTACACCCTGTTCCGGCAGTCGAAGTCGGAACTCATTGAGGCCATCCCCACAGATGCGACATTCATCTTTACTTTGAACGACAACGACGGATTCGTGTCTGGGTCGGCTCAGTTGACCCCCTATTTGAACGAGCTTTTCGTGCTGGACGCACTACCGGCCTACGAGACCATGCGCAGCAAACTGCCCGAAGGCGACTACGACCTCACCATCTCGGGCCACGCGGATGACAACGGTGTCAACGTGCTTTTCAACATGCATGCCGACAAAGCGGCGTTCAAACGACTTTTGCGCGCTCTCAGTATAGACCCAAAAAACTACACTGACTTTGAAAACAACAAAATTTACACCTATGGCACTAACTACAAAAGTGTGAAGTTTGCCTTCCTGAACCACATCATCACCTTCTCCACCGACATCGACCTGCTGAAACGCTCCATCATGCAGCACTCCCACCCCAAAAATCTCCTTTCTGACAAGCAATTTAAGGAGATTTACGAGCTCACGGAAAAGAATCGCAAACAAAACTGGCTGATTATCAACCCTGAAAAATATATTTCTTTCCTGTCATCGTTTCTAAACAAAAACCTCTCCGAGAAACTCTCCGGCAGTTTGGAGTCGGCGGGGTGGACGGCACTGCAGCTTCGGTTCTCCGGCAACGAGATGTACCTTTCGGGCTACATGCTTATGAAAGACCCCGATAACAAGATGGGCGCACTGCTTAGCCAAAGCGGCAGCGACACCACAGAAATTACCGCCGCCTATCCGAATCGCGTAAACTGGTACGCCCATGCAGAGAAAGGCGGACTATTCTGGAAAAACACCCTCGACCAATGGAAAAGCGTTCCAAACGATGAGATTGTGATAATGAAACAACTTTCCCCAACAGAAGTGGGTTGTTTCGCCTTGCGCGCGGACACCAGCGACTACCACTACTATCTCATGCTGCCTGACACAAGCAGAGACTTTTTGTCCGTATTATATGCCAACACCAGCAAGGCGGACTCCGTGCGCACAGCGTGCCCGAGCGGAATCTTTCCCCTACCCCGCCCGATACCTCCGATGCTTCCGAATCTGGTAGCGGACAGCATGCGCTGGGTATTCGCCAATGGCAACGCCATTGTTCTCGCCCCCTCCACCGAAGCGGTGACCGCCTATCAGAAAAGCATAAAAAGCGCCGGTAACATTACCCGCAACCGCTACTACGGCTTTGTGGACGAGGCCGTAGCATCTACGACACTGCTAAACTGGGTGTTGGTCAACGACGGGAGTTCTAACTTCTGGATAGAACAGTACTCCGAAAAGGGCCGAGCCACCTGCACAGCAAAAGACTTGCATATCCTCTCCCTCAGCTGCGAAACCATGAACAAGGGAAAACATTTACTGCCCATTAACTTGTTCTTGCATTTTTGACTTTAAACTTTAGCCATATAACTGTGGTCTTTGGCCATATCTTGCGCCACCAACTCTCTCCAACTCCAAAGACACTCAACTACGACCTATTGCCTTTTATCACTGCAAACAATAGCATCTAATGAAAAAAATACTCGCTACTGCACTTTTTTGTATCGCGCTGATTGTCGGTAATGCACAGACACAGCCTATGAAGTTTCTGGGCATCGGAATGAACAGCACCATGTCCACATTCATTTCAAAACTGAAAGGCAAAGGATTTGTGGAGGATGCCAGCCATTCTCGTCCAAATTACGCAGTGTTGAAGGGAACCTTCGCGGGCGAGCGCGTGAAACTGGAGGTCCGCTCGGCGGCTAAAACCCATCTGGTCTACAAAGTGGATGTCTATTTCACCCTGAGCACGCAGTTTACCTACGCTGACCTGAAGGGCCGCCTCACTAACAAATATGGCGAAATCACGCAGGAGGTCAACGACATAAAGGATGAGCCTGTATACGTCAAATACACCTCCGACTACTCCAAATGGCAGACAGACACCGACACGGTGACGCAGGCCTACAACACCATTATCCTATCGAAATGCAGTTACCACAGCACCTCTCCGGTGGTCATCTCCTATATTGACGGGAAAAACTCCAAAGTGGAGACCTTGGAGGTGAATTCAGACTTTTAGTTCTGAACTGGCATCCGTAAATCTTGATTTCACACCAATTTTGGGCGGGCAGCGCTATGAACCTGCTCGAATGCCATGCCCGTGGCGCGCGCTCCGGCTCCGTCGGTATCGTCACGGTCACCGACCATTAGACAGTCGCGGGGTTGCAGTCCAAGCTGCCGACAGACCTCCTCAAAAGACTCCCGACAGGGCTTCAATCCGCCGAGTGCGGGCGCTTCGAACAGGAAATCTGCCCAATCCGGATCGAAACCGATAGCCATCAGCTTTTCACGCACACAGCCATAGTCGGAGAAAACCACGACTTTGACCCCATGGGCGCGCAAACTCGCCAAGGTCTGCTCCACCCAAGGCGCTACCCGGTAGTGTTGCTGAAGCTGGGCGACCATATCCGGCATATAGTTTCGAAAATACCATTCACGAGCGGTCTCAGGGTTGGAAAATGCAGCGAAAAAAGTATCGTAGAAGGCATTCTCGGAAGCAAAGTGCCGGCCTCGCAGTTGTTTTCGGACCTTTCGCTCGCAAATCAACATCCGCAGGGTGCACTTCCGCAACTGGCTCCACACCAACCGCCGCGCCAAACCCGCCTTGTCATACAGCGTGCCATCTAAATCGAATATCACTGCCTTATACATGTCGTCAACTGTTATATAGACAAAAACTAAAACGCATACCCGATGGCAATTTTCAAACCGTCGAGGAGACGTATTTTATGAGGTTGGGAAAACCATTTTTTGTTGAAAAAACGGCCTTGCACCTCTCCACGGGTCGGATCGTAGATAGGCAACGCGTAGTCCACGCGAATAACAAAAAAGTCAAAGTCAAGACGTATGCCAACACCCACGTCCACAGCTAATTCCTTGTAAAAACGGTTAAAGGCAAACTCCGCACCTGGCATGTCATCACTCTTCCTTGACAGCCAGATGTTACCGATATCCGTAAAAACGCCATACTTAAACGAGCGGTAAATCGTGCCACGATACTCGAAATTGAACTCCAGCTTGATATCTCCAGTATATAGCGAATCTAAATTGCGTTCATAGCTGCCGGGGCCCAGTCCTCGATATCCCCAACCACGCATACTGTTGCTCGTACCCAAATAGAAGCCCTTCTCATAAGGAACGTATGAATCTTTGTCCAGCGGAATGATGAAACCCGCAGCCGCACGCATAGCAACTGCATTGTCATTATTAATCGTGTATGTGTAATTCCACAATATATCAAATTTCTCATAGTTGGTGTATGAATAACCCTCTTCGTCCAATCCGTTCACCCCAATTATCCAACGTTGGTCGCGGTTGAACAACAGGTTCAAACCACGCAGCAACAAGCCTGTAGACTCCAAGTTTACATTCAAATGCATATTATGTTTTCTGGAATCTATAAATTTGGGAACCAGGAAGTTGAATGAATATTTAGCGGACAGCAGAAAGAACTTGCCAAAACGGCGCTGATAGGATTCCGGAAAAGCGTCGAGATTCATCACCCAAATATACTGGTTGTTCATATTGATAGTACTAACCTCAATTGGGCTAAGCGTGTGTGATATGAAATAAGTCGGACTCCAACGGTAAGTAAGGGCCGTGTTATACATCAAACGCTGATACAGACCGGAATAGTTCAACCCAAAAGTGAACGAAGTGCTGCGGGAAATGGATTTCTCGCTCGTGTTACGGCTAAACAGGAATAATCGGTTCGGGAATTCCAACGATGCCGAAAGTCCAAATTCTGGATAGGAATAAATCTTGTCCCTCTTGAACAGGTTGGATAACGAATAATAGAAATATCCTCCTGAAAGATTGATTGTAAAGTGTTCAGCCCCCTTAAACAAGTTTCTATTTGTGTAGGAGAAAGAAAGGTCGGACTTGTCGTTCCGTAATTCAATCTGCCCGCCAAAGCTATGTTCCTTCTTTCGTATCATCTGATAAACTACATCCAAATATCCTACCTTGTTGACAGTGTCAAGCAATAAATCATTTTCCCGGAACTGGATGTTCGTGTAGTCGAAGTTGTCAAGGCTGGAAAGCGCACGACTGCTACGGCTGCGCGACATCTGCGAATAGGGTTGGCCTGTACGGGTGAAAATGGCATTCGACAGTGCCTTGTAGGAAAAATAAGGCTTGAGTTTCTCACCGTCGATCCGCTCTTCAATAAAATAGAAATTTGCACTGTCCTGACGGGTTTTCAGCTGATAATAGTTTGTGTCGCAAATATCCGTCAATATGCCGCTCGGCGATGCATCCGGGTTCACATAAACATCGTTGTAATAGTATTTGTACAGATACCTCGATCCTTGGTTATCCGACTCTGGAATTTTCATCAAAACAGTGATATTCACCGACTTAGGATCTACTCCAAGAGAATCTGGCATGTCATACTGCACCTCACAGCGGATAAGTGACTTCTCCACATAATAATAGCCCTCGTCTCGAATCAGATTGATGATACGGGTGAGCTCATCATTGATAACCGTCTCGTTGTACTGCATACCGTCTGTGAGCAGGCATGCATCTTTGTTTAATACCACGATACGCTTGTACTCTTGAATGGGGATGTCGTATTCAACATGACTGATGTGATAAGGTTCATGAGCGGTGACGAAATATTCCACCTTGGCCTTTTTGAGATCCTTCCTCGTATAGGTCACTTTATAACTAACCTCGGCATCGAAGTAGCCGAGTTGCTTCATCACAATCTTCAGCTGATCAAGAGATTTATAAATTTCCAGGCTATCAAGCAACACCGGTGGTTCGCCGACTTTCTCGCGAAGATACTTCCTGAACTTGCTATCCTTCGTGTTTCCGTTCTTGTCGTATGTAGGCTGTCCCCAATCGTAGAAGACTGTCTTGATGAGAATCATGTCCATAAACCTCTTGTTCGTGACAGGGCGCACATACGACTTCAAGTTGTCGAAATCCGGG
>Ga0265299_10003864_pt1 | contig 14413 bp, 21 predicted proteins | sample AusTroGonzalo_MG_4_FD_193485 | JGI IMG/M metagenome (GOLD analysis project Ga0265299, IMG submission 193485) | Bovine rumen microbial communities from tropical cattle in Woodstock, Queensland, Australia - Gonzalo_02 | ecosystem: Host-associated > Mammals > Digestive system > Stomach > Rumen ... | reverse complement strand
CTTTGAATTTTGGCGATGGTTATATCACTGGATATAACAGTTCTGCATTGTCTTCTGAACGTAGCCGTTATGCTGTATCTTCTACTTCTGCAAATGGTGCTATATCTTCTCAGACTGCAGCTATTGTAACTGGTGGTTGGGAAACTGCAAATGGAAAGATTACTGGCTATAATGGAACTGCTTTCTCTGCAGGTTCTACCTATGACGTAAAGGCAAGCTCTAACATTAGTGTTGCAACCGCTGGAACTACATTTACAGTTTCTGGAAAGGATTGGACTAATACAATTACTGGAGCTTCTAGCTATGCTTATAATCAGGCTACTGCAAACGCTACTGGTAAATACATTCCTTATACTGAAATAAGCACAGGTGATTCAGGAACTACAGTTTACAATATAGCTTCTGGTATTAGAGTCACTTCTACTTCTGGTTGGGTTGAAATGTATAACCAGAATAAGGAAAATGAGAATGAAGCTCATTTACAGGTTGGTCAGAATTATAGTGGTAATAAATCATTCTGGGCTGAAATAGATGGTGCAGGCGGTGGCTTCTTACAGATGAACTGGAATTCTGGAACTATTGGTCCTAATTCACATTCTAGCTATTCTGATGGAACTTGTTCTGCTTTAGATATTGCTAATGGCAGTATTGTTTATGCTTCGGCTAATAGTTCTTTAAAAGACAACTTTGATGCAAATAAAGTATGGCAGTTAGGTTCTGAAAGATTAAGATTCTGGAATAGTCATGGTTCTGCTTCATTTGGTCCACGTGGAATGGAAGTCTATGATTCTACAGGAAACAACTATTGGTATACTACAGCTGTAGACGGAGCTACAAGATTTAGAATTGTAGGTTCTGCTGGTGATGGAACTAGAGGCGCCGTAGATTTAGCACCTGGCTATATTAATTTCTATAATGATGATTGGTCATTAAATCAGACATTGAATACTAGTGATATTTCAGCACTTAAAGCTTTGCCACCTATTAGAATTGTATCAAGTTCAGCTCAGGCAACTGGTTCTAATATTCTTTATTTTGTAACAGGAGCTTAAATGAGTGGAATAGTGTATAATGGAAGCACAGCAGGCAACATCATGATTAATGGTGTTGTTCCTAATGTGTATTATAATGGTTCTAAAATATGGCCTGAAGATCCACCGTATAATCCTTATAATTTACCAGATAATACAGTACGAGTTAAAGTAGAACCTGGTTGGACGCCTACATGGGGATATGAAAGAACATTAGTAGATGCTAATGAGAATATATGGGATATTACTTATTATCTGTTTGACGCTGATGATACAGAATATATGTTCAACGTTAATCCTACTAAACTTATAGAAGTTCTTGGAGCTAATTTAGGAACTAATACTAGCACATATAGAATGTTTAAAGACTGCACAAATTTAACATCTGTATCGTTATTTGAAACTAGATATATAACTAAGATGGAAGAAATGTTTATAGGTTGTACTTCTTTAACTTCTGTTCCATTATTTAATACTTCTAAAGTTACAAATATGGCAAATATGTTACGTGGTTGTATTTCATTGATATCTGTTCCATTATTTAATACCTCTAATGTTACTAATATGAATGGAATGTTATTTAACTGTAACTTATTAACATCTGTTCCAGCATTTGATACAAGTAACGTAACTAGCTTAGCTGCTACATTTGAATATTGTAGTTCATTAACTACTTTACCATCATTTAATACATCTAAAGTAACTGATATGAATTATATGTGTGCTCATTGTTCAGCTTTGACAACTTTACCTACATTTAATACCTCTAAAGTAACTGATATGAGATATATGTGTGTAAATTGTACTTCATTAACTAAAGTTCCTTTACTTAATACATCTAGTTTATTAAATGCTATCGCTATGTTTGCTAATTGTTATAAGGTTACTTATGGCGCATATGCATTATATAATCAAATGGCTAATCAATTAAATGTACCTACGCATACTCAATGCTTTACTAATTGTGGCCGTGATACTACAACTGGTGCTGCAGAACTTGCTCAAATCCCAACCGGTTGGAAATAAGAAATAAATATAATAGTAAATTTTTTATACAAGGAGTTTTAAATGTCTAGCTTAGTCAATAGCCAAAACGTAACATTCGCTGTAGGTGGCGGAGCAAGTAATGATAATCTTAAGTTCTCTAAGGTTATTGGTGGAGTTGATAACGGTCCAGCTTCTGCACAGATTGGACTATCTAAAATTGTCTCGCCATTTACCATGCAATACTATGATATGTCAGTTGTCAATGATAATAATAGCACTGAAACATTCTCTATGATTCCTACTAGTATTGGTTCTGGCTTCTTGTATGCAGTTGGTAACGGTCCTATCATCACAGCTAATGTCAATAGCTCCCCTATTTGGTGCTACGCATTTAGCACAGGCGGCGCAGCTATGACCACTTATAAGAGTAACGAATATAAGGAAGTTCATCTTTCTACACCTTATGATTACAATGGACCTTCTATGTATACAGCCAATATTGATGGTCAGAGCTTTGTATTAGGCTCTGGAGCCTATGCAAATATGGTATGGCAGAATGTAGAAGGAACGGATCGATGGTGTGTAACTAATTCTGGTTATTATTACATCTAAGAGGACAATATGGCAGAGTTAAAACCATATGACCCATCCAAACCATGGATTTCTGTTAATCTTCCAACAAAGGAAGAGCTTATTGCAGCTACTCTTGGCTTAATTCCAGGATATAGAGCATTAAAGAATATGTATGATAATCCTGAAGGTCCTATTTCTGAGACTTTAGACTTAGCTGCAGAGGATTTAATTCCTCTCTATGGTAGTCTTATTAAGCCTGCAATTAATGACGATGATATTGATTGGAATACTGCAGGTAAGGAAGCTGCAATGAATGCTTTTGCTTTACCTGTATTTCTGAGAAATTCAAAGAAAGGATATATAATTAAACCACAGAATACTGCAGAACTTGAGAAATTCAATAAAGCTATAGACGCTGCTGTCGCAAAGGGGGAAATATCAGCGGCAGACGGTGCTAAATTTAAAGCTAATGCTGTATCTGCATTAGCTGAAGATATAGCTTATGATCAAGCTATGGAAAATGGTAGGCTTTTTAATAATCTTAGACATACAGCTCCAGAAGAATTAATTAATCGTTCTGAAATCCGCTCAAGTGATTTACCTTTATATGATGCAGCTATTGATGCAGGTAATAATATAATTAATGATTTACGTGTTAGAAATGATTTTAATACTAGGAATGGTAATAAATTATATCTAAAGGGAGATCAAGGTAATTTATTATTAAACGAGCATTATGCTGATGCTAATGCAGTTAGACATAATGCATCAAACTATGATCAATTAATGCGAAGAGAAGTAGATAATTTAACTCAGAGATTTCCTGGAGACAGACCAGGGTATATACGGCCAATTAATATAAATGGCCGTAGGACGCAAGTTTATGATGTTGTTACTAAACCATATGAGCTACAACATTTACCTAATGGTAAATTAGGTTATAACTACAAACAAAATATTAGCAAACCTATAGATGCAGGTAGAGCAGCTATAAGGCAAGATCCTAAATACAAGTCTGTTGAAGATTTCTATAGAATAATACTAGGCATTGAAGAATAAATCTGCTTCATTAATTTCATTAGAAGAACAGTTAGGTGTTTCTATTCCTAACTGTTTCTTTATACATTCCGACAAGTCACATAAACTATTAAGCAATGTTGCATTTCCATTAGAAGCTGCTATATCCATTTGATCTTGTACTTCATACAGAAATTCGTTAAGCGTCATTATTTATCTCCTTATTATGAATATTAAAAATCGCCCATTCTCTCCCATTCAGACATCAGTAAATCTGCAGTAATATCACCATAATACCTATTCTTCTTGTAAACAAAAGTATGCGGACCAATGAGCTTATGCTTTTCGATATTGTTCTTACCAATACGTGCATCATATCCCCAATCAATAGTTACATACTTGTCGGTCTTGGTGATCTTTATGTTATCAGTATGTTCATCAACATAGTGAAGCTTACCATCGTAATCTTTATAACTGAACTGCATTTTAATCTCCTTTGTTATTCATTATATTTCAAATATAGTAAAAAGAGTGTTCTGCGTCAACCCTTTGAGGTATAGAAGGATTAACGCAGACACCCATTACAATCCAAAATGATTCTTTGCAGCTGCCAATACAGAATTATAAGTAGGTTGACATGAAATTCTTTTCATATGATTTGTATTAAGACCAGCTGTAGCAGGATTTGTAACTTTATAGAAGTTATAGGAAAATACTTCACCTTTAATATGAGTAATTTCAAGGACCTCAGGACAGAGATCAATTGAAAGCTTACCAGTTTTACGGAATATTTCAACTTCTTCAGGTTCAATCTTCACAGCTACTGGACAATGATAGTAGTTTTGAGAAACATTCTTAATTCCGTCCATAATTGCTTTATCAGCTTGTTCTTTTGTGAATTTCATTTTAATTCCTTATTTGTTGTTCGTTATGTCTAAAATATAGTAAAAAGGGTGTCATGTGTAAACAGTAAGTGAGGCAAAAAGTAAAAACACAGACACCCTTTTATTATGGCAAGTTACTTTTCAGTAGTTGTTTCCTTCTCAAGCTCTGTTTTCATTCTCTCTAACTCTTTACAAATAATATCAGGAATTTCTTTACCAGATTCTTCTAATTCTTTAAGATGCTTAAGGATCGTTTCTTTCGCTAGAGATAGAAGTTTATCTGACGCACCTTCTCCATACAAGGTATTAATATCTCTAAACATTTCTTCAGAAATAATACGAAACCTTATAGCTTCATATTTCCAGAAATCTGCCATTTCCTTAAATAAACCTAGAAGAATAAATAGACCGCCTGTAGCAATCTTATAGAAATCTATGTCCCCGTTAATTAACCAATATACTATAGAACTGAAACCAATAAATAACAGAAATTTAGACATTATGCAACCTCCTTATTAAACAGCAAACATAAGTTCACGTTCCATTACTTCATCAATAGAAACTTCATAATTAGTAACTGCAAGAAGACACTGACTAATAAAATCACCAATAGACCAACCCATACATTCAGCATTACGCTTTACATAATTGTAAAGTTCTTTTTTCAAACGACGACGAGCATTACGACGAAGGCAATTAAGTTTAGTTTTTTCAACAGCTTCAAGCTCATCGGCTTTATTTCTTATCCAAGCTCGCATTTCATCAAATGTCTTAAATTCTGCAACAATATCACCTTCCTTGTCGCCAAATACAATATATCCTTCCGGTTCTTGTTCATAATCATTTTCTCCATCTTCGGTTAGCGGAAAGATAAATGCTGGAGAATATTCAACCATATCCGTAGTTTCATTATAAACACAGAATACGTTTTCTGTGTAATCAGTATCTTCAGAAAGATATTGACGAAGGGAGTATTTATTCATTGTCATTTGATTACCTCATTGTTTAATTGTTATGACTATAATATAGAAAAAGGATTGACTTTCGTCAATCCTATAATTAAGGAAAAATGCGTCCAGACAACCCTATATCTTTTGACCTTGTTCTATTCGTTCAATCTTATCATGAACTTCATGAAATAAGCAGCATGCTGTCTGTCTAATATCATCAATATATTGATATTGTGCTTCATTTGGATAAAACTGTATATCGGATTCAGCACTGACAAGTTGCTCATCATAACCTGCATATGCTTCATATTTTATATGGATAGTTCCATCTTCTTTTTCAGTTACTTTCCAAATCGCTTTGTCTGGAAAGCCATATTCGATATTAACATATGCTTCTATTTTATCTTTCCAAGTCATACATATACTCCGTCTACTGGTGGATCAATTTCAATATCGTAATCACCGTCATATTCTCTAATTGACTTGATATTCTTATTAAGCGCTTCGCCGATATAATCAGCTAAACCTCTAATTTTAAATAAATCTTTCTTGCAATATGGACATTGCTCAACTTCAGTCAATGCGCTAATGCCCATTGAATCATCTTCGCAATAATTCTTTATTGCAGATTTTATTACTTTTTCTAGTTTTTCTTGTTTTGTCATTTTTAATTTTCCTTTTACCACTTTTTACCAATTCATGCCACGCATCAATTAAATCTTTTGATTTTGCTCCATCAACATAACTCTAGCTGGAAATACGGGAACTTTCTGTGAGACTAATAGCCAATAGAAAGTGCTTAAACGTTCTGCGATGAACGAAGGTATACGAGCTTGATAGTTTACATCTGCATTTCTATTATCAAGTTTACGAGTATATTCAGGGTCACTTTCAACATGCTTTATTGCACTTTCATAATCTGTAATGCAAATAATTTCCATTGTCTTCTTAAGAACTGTAATAAGATAATTGAAATAATCGCATAATGTTCCAGCTGTTGTTACACACATATTGTATGGAATAAACCTATTTCCATTCAATGTCTGAATATAACCTTCTACTAAATGCGGGAAACATTGCTTCATAGCTTCAATACTTGCTTCCAAATCTTTACCATTATGGAAATAAGCATAATGTTGAGCAATAGAGACTGGGAGTATCATTGGCTGTGCAATATAATGTCTATTAGTACAATCGCGATCTATTAACCTACGATAATGGTTAAGAGAGAAGAAATCATCTGGAGCTACATGATCGCCCATTTTAACTTCCATATCCTTCTTAAGCTGTTCCCAAAATAACTGAAACCCGGCCACTTCAGAGTACAATCGGTGGTCGAGCTCAGTATTTTTATCATTACGAATGATGGTGTAATCAGAATAAGGGAAATCTTTATCTAATTTTTTATGTGCAAATAATATTCTTTTCATAATGTAATAATTAGTTGGACAGTAACATAAATGTGAAGATAGGATAGGATAAATATGAAACTGTTACTGCCCTGATATGCACCTAGGCTATAGGAGAAAAAAGTAAAATGCAAAAGAAACCTAGATGCATATCAGGACAGGCCAAGGAGTGAGGTAAATTATGAGTGATGTCGAATGAACCTTGGCTGTCCATGTAAATTATTTATTACTTTTCATTCAAGCGCTTAAATAAATCATCATCGTCATCGGCAACTTCATCACCTAAATACTTAGGATTGAAATCAATGTCAATGCATTCCTTACCATAGACCTTCTTATCCCATTCAGTAACGGTAGAAGTCTTCTGAGCAGTAGCATCTTCAAATTCAACTACCTTTTCTACTTCACTAAAGAATTTACCATCCTTTTCATTTACCTTAATGAGAAGAGAAGCGTAAATATCCTTAACAGCACTACCATTATAAAGTAACTTGAGATAATCATCAAGCTTAGTAAGTTTACTTACGTTTTCAAATATAATCGGGAGCTTAGAACGATCTGTAAAACTAATTGTACAAGGCTTTGTTGCTGTGTGACAAGAAAGCTTTTCTTTATTCAAAACATCCCAAAGGAAAGAAACTTGCTTTTTAGGCTCTTTGCCTTCTTCAACAAACTTAGGGTCCTGTTCACTAATTCTGATTCCGATTAATCTACCGTGATAAACACCCGGCTTTTCAATTGTGGCAAAAGCTTCATTATTATTTTCTGAATACATTTCGTTATATTTAATCATATTTTAATTTCCTTATTTGTATGTTAATCGTCATTGATTAACGTTGTATAATATAGAAATTTTTTTAACGTGCACGAAATAAAATTTTATTCTGATTATTTCATTTTGTGTTTTTCTCTATATTTTTTATTTGCTATTCGTTTTATTTCTAAATATCTTACTCTATTTTTTTCATTCCACTTTTTATTAAATATTTTATGACATTCTTTATATTTTTCTCTATTGTTATTTTTATATTCTGAATTTATTATATTACTATACTCTTTCTTATTTAAATCACAACTTCTTTTACCTATTGACCTATTATTAGTTCTATTTAAATTATTTTCTATATGTGATACCCATCTAAGATTGCTCACATTATTATTTGTTTTATTTCTATCAATATGATCAACTTCTTTTTTATTCTCTATGTTTATAATAAATGTTTCAGCAACTAATCTATGAACAAGATAGAGTTTACGTTTATATCCAATTTGTAAATATCCATGACCATTATCACAGCCTTTTGTCCAATGTTCATAATGTCCTTTGGTATTAGGTATAAAAACAGCACCATCACTTCTGACTAATAGCCCTTTTAATACTGGATGTTCTTTAATTATTACTTCATCTTCATTTCTATTTCTTTCTGAGTCCATTTCTCACTCCTAGCTTTGGCTATTACTTTTTCTAATGTTTTATCATCTTTATACTTAATACACGTTTGTATTGCACCATATAGCCATGACGATGAATTTCCATTACCTGCCATATATGGAAAAGGAGTATCTAAATAGCGTTTTACTACTTCCCACTTAGAACAATCGCAACCTTCATGCTTGGGCATGTATGAAATATACTTTCTTCGCAATTCGGAGCATTCCTGGTCTCGTTTTACAATTACCCCTACTTCATCTATTACATGTTCATAAAACGGGTCAGAGTCGCATTTATGTTCAAATAATAAAGTTTGCTCTTTTCCAGTATCTTTTCTAATTACACCTGGCCTTCTAGTAAGTCTTGAAGGATTTCTGCATTGTGTATCACATTTACCGTCGAATACATTGTTATTAATATATTCCCAGATGGTTCTGTAATTTTCCTTGCAGAAATCTTCATATTTGGCGGGAAATTCGATAATCATGTGTATGCTCTTACTACCTGAATAAACACAGCGAGTTATTATGTTTTTGGTAGTTCGAGCATACATACATTGTTCTTTCAAATCTGCTTTATCCATTTCGAATAAAAACCGAGTATGCTTAATACAATTTGCGTCAGTTCTATTAGAACAATCTTTTAGCTCATTTAATACTTCAAATTCGAAATCTCCGTAAGGAACATCAGAATTTTTAAACTTATTTGAATATACAATCATTATAAACCCCAATCTATATCATCCATAGGTGTTTCAAATGTAGCAATTTTATCTTCACTTGTAAATACCTTAGGTTCATCTTCTTTATGCACCAATGTATTATTGGTCGGATCCATTACATCACATTCAATTAAATAGATATTATTTTCATCACAAGCTTGTGGCCAGAGTCTTCTAAGGATAGTTTCGACTCTTGACATAGCGGCTGGTCTTTTACCGACAGTATTGCAATAATCTTTATAATGAGCATATATTGTCGTCGTAAATAAGTTTTTCTTATTCTTAGTTACATCAGGCTTGATATTGCATCTTACAATCCATTCGTTGGTAGAAGTTTTAGTAGGAATATAGCTTCTCTGAATTTCTCTAACTCTCTTACCAATTTCAGAACTTGGCTCGAAATATCCATTTTCATTACTTTCATCAATTCCCTTTAAGACATCAGGGAATCTACTCAATAAATCATTAAGTTCAGTGAAGTCTGTTGGGGCTTCAGTTCTTTGACAAGTAAAATCAAAGAATCTTCTCATTGATGTCTCGTCGAAAATAATGTTATACAAATGCTCATTAGCAACTGAAATAGGTGTAAATCTTATTTTTACCTTTGCTTGGTCTTGAGTTCCCATAATTCTAGGGTCAAGATAGTCAGCAGTAATAACCTGTTTCATTGCTGCTAAACCAGCATTAGTAAATGAGTCTTCAGCAAAGCCGCTTTGAGAGTCAGATGTAGCAAGTTCTTCGAAGAATAATACAAAATTATCTGTGAACTTTCTATATTCTCTTGTAGCGTCATTGAATACCTGAATACCTGGCTCAGCTACATAGTCCTTCATAAAACTAAACATTCTATGAATCATTTCAGTTTTACCAATACCAGAAGCACCATAGAAATTAATCCATAAATGATGTCGTACGCTTTGATTGGTAATTCTTCTCTTCAATATCCACATCCAATGCTTCATTAGGTTATTGAATATGTCATAATCTTCCTTAATATCAAGATGTTTGTAAAGATAATTCAAAAAGATATCTACATACTTGATGTGAGTCGGGTCATATTTCATCTTCTCATAAACTTGTGACAAAGCAATAGAACTAAATTGCATAAACAAATTTGATAAGGATGCTTTAATGTCTGTTACTGTAAAACCAGCTTCTTTATCATGATTCAATTCCCAAAGCCAATTCTTTACATTTTCTTCATCAGCATTTATTTCCATTCCAGCATTTCTATAAGTAATTTCATTACCTTTATTAGACAAGTGATATGGGCATTTGTCATCACTCAAGCAACTATAAATCCAGCTAGCACACAATCCTAATCCTGGAATTTTCTTAAATGCTGGAGCTTTAGCTTTTGGTAGAAGTTCTTCAATCCAAGCTACTGCTTCTTTTTCGCTAACAGTATCTTCACCAGATGCAGAGAGTAACTGGTTAAACTTTAATATTATATCTCCATTTGTGGGATATACAGATTTTCCGTGACATTTGATTTTACCTTTATCGGTAATCTCATAATTTTTGTTAAAGAATTTAATAAATCTTTCTTTCATAGCTTTAATAAAAAAGTTTCCCGGAATGCACGACCAAACCGGGAAACTATCATCGATGTAAAAATAATTTCATTCTATCTAGTCGTGTTTTAGATATGTCTCAAATATAGTAAACTTTCTTGAATATTTTTGAGATAATATAAAATTCTGAAAATTCTTTCGCTTCACGCGCACGTACGTGTGTATTATTATTTTTTTAAAAAGGGGGCGCGGGCCCCCCCTGAAAAGACTAAAACTATATGTTTTATACAAAAAACTAGGGATATACACAACTTATTCACGATCTACTAACAGCTTATTAACACATTTTATTGAGTTTTTGCGAGCAATTTCTAGTGATCAAGTAAAAAATATAATAATTTTATGGTCCATTGTCAACCCTTTAATAAGAAAATTCAGATGTAAATTTTTATTTGCAAAAGCTGAAATATTTTACTATATTATATGCACGCGCGAGAACTAATTATTGTAGAGGAGTTTGATATGAAGGAAGAACACAGAGAACATTTAAGAGAATTATGGAAAGATCCAAAGAGAAGAAAATTCATTGGTAAAGTCATTAGTAAGAAGTGGCATGAAGACCATGATGAAATGACAAGAGTCCATAGAGATACAGACAATAGAAAATATATTGAACTTAAAGAGATTAAGCAGACAGAGTTTGGAACTGGAGTCAGAGAGCCTGAGGGTTATCGGAATTACATGAGAGAAGTTCAACGCATTTATAGAGAGAACAATCCTGCTGTTATGGAATACTATAGAGAATATGGCAGACAGAAGAATGCAAGGAAGAAAGCTGAAAAGACACGCAAACTTCAAGAATCTCTAATGATACAGAGTCAGGCAATTGGCAGATATGTAGTAACTATTGACGGAAGATTCTTTAATATTTCAACTGGCAAAGAGTATTTTCCAGATAGATATGTAATTATAGAAGGTAAGAGATATCGTAAAGATAAATTGATAAATGATTTATTTTTCAGTCAACCTGAAGGGGACCTGAATTTCTTCGAGTTAACAGAAGAGCAATTCAGAATGATGGAACAGATCGATAGAATGGGATTGGGATATGAAATTGACTAATAACTATGTAGACAATAAGAAATTACGTGAAGACTTATGTCGATTCATTCTTGAAAATCCCTATGACACTGGTGATTGGCTTGAAAAGAATGCAAAGAGAAGCGGAAATAAAGAATTTTGCATTAAGAGAAGAAAGCATATTGATGAATTGCAAAAGAAATTAAGCGAAATGAGTGACGATGAGCGTCGTAAATATATTGACAATTACAATGTATTTAGAGAAAGATTTTTTAAAGACATTGAAAAGATTGTAGAAGGTAGAATGGCTTCATACAAATCTTTATGGGCTCGTGAAGACTTTTGGGACCTTAAGCAATCTGCTTTAATTCAATGTTATCAATACATGAATAGATATGATACCGATGGCAAAACTAGCGCGTTTGCTTACATAACGCAAATTATCTCCAATGCATTAAACCTTTATTTGCAACTAGATAATGACAGTATGTGGTGCAGAGTTCCTATGAAAGAACTAGAAGGTAATGTTGGTAGTAAAGAGTATTTTGGCCAAGGTATAGACAAGGACGAAGATTATGAATAAAGACATAATTTTGATTATTTCTCCAGAACAAGGATCCGGTGGAGGATGCTGGAATCTCAGAATTAATCAGTTTGCTAATTATATAAATCAAACTAATCAATTCCAGACAAAAGTTATTACATCACCAGTTCCTATTTTTGATAATAATATTTTACAGTTGTGTAAAGGAATTCTAGTTCAAAGACCATTTCAGCCAATGCCATGGATAAAGAACTATAAGGAATTGCAGCCTAAGTATGGTTACAAATTAAGCTTCGAGGTGGACGATGCCTTCTGGTCTATAATTCCGGATTATAACTCTAGTTCTTTAAATCCGAGAGATTGGAATGCTATAGAAAAGATTGCAAACGAACAATTACAATATTTTGATTGTGGTATTGTTACTACACAGTTCTTAGCTGATTATCTTCATAAACATCACAATTTCTGGAATACGGTTATTGTACCGAATACAGCTGACCGTTCGATATATCAGAGCTTTAGAAAGGATTTCTTTAGAGAAAAGCCAATGCTTATTTCAGCTGGCGCTTCGCAACATGTTTTGGAACCACAGCCTCTTAATCCGCAGGCTCCAGCTGGAGTTGCTGGTAAACGAGGTGATTATGTTGGTCAGTGGGTAGAATGGCTGAAAAAGCATATTACTGATGTGGATTTGCATTATTTTGTTAATGTTCCATATTTCTTGGATGATGTTAAAGATATGATTAAAGTTCATCCTTGGCAATATACATCTTTATATTCAGCTGAATTGAATGTAATTAAGCCAGATATCTTATTTGCTCCTTTACAGAACAATGATTTCAATAGAGCCAAGTCTTCATTGAAATTTGCTGAAGCTGCCGCTTGTGGCGCTATCCTAATGGGTTCTGATTTTCCTGGAAGTCCTTATGAAATGATACACCCATTATGTAAAGTTCCAGATAATCCGACCGTAGAACAGCTTGACCAGATATTTGAGAATATCAAACAAAATTGGAAAGAGATTATAGCATACCAGTATGATTTCATAAACAAGAATTGTTGGTGGCTACAGTCTGGACCACACATATACAGATGGCTTAATGCAATTTGTATACCTAATCAGAATATGATATAAATAAAAGGATATACAATAAAGGAAGTTAAAAATGAACGAATTAATCAATTTACTCAATGAAATCTTTAAGAAATATGGCGTATCTGAAGAAGAAATCTCCGCTGTTCAGGAAGCTATTGCTAATGTGGAAGGCAGTGGTGATGACGAATTCGGTTACGAAGAAGATATTTCTGAAGAACCTGTAGAAGAATAAACATATAAAGAGGAATAATATGGCAATAGACATCAGAAAAGTCAAATCTTTCTGTAAAGATGATATTTCATTAATAGAAGGATATGATGAAGCTATTAATAGTGATGAATGTTATGCTTGTCATCATAGGCTTGAACTCACATTAGATAATGAATATGCTCATTCTAAAAATGAATTGATTAGACTTGGTATGTATTATGGAAGACCCTATTTTGAATTAATCTTTATAAAAGATTCTGAACATTCAGCATTACATAGAAAGGCTGAATGGAAAGCAGGATTAAGAAAAGGTTATGTAGGCTGGATTCCAACTAATGAGCAAAAACTAAAAATGAGTAAATCTCATAAAGGAAAAATTCCTAATAATTATGGCGTGCCTAATTCTGAGTTTGGTAAAAAATTTTTTGCTTATTTTGGACAAACACTTACTATGAATCCAACATTATATGCATATCATTATAATTGGTATAGAAAACATAACAAAACTTGTAAATGGGAAGTATAACATGAAAAAAGAAAAAACAAAAAAGACAATAGAACAAGAAAACGAAGAGTTTTTAAAAACTGTTGATAATGGCAAGATATATGAAGGTTTAGTCTGTCTTGACATTAAGCTCTCTAAGCTTATTGAAATTATGGACGGTATTGGTAATTATCTTGAAAACAAGAAAAATGGAACTTTAGGTATTAGCTAATGGCACAGAGACCGAAGGCAAATAAGCCAAACACGACTGATTTGTGGACTGCGGTTACTTCTATCATAGAACATTGTAACGAGCCCAAGATAGACAGCACACCAAAAGGTAAGCTGTTTATTTGGGTATTATGCTACAAGAACTATAAAGCAAAAAATACTGTATCTGAAGTTAAGCCGACTACCGCGTGCAGATGGAATGATTTTGTAAGGGTATGTCAGCCATATATTAAAAAAACTTTTCCAGAC
>Ga0265299_10003861_pt1 | contig 14429 bp, 10 predicted proteins | sample AusTroGonzalo_MG_4_FD_193485 | JGI IMG/M metagenome (GOLD analysis project Ga0265299, IMG submission 193485) | Bovine rumen microbial communities from tropical cattle in Woodstock, Queensland, Australia - Gonzalo_02 | ecosystem: Host-associated > Mammals > Digestive system > Stomach > Rumen ... | reverse complement strand
CCAGAGCTCGCCAGGATCATTGCTGTAGCTGATGCTTACGATGCCATGACCTCGAAAAGAAGTTACAGGGATCCGCTCCCTCAGGCAACCGTAAGACAGATCCTCATTGAAGAGATGGGCGCGCAGTTCGATCCTTTATTCGCAACGCAGATGATCCACATGATCGACCAGGATCAGGAATACAACATGCGCGAGAAGGAAGACGTTAAGGAATTCGTCGGCAACGACGACTTCAACTTCGATATCAACCGCGCCGTTTATACGGAAGGCATTCTCGCATTTACGGGTGTTGACCTGAGGATCCACATAAGGATCTCACCTGTTGAAGATCATAGCGAGAAGGACTGCTCGCCTTCGCTCATTGTTTTCGATTCCCTGGACGGAAGAGTCCACGAGACCGGCAAACTGGCAGAAGAATTACTCTACACCGAGTATGTAGAGCTCAAGTTCGACGGCTCCTACAACAAGGGCGAAGCCAGAGCGATAAGACCCAATATCCTGAACATGAAGGTCGCAAGTTCGGCTAACGTAACCATAGGCAGGATCTGCGGAGAATATGACCTCGAGATCGCGAGATATAAGGACCACATGCTGGTCAAGATAATCGGCGAAGACAAGATGGTCGAATACGTCATCGCTCTTGCGGACAGCACGAGATTCAGCTACATCAGCTTCTCCGGAGCTTATTACCACCTCAACGTCACGTCCATTAAGCGTGACGAAGAGCCCGTTGCAGAAGGCTACATTCCGCGTATCGCAGAGCTCGTATCCTACATCGACGGCGAGGAAGGCAACGTTCCCAACGTCCAGGTCGACAACTACCGTACGGATGCTACAGACGGCGTTCTTCTTACCGATTCCATGGAGATCGATTTCCACACCAAGAGTCTTCCTACTTCAAGACTTATCTGGCACTGCCCGTTCATATGTCTGTTCACTTCTTCTGAAGGCAAAGTTACCGACGAAGACTACCGTGAGTTCGCTCTCATAAGACTTGACGGCGAGGTCTGGGAGACCGGCGATTTTGCTGCCAATGATGTAATCATCAGCAAGAATGACAGCTTCGACGGATGGGACCAGTGGAAGAAGCTCAATAAGGAAGGCATGGACTGCCACGTAACGCTCAAGCGTGAAGGCAAGACCATCACTGCTACGACTGAGAACGGCGGCATCCTGCTTAAGAGCACCACTACGATCAGGACCGATGACGACACGGTTTACGTTGCTCTCACGGGCGACCAGTGCGCACTTACAAAGATTTATTTCAAACCTAATTCCTGACCGCAACATTTTTAAGTCTTTATCTGTTTATAAGGTAAAGCTATAGCGGAGGGAAATCCTTATGAAATTCAAAAAAGCGATCACAGCAGTACTATGCATGTCTATCGGCATGTCCGTTTTGTGCTGCGGATGTACTACTGATAACGGCGGTTCGCGTAGAAGCCGCAACGACACAGGCGACGAAGAAGAGGAAGAATATGAGGTCCCGGAAGACGAGATCCTCGTCGTCAGCCGTTCCAATAACGAAGCATGGGGTCACTATAGAGGCATCACATTTGTCATGTCTGACGGCAATGTCTACAAGTCTTCAATTAACTTCGGCTTCGGAAGATCGCAGGATTACAGCAATCTCTCCTATGAAGAAGAGCTGACGCTCCTTCGCAAATACACCGAGCCCGTCGGCAAGTTCGATCAGGAAGATATCGATAAGCTGTACACCTATATGATGAAGATCGATACTGATGCCGAATTCGAATACAGTGACGAAGAATGGTACGACGCAGGTAGCTCGATTATTGAGGTCCTGAATTCAGACGGCGAATACATGAAGATCAATGAGACCGGCTGTCAGCAGGGCAAGCTTGATGACAGAAACGCCAGGAAAGCAGTGTCCCTCATCGAGCGTTGTTTCCGCAAAATGGATATAGTTTCCTTGCCAGCATGTTATATTCCCACAGATACGTTCATCGATACCTATGAGTGCACCGAGGAAATCACGGGCGACATGCGCATGATCATCACCAATACAAAAGAGCTTGATGAATTCATCAGCCTCACGGGCGTCGACCTTAAGAAGAATGATGCTTTTGAATACTTCGTAGACGCCGATTACGACAATTTCAACTGGGCATGCATAGTAGTCGAGATAAAAGGCTACGACGAATATTTAAGCCTTAGGGAGGTCTCGTCCGATGCCTTCGTCGTCTCTGATTCATACGTCGGCTTCGGCATCATCGAAGATCCCGACATTGCAGTCTCCGACGGGATCGTCGAGCAGAAATACTACTGCCACGTGGCGGTCGTGCCGAACTACGATATGAGTGTTTACGATGCGTTTGTAAGGTGATTTGGAGTTCTCGAAAACCATGTATCATTTTTGTTGATGTAAATCATGGTGAAAACATCAACAAAAAGTCGGTTTTTGCTAAAAGTCAGGTTTTTGTTGGCCTGAAACCGCCTGAAAACATCAACAAAAATAACACAACGAAAAAGCCCGGCAATGAACGCCGGGCCTCATAATCTTAATTTAAATCACAATCAATACTTATACGCTGTGTACGTCGTAACGTTCAGTACCGTCTCGCCGTCGATCTGCAGTGCGACCGGGCGGTCGAATGTTACCGTGATCTTGTGGCCTGTCTTAACCTCTACGACCTTCTTGTGATCAACGTGCTTGCCCTTGAAGATCGAAGGGAATATAGCGAGCGTTCTGATCTTGCCGCTGCCGTGGAACAGGAGCAGTGAGAGGAGACGGTCCTTGCCAAGACGGTCCTGCTCAGGTGTGGCGATCATGCCGCCGCCGTAGTAACGGCCGTTCATTGAAGGAGCGAGCCATACCTTCTTGTATGAGAGCTTCTGTCCGTCGATGTCGATCTCGGCGTTAGTGGGCTTGTAGTGGAAGAGCAGGCCCTTGATGGCGATGCCTGCGTAGTCGATCTTCTCTTTGCCTGCTTCTCTCTCCTGGTCACCGACTTCGCAGCAGTAACCGTCGATGCCGTAACCGATGCCGTTGATGAAGCGCTTCTTCATGCCGTTAACTTCAACGAAGGGAAGATCCTTAATATATTCATTGATCTGAACGGGAGCGTCGCCGACCTTCTTGCCAAGGTCATTCCAGAAGTCATTACCTGTTCCCGTAGGGAAGAAGTAGAGAGGCTGTACGATGTCGATTCCTTCGGTGTTATTTATGAAGCGGTTGAGCGTACCGTCGCCGCCGCAGAGATAGAGCTCGTCATCAGGATTTAAACCTGCAAAGAAACCCTTGGGATCGTCGATCTTTGTGACGTCCTCGAATTTGAGTTCTTTGCCGCTTAAGAAAGGCTTGATCTCATCTGCCTTGGTCTTGCCGGTTCCGTTGCCGGACAGGCTGTTATACAGTACGTAAGTGGACATTTTCGTTCTCCTTCTCATTTGATTCGACGTAAGCTAACATCAGCTCTCTTGCGTGGTCGCCGATGTCATTGCAGCGCATGGACTTGACCTGTTCTGCGGACATGACATCCAGAACGTCAAAGTAGATATCGGTTCCGTGAAGAGGGAAGTTCTCGGGCATCTTCTCGGCGCCCTTGATGCCGCAGATCACGACGGGCACGTTGGCCTTTTGCGCGATCTTGAAAATGCCGTTGTGGAAGGGCAGGAGTCCGCCTTCGAAGTTTCTCTTGCCTTCGGGATATACAGCGACCGAACACTGGTCGTTCTTCATAAGCTCTGCAGCTTTGTCGATCGTCTTCATGGCTTCTCTGGGATTCTCGCGGTCGATGGGAAGGAAGCAGCATCGTCTGATGAGCTTGCCCCAGCAGAAAACGTGGAAGTTCTCTTCCTTAGATATGAATGCGAGGTCATAATCCTGCAGGAGGAACCAGGTGGTAATGGGGTCTAACTTGGAACGGTGATTGCAGACCAGGAGGAATCTCTGGTTCTGCGGGATTTTGTCGAGACCCGTGGTATGGAAATGAACTCGGCCTACGAAGATCAGCCACCAGGTCGAACTGACGAGGAGCCATCTGTAATAGCCGCTGTGTTTATCGTAGAAGTGCTTCGAACTGACCAGGCACGCGCTAATGAATAAGAGCAGCCAGTACTGCAGGAAACCTGTTACGAGAATGAATAAGATCCACAGAAAAAACTTCATTTATGTACTTCACCTCACCCAATATTACTAATATAGCAAAAATCAGAAGATTTTTAGTTCTTAAGTTGCACAATTTTTCGCAATTCGGACAATTCGAAAACAACATGCTCAAGTTTTTCGAAGACTTGGCACAAAGAATACAAAACTTGCGAATGGCAGAAGCGAACAGCAAGAAATGTAAAACAAAGGCAGAAACACAAAACTTATACCCTTTATTTTATTAAACATCCCAAATCTGCTATGGCTTGTTTGTTTGACCATTCTTGCTGTATCATTAACCGCAGGTAAAGTAACGAAAAAATATTTTTTCGCGCGGAGGTAATATGAAAGGTAAAGTTTTCAAAATCATTGCCGGCGCTATCGCCGGTGCGCTGCTCCTCGGCGGATGTGATGCAATTGCAACACCCACCACAACAACGGAGTCGCAAGGTTACCATGATGTTCCGCTCTCAATAGCTGCGGACTTCACGAAGGGTGAGAACGAAGGCGGCAACTGGGTCACATACGGTGATGCCAAGGTCACTCTCACAGACGGTACAGCTGTAGTTACAGAGCGTGCTGCAAGCAACTGCGGAATCGCTGTACCCTGCCCTGATTACAGAGGCAACACGATCAAGGCTCAGGTTCAGGCATCAAGCGAGAACGAATCTCTCACAGTCTCCATGAGATATGAGATCTACGGAAACGTTTCTTACGTTAACATCGCTTTTGGTGCTCCTAACGAATCAGGCATTTTCGACATCACAGGAACTATCGAGATCCCTGCAAACGCTACAAACGCATTGATCTACCTCGAAGCAAACGATGTAAGAGATTACACTGTTTCTTCATTCGTAGTAAGCGTTGAGGGCGAGTTCAACAACCTCACAGGCACACCTGTTGAAGAGCTGCAGGATCCTACAGCTACAGCTTCTCTTGCAGCTGCATATTCCAACTACTTCAAGTTCGGCGTTGCATCTCCTGCAACAGTTATGACGAACCCCACAGAAAGCTTCAGAGACCTTCTCAAGACACAGTTCAATTCAGTTACACCTGAAAACGAGCTCAAGCCTGAGAACGTTCTTGATGCTGCTACAACACTTGCAGATCCCGAGAAGTACAACGAGTGCCCTGCTATCCACTTCGATGCAGCTAAGCCGATCCTCGACTACTGCAAGGAGAACAACATTCCCATGAGAGGCCACACTCTCATCTGGCACTCACAGACACCTTCATGGTTCTTCTATGAGAACTACGATGTTAACGGCGAGCTCGCAAGCAGAGAGCTCATGCTCACCAGAATGGAGAACTACATTGATGCAGTTACTAACTGGTGTGAAGAGAACTATCCTGGCGTTATCTATGCATGGGACGTTTGCAACGAGTGCATCGATGACGGCGGCGGAATCAGAGAGAGTTACTGGACACAGACAATCGGTGACGACTTCGTAGAGAAGGCTTTCGAGTTCGCAAGAAAGCACGCACCTGCTAACGTTCAGCTCTTCTACAACGACTACAACGAATATCAGACATCCAAGCAGGATGACATCATCGCAATGCTTACTCCTATCGCAGCAGCAGGCAACATCGACGGTATGGGCATGCAGAGCCACATCAGCTCCGGCCTCGACGTTGATAACTACATCGCAGCTGCTAAGAGATATGCAGACGAATTGGGCGTTGTCATCCACATCACAGAGCTCGACGTTGCAGCTCCTAAGTCACTGAACCCTATGTACGATCAGGGCGTTTACATGCAGAAGCTCTTCACAGCCATCATCAAGGCTTGTGACGAAGGCCTGCCGCTCGAGTGCGTTACTGTCTGGGGTCTTACAGACGACATGAGCTGGAAGTCTGCTTCCAAGCCGCTCCTCTTCTACGGTAACCTCTCACCTAAGCCCGCTTACGAAGGCGTTATGTGCGCAATCAACGGCGGCGAAGTTGCTAAGCCTGACGACTATCAGGAGCCTGTAGTTGACACAACACCTTTCGTTGAGGACTACGAGGACCAGAGCTTCGTCGGCGGCCCTAGATACAGCTCAGTTCAGAAGATCGTCGGTGACGCTTACGAGGGCGACTACTGCCTCGAGAACTCCGAAGGTTACGCTGAGTACGACGGTTATGCAATGGACGTTTCCAACTATGCAGGACACACGATCCACATCACCTTCGCTATCAAGTCCGCATCCGATACATGTAAGCTCACAGCTGATATCGACGGCACATGGCCTACGATCGCAGAAGTCACAACAAGTGACGGTGAGTGGCACTATGTTGAGTGCGACTACGCAGTAGAAGCAGGCGCTACACTCCAGGTTTACTGGGAGAGCGTAGACATGAGCCCGTTCTATCTCGACAGCGTTACGATCCAGACTGTTGACTGATAGGATCTCATTCTGATTAATAAGGGCCGGCTCTTCATGGGCCGGCCTTTTGCTTGTACAATTTTTTTACACTTCCGGCATCGAAAAGTGTACGGTTCAGTGTAAATTGAAGCCGATTTACACCGGACCGTACACTTTGGAGGGCAAAAAAGGTACAAAAAATGTAAACGGTTTTCCGACATCGTCTGCATGGTCACCGCCGGATAGGCGCGGGGAAATTTTGGTCAAAAACAGGGATCAATTTGCCCCAAAAAAAGTAAATCCGTGCCAACTTACTCAGATTCGGGCAAAAAGCGGGTCTGATTTGCCCGGAAAAAAGTAAATCCGTACAAACTTACTCAGAACTGGGCAAAAACAGCGCTCAGTTTGCCAGAAAAAAAGTAAATCGACTTCCAACTACTCGATTACAACGCGCGGGCGAATTTTGGGCGTTTTTGAAGTCATTTCCGCCCGCCAAAACGCCATCTTATGCCATTTTGCATTTTCGCGGGCGTTTCTTGCTCAAAATACGCCCAAAATTTTGCACATCTTCCGGACATTCCCTGAGCCGGATTATACGCTCTCGAAAACACTCACAATTTGCATTTATCTATCCTCTATTTTATTCTTTTGAATTATGGGAACCTCGGTAAACAAGGAAAGAAAACTCATCATTGATATAGCCGTCTGCGCTGTATGGTCTTTGTTTGTCCTGGTGGTTTCCGGATGTAACGTAGCACTGATGAATCCGCTGCAGATCGCGATACTGACGGCAGGATTTATCGGACTCTCATATCTTGTAATTAGAAGCGAAGGCAAAGATAAGACGGGCAGGCTCATTGCCGTTATCACCATCGCCGCGATCGCCATTAGGACCGTCTATGTTCTATACACAGGCGCCCAGCAGAGGCAGCACGACATGGGCGAGTTCGATTCTGACTTGGGCCTTAATTATCACGCCGAATATATAGAATACCTGCTCGAGAATCACAGACTTCTCGACCAGGACATCACGCAGCACTGGCAGTTCTACCATCCGCCGCTCCAGCACATTATCTGCGCGGTCTTCTTCGGCATCTACCGTAAGATCGCACCGTCGCTCGCGCATAACTGGGACGCGCTGCAGTGCCTTTCACTGTTCTATTCACTCGTAACGCTCGCAGTTGCCAAGAGATTTGCTACTGTCTGGAATCTCTCAGGCAAGGGCACGCTTATCGCTTATCTGACGATAGCATTCCACCCCCAGCTGATAGTTTTCTCTGGCGCACTTAATAACGATCCATTATCTGTTATGTTTGCGATCGCTGCACTCTATCTGGCACTTCTCTGGTATAGAGACGAGAACAAGTCATTCGTAAAACTCATGGGCATAAGCGTATGCGTAGGCCTTGGCATGATGGCAAAACTCTCTGCAGGAATCATTGCGATTCCGATCGCGTTCATTATGGTGAAGGCATTCTTCGAAGCCAAGAAGAAGGGGAACTTCATCTGGCAGTACATCGTGTTCCTTGCAGTCTGCGCGCCGTTGGGACTCTGGTATCAGGTGAGGTCACTTGTTCTTTGGAACGTGCCGATCAACTATGTTGCAGTGCCTGACTTAGAGCTTAATCCCGGACTTGATATCAGCATGATCCCCGCATGGAAGAGGTTCTTTGCGTTCGGTGAGGGAGTCAATTACAACATAATCAACGAGACGCTGAATGAGGCGGTTTTTGACGGCGGGTACTATCAGCCGTATCCGCTGCTCTCAGCGATCGGCTACATAATGTTCTCGGCATTTGCGGTGCTGACGCTGACGATACTTGCGAACCTGTTTGTATCGTGGACCAAGGAACGCACCATGGACAATATGGTCATGACGATCCTCATCGCGGCAGAACTGATTTCTTATGTGATCTTCTGCTTCAAGATGCCTTACACATGCACGATGTCATTCAGATATATCGTTCCGACCATTATTGCAGGCGCTTACTATTCCGGAAAATCTAGTGACATCAGCCCCAGGATCTTATCGATGTTTACGACGGGCACGACAATCGCGTTTGCAGTCGTATCGCTTATCTTCTACTGCCTCGTCTGGCTGGCAGACTAATACAAGACTTAAATTCCGGCATCCATTCGGCATAGGTTTCGTGTCTTTTTGCGTGTTTCTATATCCATTTCGCAAAAATTCTTTATAGTTAGATTAGGGAATAGGAATTATTGGAACCCGGGAGGTTTTATATGAAGAGACTAAAGGTTATTGCAGCTGTAATGGCTGTTGCGATGCTGCAGCCGCTTCTGATGTCATGTTCTGCAACTGACAAAGATGCGGTCGTCAAAGAAGACGATCCGTGGTACGAATCCATAAGATTCAAGCTAGACCAGGAGCAGTTTTCGACTGAGATGATGCAGGGATCTGTCGTAAGTTACAGCAATGGCAAGATCTATAACATCTATAGTCTCGTCAATCTCACGGACTTCGATAACTACAGAAGGACACTGCTCGATACCTACGATGAACAGGGCAATCTGTTAAGCCGCACAAAACTGTCAGATCCGTCAAATTACGAACTTGATAACATCCAAAGTTTTAAGCCTGACAGCGAAGGCAAGACTGCTGAAGCGATCGCAGATGTTTTTGCTCCGGGATCGTTTGAGACCGCGCTTATTACCATAGACCTGACCACGGGAGAGACCAGCAATGTCAGGCTGTTCAAGGATAAAGACGGGAAGACTCTTGAAGTGTCTTTGGACGGGCAGAATTCAATCGGCGTATCGGAGGTTTTTGTTGCCGGAGAATACTATATTCCGGTAATCTACGACTTCCAGAATTCTTTGGGAACAACAGCTCACGCATACGGGTACAGGGGTTCCGAATTCTTAAGCGAGTTCGATTTCTCAAGCCTTCCGGGCATTTATTCTCTCGAAGAATTCTCATACGATACTAACAGCAAAACGGTATTCACCGTCGGGGTTACGCACGACGGTCCGCTGGTCTTAGAGTTCGATCCCGAGACGGGTAAGCTCGTAAGTTCAGCCGACTATAATTCCCAGAGTGCAGGTGAAGTTAATATCGCAGATTACAAGCCTGTCGTATCTGGCTCTCTTTGCAAGATCGATACGCTCGGCAACATCACGACCATGGATCTGCAGGCGCAGGAAGCAAAGACCGTCATTGATAATAACTGGTACTCGCCGTATTTCTCGGATCTCGCAGACGATGTCAAACTGATCGACTGCGATGAGAACGGCGCTGTCATCTACTCTCAGAAACCAACGACTTACTCGATAATGTTCTCGGGCGTTAACGGGTACGTTACCATACTTAAGAAGGCGGAGAAGAATCCTCACGCAGGCAAGAAGATCATCGAGATCGCGCCGCCGATCGATAAAGAGATGACCGAGTATTTGTCGAACGCGATATATGAATTCAACAGAACAGACGATGAATATTTCATCAGGGTCTGGAGCAAATACAAGACAGGCATCAAGGCAGGAAGAGACCTGTCAATCTTAAATGCCGACGACGAGAAACTCTACACCATGATCCAGGAATTGAACGGCTCGGAAGCGCCCGACATCGCGATCGGAATACAGAAGAATTATGCGATGAGGGATGATATTTTCGAAGACCTGACAGGGTATTTGGATGAAGACGTTCTTGCCAAGCAGTTCACGAACATAATCGATGCATCGAAGATCGGCGACAAGCTCTACTTCCTGCCGGTAACGCTCGAGATCGAAGGCCTCGTAACCGATACGAGCCTCATCGGGCCGGGCGCAGTAGGGATTACTTTCGAAGACTACGAGAAGATGATCGAGCAGGACTTAGACGGCTTCTCGCCATACGATTATCCGATGTCAGAATATAACTACAAGCTTGACTTCATCCTGTCCTGCATCGACACCAAATCCGCGATTGAAGGCGATGCCGTCGACTTCGGAACGGACCAGTTCTACGCCGCGGTCGAGTGGTCGGACAAGCTCTTCGTCCAGGATGGTTTCAATAAGGCTTTAGACTTTGACTGGAACGAAGAATTGACCAAAGCGCGCACCGGCTGCCGCTACGAGAGAATTGATACTTATCTCGATTTTATCTACGCATGCAAGTCTTCAGAGGGCAGCTACACGATCATAGGCACGCCTTCTGTTGATGCGTCCGGCCCGAGGTTCAGGGCGATCGAGACGATCTCAGTCACCAGTTCTTCCGACATGAAGGACGGCGCCAAGAAGTTCATCAACTTCCTGTTTGGCGGCGCGGGATTTAACGATTATTCAGAGGAGTTCCAGAACATCGTCACCAACAAGGAGATAATGGCCAGGAACATCTCGATAATCTCAACGAAGAACAACAATGCCTACGCTTCTGATATGGCGATATCCGAATTAATGCCAGGCATACTCGAAGAAGACGCGCACATGTTCGGCTTCAAGACGGCTACATCCGACATGGAAGAGCAGATGATGGCGAGCCTTGCCACGATCTCGATCTACTACTACGATGACCCCGTCATCAACTCGTTCCTCATTGAAGAGATCTCGCCGTACTACGCCGGCGACCGCTCACTCAATGACACGGTCACGATATTAAACGACCGCGCGAACAAGTACATAAAAGAGATGTAATTTATCCCCCCTTGGGTTGATTCAGAGACGGTTAACGGGAAGATCGGTCTTCGGTCTTCCCGTTGATCTTTTTGTGTCTGAGTGCGATTTTTTAGAAAAACGGTATTAAGGGTGATAATATAACCTTTAGCAAATTGCTTAGGAAAGGACCTTAGGATGAAAAAAGGTTTTGCGATCGGACTTGGTATCTTTATTGCTGTGGCTGTTCTGGCCGTGGCTGTTTGGACCATTGCAAACTACATTAATGTATCCAGGTGGGATATCCATCGTTCAATGTCCACTTCCGAGCAGGATAAACTCAGTAATCTGGGTCTCATGCCGGATATCGCGGGTGAGCTCGAATACTATGCGGTAATGGGTGCACGCGATCCCAGTTATCTGTCCGGTACACGCTGCTATGACAGTGTTGATGCTATGTGCGAGGCTCTGCCTGAAGGTTACGGCGAAGTTTTATCGGGAGTTATCGAAGAGGGCGTATATGAAGAAACTAATGATGTGTTCGGCGCACCTGTTTCTAAATACCCGGTCAACAAGAAGCTGCCGGTGATAACCGAAGATGAAGTTGACAAGCAGTATTATTCTCAAGCTCTCGGTGCTTTCAGAGGTTATTATATTCTCTTATACGAAGACGGCTCGTGCCGCTTTGAGATGAGGATCGACACGGTATAATGATTTAAGTAATTTCAGGACTTAAAGATAACGGAGTCATATGCAGGTAAGATTTGAACAGGTTAATTCTCCCGAGAAGGAAGAGGCCATTATCAGGGCGCAGTCGCAGACTGACGACATAAAGGCTGCGATAGAGATCCTCGAGGGAAGGGAGAAAAAGATCCCGCTTATTAAGGATGGCAACAACGTTCTTATCGAGACATCTGCGATCTACTATATTGAGTCTGTTGATAAGAAGTCTTTCGTATATACCAAGCAGAATTGTTATGAGACGAGGCTCAGGTTATATGAGCTCGAAGAGTCTTTAGGTGCTTATTTCTCGCGCGTCTCGAAGTCAATGATCGTCAACCTCAAGAAGATCAAAGGCGTGCGCTCGGACTTGAGCGGCAGGATGGAGGCGACGCTTCTTAACGACGAGAAGGTCGTCATCTCGAGAGGCTATGTAAAAGATATTAAAAGGAGGCTTGAACTATGAGCAAGCTGAAGATGCTGTTAACTCAGACAAGCTTTATCTCGACCGGCATTTTCTTAGGTGTCGGAATAGCGCAGGTCATTTATCACCTCATCGGCGATTCTTATGCTGTCGAATGGTATTTCATCTTAAGCGTATTAGGTTCAAGCGTTCTCTGCTCATTACCGTCGCTTCTTCTCGCAGGCGAGAACGTCAAGAATTTTAAGCTCAAGCTCGCGCTGCATTTTGTTATTCTGCTCGTTGTCGTCTCGTTCCTCGGGTGGCTCTTCCGCTGGTATACGAACCCGTTAGGTTACGCTGTCGTAATGGGAATTTTCGTGTTCGTATATGTAATCACGTGGGTCCTGATGGCATGGATCTACTTGAAGGACGACAAGGCGATAAACAGCGCGCTGGACGCTATCAGAGACAAGGAATAATTTCCTTTCAAGTCCTCGAAAACAAGAATTTAGAGCAACTTGGTAGACCTTTTTTGCAACTTGGTCGAGTTGCTCTTTTCTTTTGCCCCGATTGATTTAAGAATGTGCTTGTAACAAGCAAAACCAACTGAAAGGGGTAGAAGAAAATGAATGCTATCGAAGTCAGAAATCTAACCAAAAAATACGGCGAGCATCAGGCGGTCAAGGGTATTGATTTTGATGTTAAGGAGGGCGAGCTTTTCGCATTCTTGGGAGAGAACGGAGCAGGCAAATCAACAACGATCAACATCCTCTGCACGATCATTGAAAAGACAACGGGCGATATCAGGATCTGTTCTCACGAGCTCGGCAAAGAAGACGACCAGATAAGAGAATCCATCGGCATCGTCTTCCAGAATTCAGTCCTCGACGACAACCTCACTGTCAAAGAGAATCTCTACACAAGAGGCAGCTACTACGGGATGAGCAAAAAGCAGATCGAAGAGCGCATCAGAGACTTTTACGACCGCTTCGAATTAGAAGAGATCATGAAGAGGAAGTACGGCAAGCTCTCCGGCGGCCAGAGAAGAAGAGTTGATATCGTAAGGGCGCTCCTTAACAAGCCGAAGATCTTATTCCTCGATGAGCCTACGACGGGGCTTGACCCTAAGTCCAGGAAGATAGTGTGGGACTACATTGATTACCTCCGCCGCGAGAAGGGCATGACAATATTCCTCACGACTCACTACATGGAGGAGACGCGCGACGCAGATCATGTAGTGATATTAGATAAGGGCGAAGTCATTGCGAGAGGAACTCCCGCAGAACTTAAGAGCACATACGCTTCATCGAAGTTTTTGTGGTACACGCCAAGGAGCGATGAGAACGACATGACCGCGGCCTTAATCAATTCCGAATACGCATACGATGCAGACCACTACAACATCCTGTTCAGCGGCGACATCCTCGAGATTCTGATGAGGGAGCGCGCGAGGTTCAAAGACTTCGAGATAGTAAAGGGCAGCATGGATGATGTATTCCTCAATCTTACGGGAAGAATGATGGCAAATTAAAAGGAGATACAAGATGGAAGGTTTTATCGGATTAACAAGAAGAAACGTAAAGATATATTTCAAAGACACCTACTCGGTGATCTTCTCAATGCTGACGTCGATGATCGTATTCGCGCTCTATATGCTGTTCTTAAGAGGCACGTTCGTAGACGCGATCGAAGATACCATGATGGGCCTCGAATCGCTCGTGAACAAGAGCGACACGGACATGTTCGTTAACTGCATTCTCCTAATCGGAATCTTAGGTTCAGCGACCATCACGATCCCTTATAACTGCCTCATGACGATCGTCAGAGACCGCGAGCGCAAAGTCGATTTTGACATCCTCGCAACGCCCGTAAAGAGATGGCAGATAATACTCTCATATTTGGTTGCTGCAGTCATCTCATCCTTCGCAATGACAGCGATGCTTCTGACCATCGGACTTGCCATCTTAAGATTCATGGGCAACCTTCACATCACCGCGCTTAGCGTTCTTGCAGCATACGGCGTCGTATTCTTAGGGTGCCTCTCATCAAGCGCGCTGTTCATGACCGTCGTACTGTTCTTCAAGTCTTCATCTGCGGCCACTGCGTTCTTCGGAATCCTGTCTGCAGCAGCAGGCTTCGTGATCGGCGCATACATCCCCGTATCGCAGTTCTCTACAGGAATCCAGACGTTCTGCAACATCTTCCCGGCAAGCCAGGTCTGCGCGCTCCTGAGGAACGTTCTCCTTGGCGGAATCGCAGACGAGAT
>Ga0265299_10003858_pt1 | contig 14430 bp, 11 predicted proteins | sample AusTroGonzalo_MG_4_FD_193485 | JGI IMG/M metagenome (GOLD analysis project Ga0265299, IMG submission 193485) | Bovine rumen microbial communities from tropical cattle in Woodstock, Queensland, Australia - Gonzalo_02 | ecosystem: Host-associated > Mammals > Digestive system > Stomach > Rumen ... | reverse complement strand
GACGCTGAACAAGGACGGCACCGTCTCTACGATCCTCGATACCGACTACCATCGAACAGAGACGGAGATGAGGAAGAAACACAACCTCCATCTGCTGAAGACGGGTGGCAGTCTGCGCTACAATGCCCACGGTCTTCGTCTGGGTGTGAACACGCTCTACACCCATCTCGACAGGACGCTGAAGCCCAACACTTCTACCCTCTATCGTCGGCATTATCCCCAGGGCTGCGACTTCCTGAACCTGAGCCTCGACTATGGTTATGCCATACCCCGATGGTCGCTCAGCGGCGAGACGGCCACAGACCGCAAAGGGCATCTGGCCACTATCAACACCATGAGTCTGCGCCTCAGCGATGTCGCAAGTCTGATGCTTCTGCAACGATTCTATTCCTATGCCTACACCTCGCTCGACGCCCAGTGTTTCAGCGATGGCGGAAAGGTTCAGAATGAGAGTGGCATCTATCTGGGTTGGACGTGGCAACCCTCGCAGACCTTCCGTCTGAATGCCTACACCGACTATGCCTATTTCGCCTGGGCCAGATATCAGGTGTCGCAGTCGTCTTACTCGTGGGATAACCTGTTGCAGGCCACGTGGCAGAAACACAATTGGACCCTCACAAGTCGCTATCGCTTCAGACTGCGCCAGAAGGATGGCGAGGACAAGAAGACATTAATCAATCAGTTGGAGCATCGCGGAAGATTGGGCATCGATTATGCTGGATCCCATGGTCTCACTGGGCGACTGCAGATAGACGGTTGTCGGGTGCAGGAGGCTTGGGGCGCTATGGTCAGCGGCAGCCTGTCATATACCCGTCAGTGGCTACGGCTGAACGCTGGGGCAGGCTATTTCCATACCGATAACTACGACAGTCGCCTGTATCTCTACGAGCAGGGACCGCTTTATACCTATTCGATGACGCAATTCTACGGCGAGGGCATCCGCTATTGGCTGATGGCGAGGGCCGTCATCGGTAAACGGCTGATGCTAACGGCCAAGATTGGTGTGACGGATTATTTCGACCGTGCCGTCATCGGCAGCAGCTACCAGCAGGTCGATGCCTCATCCCTCACCGACCTCGATCTGCAGTTGCGTTGGAAATTTTAAAGGAGATTGCGATAGATGTCGAGCACTTGGGTGGCGACATCGTTGCCTTCAAAACGACGGATATACTCACGACTGCGGGCGATGCGCTCCTCACGATCTGGGGCGCCCTTCAGTACCTGACGGACAGCAGCCGCCAGGGCTTCTGGATCGTTGGTGGCGACATAGAGATTGTCAGGGCCTCCTGCCTCTTCCAGACAAGAACCCGTACAGGCCACCACAGGCAGACCACTGCTGATGGCCTCGATGATCGGAATTCCGAACCCCTCATAGACGGAAGGATAGACAAACACCTCTGCCTGAGCATAGAGCGCTGGCAGATGGTCGTCGGGCACATTATAAAGAATGAACACACGACGTGAGAGGTCGTGGGTGTTGACATAGTCGAGCACCTCGTTGGTATAGTTGGTGTGTCGGCCGATGATGACCAGTGAGAGGTCTTCGGGGAGGTCTGGCAGGGCCTTGACGGCCAAGAGGATGTTCTTTCGCTGTTCGATGGTGCCCACATTAAGAATGAATCGCTTGGGCAGACCATATTGCAGACGCATCTGTTCTTGTTCCACAGGCGAGATCTCATTCGTAAACCGTGGGGCACAACTCTGATACACCACACTCACACGCTCTGGATCGACCTGACCTAACTCTAACACATCCCTTTTAGTACACTCGCTGATGGCGATGATATGGTCGGCCTCCTTCAATGTCCGACGGAACTTCCAGGCATATATCTTTCCGTCGATCCACGGATAGAACTCTGGATGACGAAGGAATATGAGGTCGTGGATAGTCACAACACTGCGGATGCCACTCTTGCGGATACCCCATGGCAACTCACCACTGAGACCGTGGAACACCTGTACCTTGTCTTTCTGTAGGTCTTTGACGATGCCATGCTCACGCCACAGAGCTTTATCGAAAGGAAGATACGCTCCAGCCTTTGGATAACAGAAACTGATCCTAGGCAGTCCCTCAACCTGTGAGCGCAGGGGATCATGTCCTTTGTCGGGGGCATAAAGGCGCAGTCGCAGACCCTCCGGCAGATAGGCCAGATCGCGAACCAGAGTCCGGCCATAACTGCCTAAGCCGGTGGAGTTGCGCACGATGCGCTTGGCGTCGAATCCGATGGTGAGCATATCAGTTGTTTATTGTTTACAGTTTACGGTTTACAGTTTACAGTTTGCGGAAGACGTAACGGACGATGATGAAGTTTGTGGGGACGGCGATGGCGTACACACCAAGGGGTGCCAGTTCGTTGCTGAGCCCCAACCAGAGGAAGAAGTTCAGTAGCACGATGTGCAGACAGTAATTAAACAGGTGGGCTCCACTGAAGCCGATACCGTTCTTAGCAGAGGTCTTCTCTTTGAAAGTCCAGTGGGCGCTGAGCCAGTAGTTCACCAGAAAACTAATCACGTAGCCGATGGTATAGGCCACGTTCACGTTGATCCAGTGCTGCAGGATCCAGTATATGACGTAGTTGATGGCGGTTGATATCGTACCCACGACAGCAAACCGGAACATCTCACCGAAGGTCTCGCGTTTCATCATCTGATATGTACTTTCGGCTACAAAATTACTAAATAATTCATAATAATATATGCATAATGCATAATTTTTTGTACTTTTGTAGCCAAATATGAGCGAAGACAGAAAGATATCGGTAGTCATCAACACCTACAATGCCGAACAGCATCTGGAGAAGGTACTGGAGTCGGTGAAGGAATTTGATGAGATTGTGGTTTGTGATATGGAAAGTACAGACCACACGCTGGATATCGCACGGAAATACGATTGTAAGATCGTCACCTTCCCCAAGGCTGATCACAAGAGTGCAGAGCCGGCGAGAACCTTTGCCATACAATCGGCCTCGAACAAGTGGGTGCTCGTGGTAGATGCCGACGAGATCATCACCCCAGAACTCCGTGAAGCTCTTTATGCGCAGATAGCCCTTCCCGACTGTCCTGAAGGTTTCTATATTCCCCGTAAGAATATGTTTATGGGTATGTTCGTCCGCGATTTCCACTACGACTATCAGCTTCGGTTCTTTATCCGTGAGGGTACGGAATGGCCTCCCTATGTGCATACTTTTCCGAAGGTTCAGGGCCGTGTGGAGAAACTGAAAGCTGATCGTGACGCCATTATGCTCCATCTGATGGACGAGACGATGCATGAGTATATGGTGAAGTTAAACCAGTATACCGACAATGAGGTTGAGAAGAAGCGTGACAAAGGCTATGGCGTAGGCGCATTGCTATGGCGTCCCTTCTGGCGGTTCTTCAAGAAATACTTTATGGACGGCAGTTACAGGATGGGCACACGAGGTCTGATACGGGCTATGATGGCGGCTGTCTATCAGTTTGTCGTTGTTGCGAAAATCATCGAGAAGCGTTATCGCGACTAACCTCCCTTAACCTACAAAGACAATAAGTAAAATAGAGTCGTGGAAGGAACTTGAGTTGGTCCTTCCAGGAGTCCACTTCCCGAATAACACTTATATTATCGCGAAGTCCTTTGGAACGGCTGGTGTTAGAGATGCCCAACGTGTCAAATACGGCGATAGGAAAATCCAGTTGCTTAAAGCTTTTGCCTGCGAGGTATAACTGCTTTATCTGTTTGAAGTCGGCAGACATCCGATGGCTTGTGTCAAAGGGAAAGGCCTTCAGACAACTGGTCCTGACGAAGGCACTCTGATGACAGAAGAACATCCGGTGGGCATTATGGGGCGCTTCTGCCTTTTTTACGTTCTCTCCCTTGATGACGTCCCCGTAGATGACATCGGCCTCCTGAGGTTCTTGGAACACCCGTTGGAGGGTGTCTGCCGATGCGAAGGTGTCACCCGCATTCATAAAGATAATCCATTGGCCCTGGGCCAGTCGCACCCCTTTGTTCATCGCATCGTAGATGCCCAGGTCTGGTTCGGAAATCCATTGTGTGATGGAACCCTCGTGCTGCCGTATCACCTCCATGGTCCCGTCTGTCGATGCCCCGTCGATAACGAGGTATTCTTTCTCCTGCCAGGTTTGGCTCTCCACACTCTGGATGGTTTTCTCCAACCCCTTGGCATGGTTACGGCAGACGGTGATGACGGTGACGGGTATCTTGTTCATAGGCTATCGTTCATGGCGTATTTCTTTGACAAAGGGACGGGGGTCGTCATAGTCGTGATACGACTGCTCGTAGTCGAGATAGTGGAAATTGTGCTGCCTGCGGTCTTCATGGGGTGGAATGGTCATATAGTCACCATAGGTGTTGGTCAGATAGGCGTCGGTCTGCTCCACACCCATCAGTTCCTGACCCTCGAACAAGATAGGCGTTGGTTGACCATAGTATGACTTTGGCATGATACCCCTTTGGGCATCGTCGTAGTTTACGCAGAGGTTACACTGGTCGAAATCATAGCGTAGCATGGTCTTCCGCAATGCGTTCTGTATGCTCTTATGTCTGACAAATGTTCTCACCAACAAGGGTAGCCACGAACTGACACCATGACCATGTTTGTAGGGATTCCTATACATGAGGTAAATGAGCCGGTTATAGAACCGATACTTCCACAACTGTCTCTTCTGGGCTAATTGATTCTCAGACATCCCGTCAATTGGAAACACGTCGATATACACACCGCCGACATAGGCATAATGCTCACGCTCCACGAGGGTGGTCGAGCTATCGATGATCTTTCCAAAGGCACCAGGGTAGGTGGGGTCTGTCTCGTAGCAACGGGCTTCCAAGGGCTTCGGCAACCACTCATGGGCATGTTGCATAAACCGTTCGTAGTCGGGCCTGGGCATACAAACGTCGGCGTCGTCGTCCCAAGGGATGAAACCACCATGCCTGACGGCTCCTAACATCGTACCGTCACAGAGATAGCAGCGGATGTCGTGGGCACGGCACACACGGTCCACCTCTGTCAGTATCTGCAGCATGTGCTGTTGAAGCGTCTGCAGACCATCGGCATATTCTCTTTTGTTCATGATGCAAAATTACATATTTATCGGCTAAAATGCAAATTATAACTCAAATATTTGCGTATGAACTCCTAAATGTGTAACTTTGTAGGCGAATAAAGAAAAGAAATGAAACTGTTATACGCGATTGTCTATGCAGGCTGGTACCTGCTTTCACTTCTGCCATTGCGGGTGCTTTATGTCATCTCCGACGGTCTCTATTTCCTATTATATAAGGTGGGAGGCTACAGGAGGAAAGTGGTGAAGAAGAACCTCTCCTCGTCGTTCCCAGAGAAATCTGAGGCTGAGATCAGACAGATAGAGCATGACTTCTACCATTTCTTCTGTGACTTGATCGTGGAATCGGTGAAGCTCATGACAATCCGGCGAGAGAATATGAAACGCCGTATGGTGCTCAAGGGTACGGAGATAATTGCCGAGGTGGTAGAGAAAGGACAGTCGTGTGTCATCTATACGGGTCATTACTGTAACTGGGAGTGGATTACGCCGTTGCCACTATGGCTGACGCCAAAGGCGAAGATGGGACTGATTTATCATCCTGTGGAGAACCCGGAGTTCGATCGTCTCTTCCTCCATATGCGTGGACGTTTTGGGACGGTGTGTATCCCCATGCAAGATACACTGAGAACACTTATCGAATACAATAGAAACCATCAGCCGATGGTCATTGGTTTCGTGTCCGACCAGAAGCCTCATTGGGTAAATATCCACCACTGGGTGGACTTTCTTCATCATGACACCCCTGTGGTTACTGGCACAGAAAGGATTGTGAAGAAATTGAATTATGCAGCGGTCTATTTGGATGTCAGACGTGTTCGCAGAGGATATTACGAGGGCGAGTTCCGACTCTTAACCAGTACACCGAAGGACATGCCTGACTATGCGCTGACTGATGCCTATTTCACTTGTCTGGAACAGACCATCCAGCGTGATCCGGCCTTCTGGCTCTGGAGTCATGATCGTTGGGCAAGAACACGTGAGGAGTTCAACGAACGTTTCGAAGTCATCAACGGAAAGGTTGTAGCAAAGGAAAGTGTTGAGGGATGATATTCGTACACGACAAGGGGCGAATGGCCAATAATATGCTGCAATACGGGCATCTCTATGCCTGGGGTAGGGAGCATCACCGACAGACGATGTCGATGCGTTTTGCCTATAAGTACCCTTGGTTTCATATCTGCGATACGCCTCACCATAACTTCCTGACTTATGTGTTTGCCAAGTATGCCGCCAAGTGGGGATGGATCCCCACGGTACGCTTTGACGAAGAAAAGGCCGACTACAGCAAGGAAGAACAACTGATGCTGACGAAGAAACTGATTGTAGCTGCAGGTTGGAACGCCCGTTGGTATGCCCTCTTCCTGAAATACAAGTCGGAGATTCTGCAGTTATTTGCCTTCCATGACGATGTGAAGCAACATGCAGATCAAATCATGAAAGAGTGTGGCGATTTGAAGTTGGGTGTACATATCCGAAGGGGGGATTATAAGACTTTCTACAACGGACGCTTCTATTTCTCCGACGAACAGTATGTCAACATCATACAGCGATTCTTGGCTCTGAATCCAGACAAGAAGGTCAGTGTCTTGATCTGTGGCAACGACCCCAAACTGGATCGCAGTTATTATGTTGAACAGTTACCAGACTGTCAGGTCGTCTTTCCTGACGGTCATCCTGCCGAAGACCTGTGTGTATTGTCACACTGTGACTATCTGATCGGCGCTCCCAGCACATTCTCGTTGGTAGCCGCTATGTATCATGATGTGCCACTTTATTGGATAGAAGATGCTGAGGCTCCTTTGACCGTTGACTCTTTCCAACACTTCGACACCCTATTCCGTCACATCTATTAAGGGATCATGCGATCCTGCGTCATGCGTTCCATGTACTGTTGGATAATGGCCTTCAGTTCGCGCTCCATCTGAGGCTGCTGGGGCAGTTTGCCTGCAATGTTATGCTGCATCAGCGAGTCTGAGAGGGCATAGACGGCTTTCGTCTGACTGCCGTCAAACTGTAATACATGACCATGCTTGACATATTGGTAGATGCCGTTCAGGTAGTTAACGGCCCAGGTATCTTCAGCAGGTGTGTTCAGCAGGTCGATACCAAAGGCAAAGTAGGGCTTCTGATAGCCAAGGATACCCATTACGGTGGGCATGATGTCAATCTGCTGGGCTATCTTATCCTGTATCTCTGGCTGACGTTCCGTATTGCCAGGCTCAAAGATTATAATAGGAGAACAGAATCCGCCCAGGTCGGTCTCATAATAGGCGTGATCCGTCAGGTTGGTATGGTCGCTGGTCAAGACGAAGATGGTGTTCTGATACCAAGGCTGACGACTAGCATATTCAAAGAATCGTCCGATGGCCATATCAGTATAGCGGATGCATTTATGGATGATGATGCCCTCTTCGGGATAGACATCCTTGTATTTCTCAGGAATATGGTAGGGATGATGCGAGGATGCCGTGAAGACGGCCGTCATAAAGGGTTCTTTCATCTCCGACATCTTGGTGCCGTAATACTGCAGGAAGGGTTCATCCCAGATGGCCCACATACCATCAAAGTCCTTGTCGCCCCCAAAGCGGTTGTCTGCACAATAGTCCTCGCGACCATAATATTCTTGGAATCCAGTGCTACGGGCAAAGGCCATAAAACCCATCGAACCGCGTTGGGCCCCATGGAAGAAGGCTGTCTGGTACCCCTCGCCAACCAAGAGTTTTGCGATGCCGCTGACTTCGTTCATAGAGGCAGGTGTCAGGAAGAAGGGTTCTACGAACATCGGAATGCCTGACAGGATGCTGGGCATACCATCGATGCTCTTACGTCCGTTACAATAACTATGTGAGAAGGTGACACTCTTTGCGATTAGCGAGTCTACATGGGGCGTGTATCCTTTGTAGTTGCCATTCTCCAAGGTCTTGTTCAGTGCTCCGATATACTCCCGGCCAAAACTTTCAACGATCAGTACGACAACGTTCTTCTTGATAAACGGGATGCTGTCGGTAGGTGTGTGGACTGGGGAATAGACGGATTCCAGTTCTTCCTCACTACCGAAGTACTGAGGCACTTCGAAGACGTTCTTGCCGATGGTACGATAGAGTGAGAATGGTGTATTGAGCACTAGGGCTGCCTCAATGGGACGGTTCACATATTGGTTGGCATTGGAGATGGTGATGGGGCGCACGGCTGCTGTGAAACCTCCGCGGATACCTGCCACCACAAAAGGTATGAAGACCACTAGAGACAATAGGCAAGCCACATCGTATTGCCACCAGCGATAATGGCGCTTCAGCGTATAACGGCCATAGAATCGGTATAGTCCCCACACCATCAGCAGGAAGGCGATGACCAGATAGAAGTGATGAAGGGTTTCTGTCAGGAACACAGAACCAAGATTCTCCTCATTGGAAAACTCGTTGAAGACAGTTGTTGTTGTCCGTCGCATGGTGTATCGGAAATAGACCGCATCGCAGAGGTTCACGACAAGTGCCAGACCATTGATAACGACGAACACCCAGCGGCATATCTGCTGATACATCCGATTCTCTTTTTGGTGCCAAGGTAGGAGCATCAGTACGATATAAAGGCTGTTGGTGACGAGGATAGCAGAGGTATCAAACACCAAACCGCCACCAAACATCTCTATCAGGTGGTCGAAAGTAAGACCTTGAGAGAAATAGCTATAGTTGACAGCCAGATAGATAAGGCGGGCCAGGAAATAGGTGACGTACACCATCATCAGATTGAAGATGGTGGCTGCCAATGGGGCAAGAAGGCCAAATCGTCTGATATTCATCACGTGTCTGTTAGTTTGTTCCTAATGATTTCAAGTCAGCCGTGGTGGTCTGGAGGATGGCCTTGCCTATACGCTCTAACCGTTGACTATGAGAACTCTCTACTTTGATCAGTTGCGAGGCCCCAAGGTCATAGACGATAAAACCCGTACTGTCGGTGAGCGAGAAACCGTTATTGTAATTATGTACGGCAAAGGGATACTGGTAGGAGGAACTCAGTACATCCCTGCTCCAACGAAATGCCTTATGCGACAGATGTAGTTGTGCCAGCAATGTGGCAGCAAGGTCGGTCTGGTTGCAGAACTGGTTGATCTCCTGATGTGCTTTGACGGCTCCGCCCACCCATACCAATGGTATCTTGTTGCGCAGCGGATGTGTCTCTGTGTATTCTCCGAAGTCAATACTATGATCGGGCAGAAAGACAACCAACAGGTTCTCCCACTGTGGTGTCTTTTTCAGTTTGTTGATGAAGTCGCCAATACACTGATCCAGATAGTAGAAGGCGTTGGGTTCTTTTTTGTCGTATTTCTTGATGGGGACATCCCAGGGCTCATGCGAACTGAGGGTAGAGAAGCCTATCAGGAACCGTTCTTCCTGTGGCATGGCAACGATTTGTTGATAGAGGGTGTTGAAGGTGATGTCATCTCTCACACCCCAGTTGGCCGAATGCTGCTCTTCCATCGTATAATCATCAAGCCATGTCAGTTGTTCCCATCCTGTCGAGATCAGATAACTGCGCATGTTGGTGAAGTTGATGTCACCGCCATAAAGATAATACGTATGATAGCCTTCCTGGCGAAGGGCTGAGGCGATACTGGGCAGATGTTTGGTCTTCTTGGGCATCTTCATCACCGATGATGTCGGAAACGAGGGATAACCACTATAGGTACACAGGGTACCTCGGTCTGTGCGCCATGTGTTACCGTAGCAGTTTGTAAAGTCGATGCCTTCTTTCTTTAACTGTTGTAAGTTTGGCATCACATCACTGAAAATGTCGCCAGCACTCTCCATCAGTACGATGACGATGTTAGGACGTTGGGTGCTAAGAAGTGTGTCTGAGTCTATTGAGGTCGTTGGATAGAGGTCTTTTGTCAGATGGGCGCATTCTGAGTCGGAAAAAAAGTCGTAGTTTTCGATTTTGTTGGCGGTTTTCTCAAACGACGACAGGAAACTGAAGATGGGGTTTACTGCCGAATGGTTTAGAAACTGATTCTGCGAGTAGTACACCTGTCCGATATTGGTGGTAGACTCATTAAGACCGCCACGAATACCGATGACCATCAAGGGAATACAGACAAGATGGAAGATTGTCTCTGAAGTCTTGTGCAGTGTAGTGTGACGCCTTGTGTTCTTTTGATTTGTTTCCTCGTAATTCTTTAATCCCATCAGATAGCCAATACTGATGAAGCCAGCAATTATAATGAAAATCACCAGTCGTAGCAATAGATACCAGATGGAGACACTGGCTGCAGCCTCCTTAGGGGTGGTGAGATATTGCAGACACGAAGCATCGAGTTTGAAGCCCCAGAAGGGATATAGACTGCAGTCTGCCACAAAGGCCAGTGCAAAGGCGATACTTATTATTATATAATAGGTAAAAAGGAGTCGTCGCAGCACTTTCCCTTTGTTCCACCAGATACTGACTATTATTACCAGAAACGGCAGAATCAGGAAATAGAGTGCTGTCGAGAGGTCGAGTGACAGACCATGGCGCAATACTTCCATGACATCGCCAAACGTGAAATCATATCCTTCGTGGCAGGTGATCATAAAGACAATCTTGGCGATACAAAACACTAGTACCGTCCAAAGGTAAGTCCTTATTAAAAACACCACCTTGTCTCTCATCATTATACTTTTTGCATTTCCTGCAAGTGCTTGTAATAGCCATCGAATGACAGCAACTCCTCGTGGGTACCCCGTTCTACGATTTGTCCTTCGTGAAGCACACAGATCTCATCGGCGTTCTTGATGGTGGAGAGGCGGTGTGCGATGGCTACCGTGGTACGGGTCTTCATCAGTCTCTCCAAGGCATCCTGCACCAGACGTTCACTCTCTGTATCCAAGGCTGATGTGGCCTCATCGAGAATCAGGATGGGTGGGTTCTTCAGGATGGCACGAGCGATTGAGACACGCTGACGCTGTCCACCACTCAGTCTGCCTCCACGGTCACCGATATTGGTGTCAAAGCCTTGTTCAGAGACTGTGATAAAGTCGTAGGCATTGGCGATTCTGGCAGCCTCCTCAATCTGTTCCTGCGTGGCATTCTCCACACCGAAGGATATATTGTTCCTAAACGAATCATTAAAGAGGATGGCCTCTTGGTTCACGTTGCCGATTAGCTGGCGCAGGTCTTGAATGCCGAGATCCTTAACATTGATTCCGTCGATTAGTACTTCGCCCTCTTGTACATCATAATAACGGGGAATGAGATCGACAAGTGTCGACTTACCACTTCCGCTTTGTCCGACGATAGCAATGGTCTTGCCTTTCGGTATGGTGAGGTTGATATTTCTCAGAACCCATTGTTCACCATATTTGAAAGAAACGTCTTTGAACTCAATCTGGTGCTCAAATGATGGCAGATGCTTGGGCTGTGCTGGTTCCTTGATGGTGTTCTCTGCCTTCAGGATTTTGTCGATACGCTCCATCGATGCCAGTCCCTTGGGGATGTTGTAGCCTGCCTTTGAGAAGTCTTTCAAGGGGTTGATGATAGAGTAGAGCATGACTAGATAATAAATAAAGATAGGACCTGAGAGAGTATGACTGTTGAGTACAAGCACACCGCCAAACCACAGCACAATCACGATCATGATTGTCCCCAAGAACTCACTCATCGGGTGGGCCGACGACTGACGGATGTTCACCTTCATGATATCATTACGGTAGGCCGTATTGATCTGGTCGAAACGACGGTTCATCTTCCCTTCAGCACAGAAGGCTTTGATAATTCGCAGACCACCGAGTGTCTCTTCCACCTGACTCATCGTGTCGCTCCACAGCGTCTGGGCCTTGATAGAGTCCTGCTTCAGTTTTCGGCCTACCCATCCCATGAACCATCCCATGATGGGTACGATGACGATCGTAAAGAGTGTCAACTCCCAAGAGATGAAAAGCAAGGCGGCAAAGTAGCAGACAATCAGGATGGGGTTTTTGAACAGCATCTCCAGACTCGCCATAATAGAGTTCTCGATCTCCTGCACATCACCGCTCATACGGGCAATGATGTCACCCTTGCGCTCCTCGCTGAAGAAGCCAAGAGGCAGTGAGGTGATTTTTTGATAGAGTTGGTTGCGGATATCTCTGACGACACCAGTACGGATTGGGATAATAGTGGCTGCTGCCAGGAAGTAGGCGCTAGTCTTAAGGAAGGTGGTTACACCAAGGAAGATTCCGATGAAGAGTAATGTTGTTGTCTGTCCCCATTCAGAGATAAGGCGATTGATATAGTAATTCATGTTGTTCATCAGCACTTCCTGTATGTTTGTCCAGTCCCATGCCATTAGTGCTGTGGCTGTCTCTGCATCGCTTGTCTGGAAGAGTATCTGTAGAATCGGTATCAGGGCTGCAAACGAGAAAATATTGAGGATGGCCGACAGGATATTAAATACCACCGACAGCACCACATATTTCTTATATGGCAGCACAAACCGCTTGAGTACACTTATAAATTCTTTCATATCACTCTTTACTTTTCACTTTCCACTCCTAATAGGGTGGCACTTGTGCTGCCCGTGATTCTTACCATCACTTTCTCGCCAATATGGTGCCCCGCTTTCGGGAATACTACCATCTTGTTTTGTTCCGTTCTGCCACAGAGTTGTTCCCTAGATCTTTTCGAAAAGCCCTCCACGAGAACCTCGAACGTCTTTCCTTCGTCTGCTTTGTACTTCTCTGCAGAGATCTCTGTCTGCAGGGCAATCAGTTCGTTCAGACGTCGGATCTTGGTCTCCTCTGGGACATCGTCTGGCAGATGCTTTGAGGCATACGTCCCAGGTCTCTCTGAATACTTAAACATAAATGCTGAGTCGTAGCCCACTTCTCGCATCAGCTGTAAGCTCATCTGGTGGTCTTCTTCGGTCTCAGAGTGGTAGCCTACGAATATGTCGGTTGTCAGTCCACAGTCGGGGATAATCCTTCTGATGGCGGCTACACGGTCGAGATACCATTCACGGGTGTATTTCCGATTCATCAGTTTCAAGATTCTGTCACTGCCACTCTGCACTGGTAGATGGATGTGTTTGCATACGTTCGGTACCTCGGCAATTACCCGCAGTGTCTCGTCGCTCATATCTTTCGGATGACTCGTCGTAAACCTCACCCTCATCTCTCCAGCCTCTTCAGCCACTCTTCTCAGCAATTCCGGGAACATCAGCCATTTGTCGTCTTCAATCTTCCATTGGTACGAATTGACATTTTGTCCCAGTAGCGTCACCTCTTTATATCCTCGCTCTCTCAGATCTCTGACCTCTCTGAGAATACTATCTACATCTCTACTACGTTCTCTTCCTCGGGTATATGGTACGATGCAATAGTGACAGAAATTGTTACATCCTCGCATGATACTCACAAATCCGCCTATCTTGTGCCCTAATCCGATTCTCTGAGGCACTACGTCATGGTAAGTTTCTGTGGTGGAAAGCTCAATATTCATTGCCCGATGACCCAATTCTGCCTGGGCAATCAAATCAGGCAAACTCAGATATGCGTCAGGCCCAGCCACGAGGTCGCAGTGATGTTCCTCCATCAACTCCTCTTTCACCCTTTCAGCCATGCATCCCAATACCCCTATAATGAGAGGATTCTTTTCACTCGGTCCCTGAGCCTGCCGAAGGGCTTTTAACCTCTTCATCTTTTCACCATTCAGCGCCTCCAGACGGTGATAGATCTTCTGCTCCGCATTATCTCTCACACTACACGTGTTCAAGAATATTGCATCAGCCTCACTCAGTTCTTCTGTCGTTTCATACCCAGCCATGCGCATCACGCTGGCCACGACCTCCGAGTCTGCCACATTCATTTGGCAGCCGTATGTTTCTATGTATAACTTCTTCATTTCGGCGGCGAAATTACAAAAAAAACGCCGAATGAACAAAATATTTTGTATTTATTCTATGATTATTCATTTTATTATCATACCTATTGATATAATTCAAATTATATTTGGATATTTCGAATTGTTTTGCTAATTTCGCACCCTAAAGCAGTTGTTTATGAATAAGAAGATATATTTGTTGGTCGTGCTGATGCTGGTGACGATGAGCGCTAGAGCACAGCAAAGGTATTCCGATGGACTCGATGATGTCATGCAGTATGTGCCGTATGCATCAGTATTTGCACTGAAGGCCTGTGGGGTGGAGAGCCGGGATGACTGGAAGAAACTGGCTATTACGACAGCAGTCTCTTGGGTAGCTACGGCTGGAACAGGGTGGGTGATCAAACACACTGTCAAGGAGTGGAGACCGGATGAGAGTGACCAGAAATCGTTTCCTTCAGGACATACCATGATTGCCTTTGCAGGTGCAACGGCGCTTCATAGAGAGTTTGGAAAGGTGTCGCCATGGATTAG
>Ga0265299_10003851_pt1 | contig 14452 bp, 11 predicted proteins | sample AusTroGonzalo_MG_4_FD_193485 | JGI IMG/M metagenome (GOLD analysis project Ga0265299, IMG submission 193485) | Bovine rumen microbial communities from tropical cattle in Woodstock, Queensland, Australia - Gonzalo_02 | ecosystem: Host-associated > Mammals > Digestive system > Stomach > Rumen ... | reverse complement strand
CGCATAAAGAAAGCCTACGAGAGCGGAAGCCAGGTGGTGCTTGAGACCGCCGACGGGACCTTATCTTACGACGAACTATTCCTGCCTGCGCAAGGCTTTTGGGAAGCCGCGTCCGGCGAAAAATGCCGCGGCATTTTCAGCAAGCCGGAAAAAGTCAACGCGCCCCACGCCTTCGAGCCCTGCACGAACAAATACCGCGTTTTGACTTTGCAGTAAATGGATGCGCTGCCTTCTATTTCGGAAGAGCTCTACGAGCCTCTAAAGAGTTGGTTTTCATTAGCGGGCGAAAAACCCTACCGCTTCCGCCAGCTCTTGGACTGGTATTTCAAGCGTCCGGAAATCAAGAGTTTTCAGGAACTGGCGAATTTTCCCAAAGCGCTGCGGGAAAAATTGGAGCGGAATTTTTCCTTTCTGAGCCTTTCCCTGGAGGAAGCGAAGCCCTCTCCGGACGGCTCTCAAAAGCAAACGCTGCTTCTGCGCGACGGCTTTGTCACGGAGACCGTGACGATGCCGATGGAAGGACATTATACCGTCTGCCTTTCCACTCAGGTCGGCTGTCCTGTGGGCTGCCGCTTCTGTTTTAGCGGGCGCCACGGTTTGAAGAGGAATCTTACGGCCGGCGAAATGGCGGACAGCCTGCGCTGCTCGCTGCCTCCTTCCGGATCCGAAAGCCTAAACCTTGTCATCATGGGTATGGGCGAGCCTTTTTACAATTACGAGGCGCTGAAAGCTTTTCTCAATATTTGCAAGGACGGTTTCGGCATCGGGTCGAGAAGGGTGACGGTCTCGACAGTCGGCGTTCTTCCCGGCATAGAAAGATTCGCCGCCGATTTTCCGCAGATGAACCTGGCGGTCTCCTTGCACGCGCCGAATGAGGAATTACGCAGAAAGCTCATTCCCAGGGCGCCCTCGGAAATAAAGGAGCTTCTGCCCGCCCTGAAAAAATATTTCGCCGCCACGAAAAGGCTCGTCACTTTTGAATACGCCATGATAAAAGACGTGAACGACGGAGCAAAGGAAGCGAAAGAGTTGTGCGGTCTCCTTTCCGGCTTTGACTGCAAAGTGAATCTCATTCCCCTAAACGACGTCCCGGGCGGAGAATTCAAGCCCAGCGAGAAAGAAAATTTGGAGCGCTTCGTAAATTATCTGAGGGAGCGCGACATGAACGTCACCGTAAGGCGCAGCCTTGGCGGCACGGTCGGCGGAGCCTGCGGGCAATTGGCCGACAAGAGGAACAACTAATCGCTGGGCACGAAAGTGTCTTTGTTTTCAGCCCACCACTTCTTCCATTCCTCGGCGGTCTCGTAATTCGCGTCGGTGTAAAAACCGAGGTTGAAGATGGCCATTTCCACAACGTTGGAATAGGGGTTGTCGAGGCTGTCGATCATGACCTGATATTTTCTGCGGCCTTTGCAGTAATCGGATATGGTTTCGATGGCGGCGTCCCTGACGTCCTCGTTCTCGTCTCTGAGAAGCGGGATCATATCGTCCAGCATGAAGTTTATGCCGGCGTAGTCCTCCAGCGCGTAAAGCGCCTGCTCCCTTAGGTCGGCGTTCTCGCTCTGGAGCATTTTCCTGAACGCGGCTCTCACGGAGGGGCCGCGGCTCGTCGTCTTGCTCAGCAAAGTCGCCAGCTGTCCCAAAACCACCACGTTGGTCTCTTTTTCCACCTGCTTCAGAAGCGCGTCGGTCTCGGCGTATTTGGAAGTTTTGGCTATGGCGGCGATGTTCTCCGCCTCGAACAAAGGTTCGCCTTTTATGTCAATGGTCTTAGCGGCTTGCTTTTCTTTGTCGCAAGCGGTGAGGCTAAGTAGTATCGTCAACGTGACAGCAAGATAAAAACTAATTCTGGACATGCAAATTCTCCTTTAAAATTACCGCTTCTATTTTAGCAAAAAGGTTGATTTGAGTTGGAGAAATCGTCCCTATGTTTTCAAAGCCGTTTTTGGTATAATCTTAAATTACCTAAAAGAACAAAATATTACGTTGGGAGAATTAATTATGGCAGATCACAAGAATTTGCTCAGGATGACAGATCTCAGCACGGAGACGCTGGAAAAAATTTTGAAAGTCTCCGCTGCTCTGAAGAAAGAACCGGAAAACGACCTTTTGAAGGGCGAGACGCTCGCTTTGATCTTTGAAAAGCCGAGCCTCAGAACGCGCGTCAGCTTCCAGTTGGCCGCCGAGGAAATGGGCGGCCGCGCGCTGGTTCTGCGCCCGGACGAAATTAAGATGGGCGTTCGCGAAGCGGTGAAAGACATCGCCCGCTACCTTTCCCGCAACGTCACCATCGCGGCCATGCGCGTTTTCTCCCACGGCACCCTGGATGAATTCGCCCGCTACGCCACCATTCCCGTAGTCAACGCGCTCTGCGACGAGGAACATCCCTGCCAGGCTTTCGCCGATCTCCTTACCATCCAGGAATGTTTCGGCAAAACGAAAGGCATAAACATCACCTATTTGGGCGACGGCAACAACGTCTGCATCTCTTTGATGTTCGGCGCGGCCATGACCGGCGCCAACATGACGGTCGGCTGCCCCAAGGGCTTCGAACCGCCCAAAGAGATAATCGAGGAAGCCAAAACGATCGCAGCCACGACAGGCTCCGTGATAAACATCGTAAACGATCCCAAGGCGGCGGCCAAGGGCGCCGACGTTCTCTATACGGACGTCTGGGTCAGCATGGGCCAGGAAGACGAGAAAGCCACCAAGATGAAAGCTTTCGAAGGTTTCTGCCTCGACGACGACTGCCTGAAGCTCGCCTCGCCTGACGCGATCGTTCTGCACTGCCTCCCCGCCCACAGGGGCGAAGAGATCACCGACTCCGTCATAGAGAGCAAGAATTCCCGCGTCTTCCAGGAAGCGGAGAACCGCCGCCACGTCGAGAAGGCGGCCCTTCTCTACGCTCTGGGAAAACTGGACCAAGTCAAGATCTGAAAATAATGGCGCTTTTCAATTTCTGGCACAAGAAGAAGGAAGAAACGAAGGAAGAGGAGCTCTTCCCGAAAGTTGACCTTCACGCCCACATCCTTCCTGACGTCGATGACGGCAGCAAGGACGAGGCCATGACGCTTGAAATGATGGAAGCTGCCTTGAAAGCCTACGTCGTGCACATCAACGCCACGGCGCATCACAGGAACAGCCTCTCCCCGGAAGTCGAATTGATAGGCAAAGCTTTCGCCAGGACAAAGGAACTGCGCGACAAAAATCTCCTTCCTCTTTCCCTTTCCTGCGCCCTTGAGACGGAATTCTATCCGGAAGTTGAAGATCTTTTCAAAACTTGCCGTATTTCGCTGATCGGCAAGGGAGGGAAATACGCTCTCATAGAGTTCACCGCCGACGTCAACAGTCAGTCGGCCATCGCGGCAGTCTTCCAGCTTTCCCTTGCGGGCTACCGCCCGATCATCGTTCATCCCGAACGTTTCTACTTTGTCCAGCGCAAACCCGAAGTCGCCGGGGAATTGCAGAACCGGGGCGCTTTGATCATGCCGAACGCCACGAGCTTCATGGGGCATTACGGCCTGACCGCCATGGACACGGCGGAAAAGATTTTGAAGGACGGCTTCGCCGACGCGCTTGCGTCTGACGCTCACCGTCCGGAATATTACGAGCAGTATCTTCTCGGCTGCAAACACGTCGCCAAGAAGTTCGGCTCAGATCTCCTCTACGAACTTACCTGGAAAACGCCGTGCAAGATCCTGGGCTACGAGCCGGAGAGCGAGCACGACGATTTCGATCCTTTTGAAAAATAAATTTATTCAAATCATAAACCCCAAAAGACCAGATCTACTATGAACGAACAGCAAAATTGGGAAGCCAAAACGGAAGAGCGGGACATCCGCTATTACTTTGAAGTACTTACCAAATACGCGCCTCTGATCTTCATCATCACGGTCATCACGACCGGTTTGGCCGTCGCGATCACCCTGAACATGCACAAGGTTTACCAGGGCAAAGTCCTCCTTTGCATCGAGCCTCAGGACAACAATATCATTGACAACAACAGGGTCAGCGACCAGCGCGCCTACGCCTTGAGACAGACGCAGATCCAGATGTTCTACAGCCGCAACCTCATCAAAAACACGCTGGAGACCCTGAAGACGAACACCCTGGCCTCTTTTTCTCTTCCTAACCGCAGGGCCACGGACGCGCAGCTGATCACGGCCTTCTCCAAGAAGATCTCCCTGAAGTCCGAAATGCGCACCGACCTGGTCTGGCTCTATGTGGAGGACGAGGACAAAAAGCGCGCGGCCATCTACGCGAATACGCTGGCCGAGACTTACATCCGCTTCAACATCCAGAGCCGTATGAAAGTCATGCAGCTCTATTACGATCAGATGAAGGAAAACGCCAACGCCAAGAAGGCGGATCTCATCGCGGAGGAGCAGGCCCTGCTTGAATACAAGAGCACGAACAATTACCAGAACGTCTCCGGGCACATCGAGCTGCTCAACACCGAAATAGCGCAGCTGCAGCACGAGCTTCAGGGCAATATGGAGCGCCTTGAGGACAAGGAGCTTTCCGATACGGAAAAATACACCATAAAGGAAGCCAACGGCAAAATTAACCGCGACATCGCAACCAAGAGAGCCGCCATCGTCTCCCTGGACGAGATCATGAAAAACGTCAAAGTCCGCGAGATGCAGGTGGAGTCCATCCGCAGCCAGTACAGCGACCTTCTGTCCCTAGTCTCCAAATTCGCCCTTGGCAGCCATATGGAAAACTACAACGTCAGGATCGTGGACTATGCCGAAACGCCGACTTCCCCCATCAAGCCCAACGCGGTCAACAACCTTATCATGGGCTTGGTCATCGGATTGCTTTTGGGCCTCGGACTGACTTTCTTCCTCGAATACTGGGACGACACGCTGAAGACGCCCGACGACGTCGAGCGCTTCATCCACCTGCCCGTCATGGGCACGGTGCCCAAGATGTTGAAGAGCAACAATGTCCAGGAACTCGAGCGCATCGTGGAATTCTATCCCAAGAGCATCATTACGGAAAGCTACCAGTCCATCCGAACGAACATCCTCTTCTCGAGCTCCAAGCCTATCAAGACCATGGTCATCACGAGCTCGGCCATGAGCGAAGGTAAGACGACGACCGCGTCCAACGTCGCCCAGGTCATGGCGGCGGCCGGCGACAAGGTCCTTTTGATAGACGCCGATATGCGCCGTCCCCGCGTTCACAAGATCTTCGGCATTGAGAACGAAGGCGGTCTTTCCGCTTATCTGGTCGGCATGAAAGAAATAGGCGATCTGGTCAGCAAGACGACCATGACGAACCTTGACGTCATCAACGCCGGACACACTCCGCCGGTTCCCGTCGAACTTCTGAACTCCCCGAGGCTGGGCGAACTGATCAAGTGGGCCGGCGAGCATTATGACCGCGTTATTATCGACGCGCCGCCTTACATGGTCGTGACGGACTCCGCCATCATCGCCCAGCACACTGACGCCGCGCTTCTCGTGGCCAACGGCGACAGAACCCCGAGGGATCAGGTCAAGAACTGCGTGCTGCAATTGAAGAAGATCAACATCAATGTTCTCGGCATCATTTTGAACAACGTTGACATCAGCCGCGGCGGCTATTACCGTTACGGTTACACTTACTCTTACTATCGTTCTTACCGCGCCTACCGCAGCTCTTACAAGAGCGCTTATAAGAGCGCTTACAAGAGCGCCTACAGAAGCGCCTATCAAAGCGCTTACAGGAGCGACGACGAGAAGAAGAAAGAAGTCAAGACCGCTGCCGCCAATCCCGCCGACAACCGCCGCAAAGCCCTGGAAGCCTACGAAAAGCTTCTGAAGGAGCGGGAAGCGGCCAAAAAGGACGGCAAGGAAAACAAGGAAAACGAAAAGAAGAGCTAAGGAGCCTTTATGAGCAACAAAAGCCGCGCGATCTGTCTGACCGGCATACTCGCGATCTTTCTGTCATCCCTGCCCTGCGTTTATTTCCTGACGATCCAGGAATACGTGCGCCTTGCGGTGCTCGGCGTCTTCGTCCTCTCGCTGCTCCTTGTTTACCGCAAGGACTTCGCAAGGGCGCTTTGGCGCAGGGCGGTTTTCGGATTGTGCGTGATATTTCTCATCTACGCTTGCGATCCGCTGACTTCGGGCGCGGTCGATCCCACGAAGGAAATAGCGCCGATGAGGTATTTCTACGCGGTGGTAGTGCTCTTTTTCGCGTTTTTGTGTTTCGCGACGATTCTTGTCAAACTGCTCTTCAACCGTCAGGTTTTCAGGAATTTCGCCAAGGAGATCCCGCTGGGCGAATGGCTGGCTTATTTTGTCGCGGTCGTGGCTGTCCTTTTCCTTGCGGCTTCGGAGGCGATAGGAATGCTGAGGAACGCGAACCCTCCGCTTTACGTGGCTCTGAACTGCCTGAAACCTTTGGCGGCTCTTGTGCTTTTCTTCACGCTGTCCCGTTTTTGCGCCCCGGGCGCCCACGACTCGGGCAGAAGGGACGTCGGGGGAGCCAAGGGCTTCACGCTTAGCTACGAGATGACCGCCGTTTGTTTCGTGGTCCTTTCCGCTTACGCCATGATCTTCGGCGGCGCCAGGGTCGGCACGGCGGTCAAGGGCACGCGTTTCCTGGCCCGCGACATGAATCGCTTGAGAGCCGTCGAGAAAGAGAGGGATTCTTTTGACAAGCTTATGCGGGCTTTCTCGCTTTGCGACGAGGAAGCCGCCAGGGTCTATAAGCTCGGGTATCTGGCCGGCGAACGCAAGTGGGCGGAGCAGGGCCGGATGGCCGTCGACGAACTTAAGAGCCGCCGCAGCCTCGAGACCGAGGCCATGATAGGAGCCTGCATCGGCAGCACCCAGCTTTTCGAAGCCGCTTTCTATGTAGATTCCCTGGACAAGAACTATCGTTTCGCGACGGGCTCGGTCACCCAAAACATCGCCAACGTGATGCGCGGCGCCCAGCAGAACAATTACATGCTTTATCTTTTGGCCAAGCTGCACGCTCTGTCCGGCAACATGGTGCTTTCGCGCAATTACCTCCAGACTTTCAGCTTCAACTTCCCCGATCATCCCAACGCGGCTTTCCTATCCGGCCAGTTTAAACAGGACGACACGAAGACCTACACGCTGCCCTGCAATTACTGGCTTGTTCCTATGGAGGACGCGCAGGTCGAAAGGACCGCGGAAGGGATCGTCATGTTAAACGGCCGCAGCGTCGCGGGGTACCTCTGGCTTCCGGAAGGGAAATATGTTATGACGCTCTACGCCAAGGACGAGGGCGCCGACCACGAGAAGGCAAAGGAAGCGAACTTCGATCCGTCCTGCAAAGCGGAAGTTTGGCTCGACGACGAGACGCACAGCCTGAAGGTCGTTTCCGAAGACCGCCGCTTCCAGCCCTACGAGATGACGTTCAACGTCAAAAAAACACCCGCGCTCTTTACGCTCCGCTTCACCAACGACAGGGACGAGGGCAAGGGACTTGACCGCAACTTAGGATTGCAAAAACTGGAGATCAAATGCGTTCAGTAGGTTGGAAAACCTATGCCCTGATCGGACTATCGCTGATTTTTGCGGCGTTCGCTTTCTGGCGCTGCTATTCCGGGCGCTTCCAGCCGGTCACGCCGAACATGCTGATGAACAGCGGCCTTTCCGTCCCCTACGCCGCCGAGCAGGACTTTTTGTCCGTAACGAAATGCTGCCTTAGGCATTCGGCCTCCTGGCTTGAGCAGATGACCTTCTATGCGATGCACCATGACGACGCCCTGCCGGACACCAGGGGCCTTTACTTTGTCTATGCCCTCGGCGCGGCCTTGGCCTGCATCATGGTCTACAGGGTGGGGGCGGCCTGCGTCAACTGCTACGTCGGGCTTCTGGCTTCGCTTCTCATGGCCTGCATGCCTTTGCAGGATTGGGCGAACTGCGCTTTCACGGCAGCGCTCGTCCTTTTCAACTGGGACAGGCTGCTCTCCGCGCTCAAATTCAACACCTACCTTACCTGGGCGCTCTATTTCCTTTCCTCCATCATGATGCTCTTCAACTGTTTCTTCACCGAGACGGTGCTTTTGCAGTGGTGGTTCGGGGCGCAGCTGGCGGCGCTTCTCATAAGGTACGCGATCGTTCCCAAACGCCACAGGTCGCCGTATTTTCTTCCGAACGACATAAAGCCGAGGATCCTGGTCAAGGGCGAAAGCCACATAAAAGACGTTTATGTTTTCCTTGGCATCAACATAGCGGTGGGCGTCGTTTTCGCCGTCCTTTCGCTCATGATCTATTCATTCGCGGCCCAGCGCGACATGCATATGCGGACATTCTTTACGATCATTCTGCGTTCGCTTGGTTTGGTCATGATCATGGGAACGGTCTATATCCTCATGCCGAACCACCACGACCTTAGGGAAAAATTTGTCAAATATCTGCAAAGGGTGCTGGACCGCATCTTCAACCAGCATCCGGAAAGGACGTTTTTCAACGTCAGGATCTCGCAGCTGGGCCTGGCGCTCGGCGTTTACGCCCTGGCTATCATGGCTTTCGCGCCGTTCGTTTTGAAGATCTACGGCATCCAGATGCGCTTCTTCGTGTCGAACGGCCTGGCGGCTTACCAGGCTTTCAGCGAGGACGCCGGAATGCTGGTCAAATGGGCGCCCGCCGCGCCGCTTCTGTGCGCGGCCCTGGCTTTTTGGATGTACAGGAAGAAAAAACTGCGCACGCCCGACGCCTGCGGCGTTCTGTCCGTCTGCTGCTTTGCCGTGCTTTTCATCATCCAGCAGCGCTACGCTCCCTTGTCAGCGCCTTTTTACGTTCTCAGCGTGCTCTCCATTCCTTATCTTATCGTAAGGCTCGCCCTAGGGTACAAGGAGGAAACAAAGCTGCCGGAGGAGGGAGCGAATGCTTAGGCTCTGTTTGATTTTCCTTCTCCTTTCCCTGACTGCCTGCGAAAAAAAGCAGGGAGACGGCAAGGCTCTTTCAGAGTCGGGGCTTTCTTTCACCAAAGAGGCGTGGCAGGAGGCTTACGACAGCTGCGCTACCCTTTGCGCCGACGCGCCGCTTATTCTGCGCTTCAAGGAAGGAACGAAAATAGAACAGCCCGGGAATTGGAAAGCGCCGGTGTTCCTTGAAGAGATAGGAAAACTGGACATAACGAAAGCCGAGGACGGGACGATCGTAACCAATGCGAAGGCCCTGGCGGTTTCCCCTACCAACGCTTACTTTGTCTCGAATCTCTTGAAAGGGAACCTTGAGCTGCCGCTGCCGTTTGACACTGACGAGGCGTCCTTGCCCAAATGGGAGAAGCTTATGGACGCTTTCAAAGCCGGCGCTTCTTCCAACGCTTTCGTTGGTGAAGCGTACGCCAGGCTGCTCATCAAGGCGCCGCAAAGCGTCGCTGTCCGCAATTCAAGCTACGAGGATTTCCGCGAGGCTTTCCTCTTTGAGCGTTCCCTCAAGACGCCCGTGTCGCAGGACTTTGCCGCCGTTTGGGCCAGGACCTACTATTTCCTGAGGAAAGCCATAAGAGAAAAACGCTTCGAGGACGTCAGGAAGATCGCTTTGGAAGCGGAGGCCATTGAAGGCGATTCCCCGGAATGGGAAGCGATAATGGCGGAGCAAATGAGGGCCTGCGATCCGACCCGCATGCGCGAGATAACCGCCCATTACAACAGGGCCATGAAGCTTTACTCCAAACGCTCGAAGGGCGTCCCCTTCTACCGCGTCTGGGTCGAAAAGACCGGCCTGGAGTCTTTCACCAGCGACAGCGAGACCGTGCTTGCCCGTTATTACGCCATTCTAAAATCGCTGGACGACAATGAAAAGGAAGGCTTGATAAAAGGCGAATTCGCCAACGCCATCAGGGAGCAGACCTACATAAGCATCGCTCTTCTGCTTCTCCGCTATGACCAGACGGCGAACGCCGCCAGTTGGGCCAAGCGTCTTTTCAGCAAGGATTTTTCCAGGGAAGCCAAAGCGCAGGGCGTTATGCTGATGTTCAAGACCGCGGAGAAGAGCGGCGCCGTTTTCGAGGCGATCGAGAGTTACGACAAGCTCGTAGAAGAGGCCCAAACCCCGGATGAGCGCAATTACTGGCGTCTGGAAAAAGGCACGGCGCTCATGCGCTTCGATCTGTCCGAGGAAGCGATGCAGCTGTACGCCGACATCTTGGAAGAGGACCCGGACATCGAGAAAAGACAGTTTGCCCTCAACTCCGAGAAACAGGACTCCCGTTTCATGCATCTTCACTACTACGTCCTGAAGGTCAGCGAGGATGACATGCGCGAAACTGCTCTTTCCAATCTGAGGAAGCGGGGCATATTGAACCGCGCCAATTCCTCCTATTACCTGCGCCAGGCCGCCCAGCTGCTCGTCTGCATGCAGAGGCTGAAAGAGGCCTACAACATTTACGACAGCATTTCAAAGGATGACAACCAGGCCCTTCTCGAGTACATCTATCTGCTTTACCGCAACAGCCGCTACGACCAGTGCATTTCGATGCTGCGCCGTCTGCCGTATCACAAGGGAAGCGACATCAGCAGGGACTGGAGGTTCGTCATCGTCCGTCTTTTCCGCGCCAAGAGGCAGCGCCCGGAGATCAGCAAGGTGATAACTGAGTACGAGAAGCTGACCAACGAGGTCACCCGCGCGCGCTTCTGCAACGGAATGGGCAACATTTACCAAGCTTACCGCGACAGCGACAAAGCGGCTTTTTATTACGAAGAGGGCATCAAGACGGACCCGAAGCTCCTGGACAATTTCTTAGACCGCGGGTTCCTCTACTGCATGTCGGCCAACAAAGAGAAGGCCGCCGAAATGCTGGACACCATCCTGAAACTAGAACTCACCCCGGGTCAAAAAGAAGCCATGCTCTATGACTGGAGAGCCATAGAACTCTACTACACCGCAGGCAGGGAAATGCCGGAGGAGGAATATGAATAAGTGGGCGAAAATAAGCCTGATCGTTCTGGCCCTCCTTTTGCTGTACCCTGCCGTTTGCATCTACAGCGTGCCTTTCCGATACATGCAGGAGATCTCGAACTACGATTCTGACGCGAACCTTAAGACCTGGGGCGTAATGATGCATTTCATAGAGGAGGGCGACGCGCTCGTGATCATCCAGCCGGACGGGAACTACACTGTCCAGATCTACGAGGGCAATGGCGTCTATTCTTTCCGCTACGTGCCGGTCCCGTCCCTGCAGAAAGATTTCGAGAACCTGATAAAGGAATACGGCAGAGTCTGGGTCTTCGTTTACAACGGCGTTCTTGCTTCCGGCCGCGTCATCGTTCCCGAGCCTTACAAGGCGACTCTCGCCGAACAGTACCAGTCCTGCTTCACGCTTCCCCTTTTCTTCGGCGAAACGGCTTTTCTTCAGCAGGACGAAAAGGCGAGGATGGCCAGGGCGCTTTTCTCCCAGCAGCTCTTGAACTACATTTCCGACATCGCCAAGGAAGTCGACTATCGCGATCTGGCGGTCTTCTTTCAGAAGGCGGGGCAGTATGAGAACGCCAAGAGCGTTCTTTCCAGGGCTCTGACGCTCTTTCCCAACAGCCCCATGCTTTACAGGACGCTGGCGGAAGTTTACGTGGCCTCCCGGAGCGTTGAAGCCTATGAGGAGATCTACGAATGCAACCGCACGGCCAACGCCCTGACCAGGGCCGAGACAGGCAAGGCTAATCTTACCGCGCTTTTCCAGAACGCCATATACACTTCCAAAAAAGGCTTTTTGGACAAAGCCCGCACGCTTTATTTTTCGCTGCTCGCCATTTTCGGGCACCAGGCCGATCCCGTCATGGAATCCCAGGTCAGGCGTTATTTTGTGAAAGACGTACTGCTGCCGACCGGCGACACGAACGAGGCGATCTCCCAGCTTCTGGTGGACATCAACCTCGGAGCCCAGAACACGGAGTACGATTACAACATGCTTCTCGACATCCTGGACAAGTGCGCGTATTCCAACGCGGCGGTCTCCCTGGGCTACGGTTATTTCAAATCGACCAATCACCAGCACGTCGAGTCGGCGCTGCGTTACGGCAAGATGGTGATGAAATACGGAACGGAAGCCCAGTTCAAGGAAGCGCTTGACCTTATCAGCGAGCGGAACCGCTACAATCCCCTGCTGATGGAGAAACTGAGAATGGAAAGGGAGTGGTTCCGCGACTGGACCAACATGGCTTTGAGCAGAGGCTACGTCCCCTTCCAAGGAGCGATCCAAAAATGATCATCAGAAGAATACTTTCCAGTTTCGGCGCCGCGATCCTGCGCGCCAAGGGCCTCAAGATCAAAGGAGGCCTGGTGCTCTACGGGAAGCCCATCACGCGCCTGACCGAGGGAGGTTCGATCTCTCTCGGCGAGAACTGCGTCCTTTGCTCGAAAAGCGAGGCCAATTTCGCCGGCGTCAACCATCCCGTCATACTGGCGCTGCTGCGTCCGGGCGCGAAGTTAGAGATCGGCGACGACACCGGCATCTCCGGCGGTTCTTTCTGCGCTGCCAAGAGCGTAACGATCGGCAAAGGCTGCCTGATCGGCGCCAACGCGCTGGTGACGGACTGCGATTTCCACGCCGTGAAGCCGGAAGGAAGAAGGCATAATTCCAACCCTGACGACATCGGCTGCGAGCCCGTAGTCATAGAGGACAACGTCTGGCTGGGAGCCAACGTGACCGTTTTAAAGGGCGTGACCATAGGCAAAAACACCGTGGTGGCGGCCGGCAGCGTGGTCGTGAAAAGTTTGCCGCCCAACGTCGTGGCCGGCGGCGCGCCCGCCAAAGTAATCAAAAATTTGTAAGGAAAGTTAGTGAATCCGTTTATTCCAGTCATAGTTGCTGTCGGCGGATTGATCGCCCTGTGGATGGCTCTGCGCCGTCCCCTGTGGCTCTTTTATTTCCTGATCTTCGTCCTGCTTGAGCCCAGCAGATACCTGAGCTTGAGCAGCATTTCCCTCGGGCCTTTCTCGATCAAGGGATACGAGGTGTTTCTTCCTCTCATCTATTTCGCGGCTTACAGGCACAGGAAACGCGCGCTTAAGGATTGCGTTCCCGTCTTCATGCTGCTTTTCTTTTTGATGACCGTGGTGTCTCTTTTGAACGGTCTTAAGAACGGTTACGGCGCCGGCGCCTTCAACTATTTCAGGCCTTACGCCTCCATGTGGATCGCCGTGGCTATCCCCCTCTTCTTCAAGAGATCCGACGAGACGTACGGCCTGATGCGCTTCTTCACGATCTGGGCCACGATCTTCATCATCGTGGAAATGGTGGCGCTGCAGACCGGACTCGGCTACTCCTTTGTCTATTCGCCCATTCGCGCGACTTACAGCTCGCTTCTTTCCGACACCAGCTGCTCGAACATGGCCTTCATCTTCATTTACCTTTTCTCCATGTTCGATCTGGAAATGAAGCATGCGACGCTTTATCTTTTGCTGATCGGCTTTTCCTTCATCTGCACGGTCATGAGCTCCGCGCGCGCCGTCTGGCTCGGCATGCTGGTCTCGATCGCGGGTTTCTTCGCCCTGGGCAGGGTGCGTTCCAAAATTTATCTGACCTTGTTCAGCATCCTCGGCATCATCGCCCTCTTCTTCCTCGGTTCGCTGTATATCGCCCGTTACGACATGACTCTGCGCGAGCGCATACCGACGCTTTTCAGTTCCAAGGAAGGCACCGGGCACTGGCGCATCATGGCCTGGCAGCAGACTATGGAGGACATCAAGGCGCATCCCCTTATCGGCTGGCCGATGGGTAACGAACCGCTTTTCTACGTTGAAAGTTCTGGTATTTTCTGCACCAACGCCACCCACAACGAGTTTTTGAAGATCGCCCGCTACACCGGGCTGATCGGTCTTTTCTTCTTTTTGTGCCTGATGGCGCAGACTTTGGTAAACGGCTTCAGATACATCGTGACCAAAAAGGGCGAAGACCAGCGGAAAATGCTGGCGCTCTTTTTGTGCGTAGTCTATATTCTTGTCACCTCCACCTTCTCCCAGCGCATAACCTCCATAGACATCTGCCCCTTCGTCTGGGCAATTTTCGGTTTGGTCTATCTCAGGCTCGTAGAGGAGAAGGAACGGGTTAAGGAGATCGCGCAGTGAAGATCCTGATGCTGAACGCCAACATCATAGGCGTCGGGACCTACCACCGCGCCCTGTGGTTCGCGAGGATGTGCGCGGAGGCCGGGCACGAAGTGACGGTTTGCACGACAGGCCGCGCCAATTACTGGGAGAGAAATTTCCTCAGCGACCGCCCCAACGTCACGATCATAGAAGGCCCGAGGGCCGGCTTCGACCTTTATCCCGGCAAGGGATCAAACATTGACATTTTCTGGCGCACGCTCTATCTTATGAAGGGCGGTTTCGACGTAATCTACACCTTCGAGTATCACCCCAATGTCTCCTGGCCCGTTTACCTCGCCAGGTCCGGCCGCAGGATGATCAACGACTGGTGCGACCTTTACGCCGGCGCCGCCAACGTTTTCCAAGGCAAGGAATGGATGCACCGCTGGGACGCC
>Ga0265299_10003848_pt1 | contig 14454 bp, 9 predicted proteins | sample AusTroGonzalo_MG_4_FD_193485 | JGI IMG/M metagenome (GOLD analysis project Ga0265299, IMG submission 193485) | Bovine rumen microbial communities from tropical cattle in Woodstock, Queensland, Australia - Gonzalo_02 | ecosystem: Host-associated > Mammals > Digestive system > Stomach > Rumen ... | reverse complement strand
TCATCACTGGTACTAGACATCTTCAAATTGAATTGAAGTTTTACTTCGCCTGCCTTAGCAGGAATATCCCATTTAAATGTAGTTTTGACTTTATTAGAACCGCCAATCTTACCATTGCTATCGATTTGACCATCAATAGATGAATAGTCAGTAAACTTAATAGCGATATATTTCTTACCACATTCGCATAGGTATGTAGTAACTTGCTTACCCGCTTTATTGGTCACAGGTGTTTGTGCAACATAGGTATGTGTTGTATGTTCTCCACCTTGGCCACCTCCACCTTGTGAACCACCACCAGAGGCTGTTGAAGCATCATAGATATAAATACCACCAACATTCATTGAATTAGAAGTACCTGTTAACTTGATTGTGTGGTTTCCAGCTGAGATATCAACCTCACCTAAAATAACTGGATAGTAGTTCGTTCTGTTACCGCATTTACCCATTCTGGCATCGGAATAAGTTTGATCCTTCATAGCAATGCCGCTGTTATCTAACGAACAACCAATCGCATCTGCAATCTTCTTGGAAGTAGAAGAATCACCATTACCTAAATAGGCGACGACCTGACCTTTATATGCCTTAAAAGCAGTAAAGGAATAGCTAAGTGATTGAGAAGAACTATTTAAGGTGTAATACTTATCTGGATTGTCTCTATCAGATGTATCCGTTTTAATGGAAGTACCTGAGGCTGTTAAGACATTTGCTGGGGCAATAATTTGACCTGCGTCATTATCTTTTGCAACCTGTCCTTCAGTCAAATTAGCGATGACGGTATCTAATGTAGTCTTAGAAACACCTATTGCTAAGAGCATATTGTAGACTTTATTTTTAAAGGTTTTGCCCGACATGTTTTGGATGTCTGAAATATAGTTTTGAATATTATCCGCACCTGCTTTTGCACCGATATATCTCTTTTCACCGATCTTGCCAAAGTTGGAGAATAAGTAATCTTGATAGATTTCGTTTAAAGAAACACCTAATAATCCTGATAGCAAGATTGCGCATAAGCCAGTTCTATCTGTACCAATACGGCAGTGGAAATAGACTGGGTAGTTATTAGAATCACCTAATAAGTTAAAGAAGTTCTTAACTGATTCAGCGTTTCTTGAGAAATGATGAGAACCACCACTATAGTCCATTTTGAAATCTTTGACGGTTGTACCACTTAAATTAAGGTTATAGTTTGTACCATCAGCGACATTAACTTCAGTCTTAACTTTTAAGTGTTGAAGCATTTCTTTCTTGCCGTCTTCAGTAATGGTTGTGCTGTAGTCATATTTGTAGCCACTTGTGCGGTAAACAAGACCTTGTTTCATTCTGCCACCATCTTCAAGAACTCTACCACCCATATCACGGCAGTTAGTCATACCACCGATGGTGAGGTTTCTTGGGTATGTGGTATCAACATCAAAGAATCTAATGGATGTGGATTCTTTTTGACCATCAGAGAAGTTAGCTACTAATTTGTAATAGTTTCTACCTAAATATGGATTGTAATAGGCTACTGATTTACTAGATGTTGTTATTTCATAACCATCGCTTAAATCCGCTTTTTGACCACTGATAAAGCTATAGTTTGAAACTGTCTTACCACTAGGAGCTGAATAGTTCCAAGATAAATTAACTGGTAAGGAGTCAGAACGATGCTGTGAGCCATCAGGATATTGATTCTCAGGCATCTCGTCATATTTACCAGAATAAGATAAATAAGTCTTCTGATCAGCGGTATGAATCTCTACTGGAGCATTGAATTCAGTAATATTTGAAAAGTTACCTTCACTCACAGGTGGTTGGCTAGTTGACGAACTACTTGATGGTTTTGAAGAAGAACTACTAACGCTACTGCTTGAGGACGGTTTACTGCTGCTAGAACTATTGCTTTTGCTAGAACTAGATGAACTGGAGGATTTACTTGATTCACTTGATGTTGATGTGCTTGACTCAGAATCACTTGAAAAAGGTAACGAACTGCTTTCTTCTACACTACTTGTATTATTACTTTCTTGGCTACTAGTTGTGGTTCTAGCGCACGAAGAAAGGATTAAAGTTGATAGGAAAGCAAAGCTTAGAAATAATTTTCTTTTTTGCATAGATGTAACTCCCTATTACTTATATTTTCATATATGAAAAACTGATATTCAATAAGTAAAACAAAAAAGGCCCTCATATGAGAGCCTTATTTAATAATTTGATAATTAGGCGCGATCAGCGATGGTAATGGAACCAACATTGAATGTGCCATTCTTGGAACTGATTTCAACTGTATGTTCGCCAGCAGTTAAATCATAATTGCCTAAGATATTGAACATATAGCCATATCTATCTTTGCTTCTTGTTTGTCCAAAGCCAGCAGTCCATAAATTCTTTGTGTTGGAGATTGTTTGTTCAGTACCATCAATCTTTAATGTAATGGAAGCTGATAATTTTGTGCTGGTGCTTGTGGTAACATTGCCTGTATAGCCCATGTAAACGATGACGTCTTTCTTGCCAGCAGTTGTGGTTGCTTTGAAACTGACTGTTTTGCCACTGCTCATAGCGTAATATGTAGCAGGTGTCTTATAGTCAGAACTTGTTGACTTTGTGACATCAGAAGTTAAGGCATCGCCTTCACCAACTTTGATGGAAGCAGGGATTTCTGCTTTAGCACCAACTGTCATAAAATCAATAATTTTATCTAACTTTTCAGCGGAGACGCCAATCATACGGAGCGCAAGGTAAACTTGTTCTTGGAATGTTTTACCTGGTAAAGCTAAAATTTCGTCAAGATATTTAGCGATATCGTCGCCATTTGTATCGTTTGGTTTGTGTGGGTATCTTTGGTTATCAATTGGAGCGAAGTTAGAGAAACCATAGTCTTGGATACATTCGTTAAATGTAACACCAAGTAAGCCATTAATCATGAAACCTGTAATACCAGTTCTATCTGTACCAATACGGCAGTGATAGAAGAGTGGATAGTTACTTTCATCAGCTAAAATTTCCATAATTTGTCTAATTTTGACAGAGTTTCTGGCTAAGTTGGAATATGGAACTGAACCGTAATCCATAAAACAGTCTTTAACTTCAGTGCCGCTTAAACCAAGGTTGTTGTCAGTTTTGTCAGCAACGTTAATCTCTGTTTTGAGTTTAAATTGTTGTAAGAGAGCATATTGTGCATCAGCATTTGGCGTGCTGCTATAGTCAAATTTGCTGCCAGCACCACGATAAATTAAACCTTGTTTGACTTTGCCGCCGGCATAGGTTGTTCTACCGCCCATATCGCGGAAGTTTGGCATATTGCCAACGTATAAGTTTCTTGGAGCTTGTTCGGTGACTTTAAATGTCTTAACATCACTTGATTGTTTGCCACCAGTTGTGAAGTTAGCAACAATCTTGAAGTAGTTTGTGCCTAAGAAGGAGTTATAGAAACTAATTGATGTTTCCTTTGTACCTTCGACAACATATGGATCACTTAAGTCAGCGTTTTGAGAGAAGACTAATGTGTAGTTCTTAACTTCATAACCATTTGGAGCGGTGAATTCCCAATTAAGTTTTGTTTGAACAGGAGTGGAAACGTCTTTGTTGCCATAAGCATCACAAGCGTTTAAATCACTACTAGTCATGTCATAGTAGTCTTTTTCAAGATTCAAATACTTGAGTTGATTTGCGGTGTGAATTTCTTGAACTTGGGCAAGTTCATCATCATTGAAATTAAATGTACCACCAGTGATTTCATCTGGGTCTTTGCTAGGTTGAATAATGCTGCTTTCACTATTACCATTGCTGCTTGGATTATTTTGACCACCAGGGTTACAGCCAGTCACAGCTAAAGTAAGGACAAGAAGCGAACCTAAAACATACTTTTTGTTCATAATATCTAATACCTCTGTGGTACATTCTATTACTTTTTAATAAATAATAAAAGTGACTATTATTTTATAGTCATTATGACTTTCAGGTTGCTTTAAAGTTCATTTAAGTTTCAAAAGAAAAAGGGAACCGAAATCGATTCCCTGATTAATTCAGAATGTTTTTACTATTAAGCAGCTAAGACAATCACAAAATCGTGAACAGCTAAGTTGTAACTATCAACTCTGGTGTATTTGATTGTATTCAAACCAGCGGATAAAGAAACAGCGCCGATTTCACAGTCGCCTAATGCAGACCACTTATGATCACCAAAGTCTATACCGCCTTCTTGAGGAAGGGCATCGGCAAATTTGAATGATGTCTTATCAGCAATACTGACTTCGGTCATTGCACCTTCTAAGCCAATTTCAACTTTAAAGTTGCCAACACCTGTGGAGGTGTCTGTATGACCATTATTTTGATCATAATAACCTTTTTCTTGGTTGTTGTTGGTTTCTTCATACCAGTAGTCCATACGACCACGTTGATAAAGAACACCAGTAACAGATTCTTCTAAATTGAATTTGACTTCAAATGTATCACCGTCTTTGCCTAATTTAATGCAGCCTTCTGGAGCACTCTTTGGTGTGCCGGTATGTGTGTTTTCAGCAGTTGAAATCATAAGGCCTTTGGCTTGGCAAACTGAACATTTAACTTTCTTGTATGCGACACCACCATTACTTGCTGCGACATCACCATCATCAGCCCATGTGTGTTGTTTAAGCTTAGCGATTGGTCTTTCTTCTTTGTGGCCTTCATCGCTTGTGCGTTCTTCTTTACCTTCAGCGCCACATGTTGCTGGAGTAACAACTGTCCAAGAGCCCCAGCTTTCTTTTTTACTAGATGATGTTTTTTGTCCAGAATTTGAAGTTGGTTTTGCTGTGGATTTGTTGCCGCCACCATTACAAGCGGCCAACGATAATGCAGCAAAAACTGCTACCATAGCAATTAGTTTTCTTTTCATGAAAAAATTTCCTCCGAAAAAAATATGTTTATCTAACACCCTACGTGTTTAGTAAATCAAATATATTATAGCAAGAAATTTTCAATTCTATTACAAATTAAATAACCTTCACGATTATGTACATCTGTGCGGTTATACATCATACGTTCTTTTTTAGGAGTTAAAAATACCCCACCCGCTTGTTCAACGATGACTTGGCTAGCAGCGGTATCCCACTCTTTTGTGCCATCGCTTAAACGATAGGTAAGTTCGCCTAAACCTTGGGCAATTCTACATGCTTTCAAAGCGGAACCCCACTTTTCAGTTTTAGCAATTTTATCAGCGTGTTTTGCAATCACAGCATCTTCTTCTGGCTTGGAATGGAAGACACTCTTATAAACGGTAATATTTTCAGTTTTATCGTTGACGTGTATGCGTTTTGTGAGTCCGTCCTTACGGTAGAAGGCACCTAAACCTTTAGCTGCAAAATAGATTTCGCCAGTCAATGGAACGACAACAACACCCACGACTGCTTCATGCTTGTAGGCAAGGGCAATGTTGGTTGTAAAGCCACCGTCTTTAGCGACGAAATCTTTTGTGCCATCGACCGGATCAACAATCCAAACGAAATCGTTATCTAATCTAGATATATCATCAGTACTTTCTTCAGTTAAGAAAGCGTATGTTGGAAATTTTTCGTGAAGATATTCTCTAATGACCTTATCAGCGTTTTTATCCGCCATAGTAACTGGAGAGTTATCATCTTTGATTTCAACGGAAAAGTCAGTGTTGTATATTTCTAATATACCTTTAATGGCTTTTACGCCCGCTTCAATTGCGGCTTGGAGTTGTTCTTCCCACATTCTATTCATTTCCTTTCTTCACCACACCGGCAAGTAAGTCTAAAAGTTCATTAATGACTTCTGGACCAAACTTCTTATAAGTAAAGCCTGCGGCAAATGTATGACCACCACCACCAAAGTGTGTGGCTATTTTTTGAATGTCAAAGGTGCTACTACGCATTTCTACTTGCATACCACCATTATCGGTTTCAGAGGCAATGAGCCAAACTGGATAACCTGTGACATAACTTAATAAAGATGTATTGGCACAGATTTGAGCAGAAGTAACTCCGAGTTGCTCTCTATCTTTTTTGGTGGCAATAGCGTAGATGATACCACGTTTGTCTTTTTTCACGTGGCTATAAATGAATGATTTAATGGTTATTGATATTTCAGGAACTAAATTGTTTGTCTTATTAATAAGATTGGATCGACACCGAGATCACATAAATCACGGGCAATTTCGAACATCCTAACAAAGTTATTAGCGAATTGGAATCTCGCGGTATCAGTCATCATACCAAGATAAAGAGCGCTACCAGCGATTAAATCGATTTCGAAATTGTTTTCTTTCGCAAAGCGATAAATCAATTCGCAAGTTGATGTAGCGGTATCATCAATGACCTCTGGACCTTCATGGAAAGTATAGGTGTCAATGTGATGATCAATTTTGGCAAAATCACGCGCTTTCCACGCTCTTTGATCTTCCAAACGATTGATGTCATTGCTATCAAGAACGATAGCTAAAGATTGGGCAATTATTTCATCAGAAACAACATCCATTTTGCCGAGAATATCAAAAAACTTTTTTAACCCACTACCTACGCAGTAGATTTTCTTTTCTGGATATCTCGTTTTGAGAATGTTTCTTAGAGCAATTTGGCTTCCATAACAATCACCATCGGGATTAAGATGACCGAAAATCACTATCGAATCATATTGCTCAATCTTTGAGATGATCGCCTCAAACATTAAAATTCGTTATCCTCTTTTTCTTCTTCAGATTCTTCGGATTCTTCTTCGTCAGAATTGAAGTCTTCTTCCTTTTGTTCTTCTTCGTCTTCGAAGGCCTTATTGTATTCGGCTTCTTCCTCTTCTTCTCACTGTCATCGTAAGAAGTTTCGACATCGCTATAAACTTCACTCATATCGATGTGGACTTTTTCGAATTTGTGACGAATTCTGAGGTCCCATTCATTTTCGCCTAAGGTGACGAAACGGCCATCAAGCATTAAGTTTGTGTAGAAGCGAGAGACTTTCGCTGCTGCTTCTTCTTCACTTAAGCCAGCTTCTTTAACACAGTAAGCCCAAATATCTTGGAACTTGCTTTGTTGGCTTTGGGCGCTTACGTAATCGTAAGCAAGGTCTAATAAAGATTTTGACATATTAATGTCCTCCTACATATGTATTGGAGCGCTGACACCAATAAGGGCAAGCGCATTCTTTAACACTATTTTACTTGCTTTAACTAAAGCAAGACGTGAACCACTGAGTTCTAAATTGTTTTGGTCGATAACACGGCATTCGTTGTAGAAAGCGTGCACGAGTTCCGCGAGGGTATGGATGTAATTAGTGACTTTGTATGGGGCTTTGTCTTTCGCAGCATCGTTCACTAAGTTAGCAAAGTCAGCGAGGTGTTTTAATAAAGCCATTTCGGATGGTTGGCTTAATAATTTAGCACTGTTATCAATAACGATATCTTTGCCTTGTTCTATGATAGAACAGAGTCTAGCGTGAGCGTATTGAGCATAATAGACTGGGTTATTAGAACTTTGTTCTTTGGCTAAGTCCATATCAAAATCTAAGTGGGAAGAAGGAGCACGCATCGCGAAGAAATAACGCATAGCATCGACACCAACTTCTTCACAGACATCTCTTAAAGTGATGGCATCGCCTCTTCTCTTACTAGCTTTATATTCTTGTCCGTCTTTAAGGAATCTCACCATTTGAATTAATTCAACATGGAGAATATCTTGTGGATATCCGTGCATCATTAAAGCGGATTTCATTCTGTTAATATAACCATGATGATCCGCACCTAAAACATCGATAAGAGCATCAAATCCACGTGATAACTTATTAACGTGGTAGCAGATATCAGGTAAGAAATAGGTATAATCACCATTGCTCTTTTGAATAACACGATCTTTATCATCGATAAAGTCAGATGTCTTTAAGTAAAGAGCATCGTCTTGTTTGTATGTGTATTTATTTAAGAATTCTAATTCTTTTTCGATAGCGTTGTCCGCTCTGATGGCTTTCTCTGAAGAGAAGACATCATGCTTAACTCTAAATAATTCTAAGTCTTTAACAATTCTATCGAGTTCGATTTTGACGCCTTTTTCCTTGAAGAATGGAATTGGGTCAGCCATCTTAAGCGCTTCATCGCCAACTTCATTTTTAATGGATTCAGCAATTTCGACGATATCATGACCAGCATAACCATCTTCTGGGATTTCGGCTTGGATACCGAATAATTCTTTATATCTGGCCTGAATAGATAAGGCAAGATTTGTAATTTGGCTACCAGCATCGTTGATGTAGTATTCCTTGGTCACATCATAACCAGCGAAATCTAAAATACGGGAGATGCTATCACCAATCGCCGCACCTCTAGCGGTACCGACGTGAAGGATACCGGTTGGGTTAGCGGAAACGAATTCCACATTAACTTTGAAATTCTTTCTTGGTGAACGACCATAATTTTCATCTTCAGTAATAATCTTGTTAACGAACGCTTGTAAGGAATCATGCTTCATGAAGAAGTTAATGAAACCAGGACCAGCAATTTCGATTTTATCAATACCGTCTCTATTAATTTTCTCAATTAACATCGCTGCGACATCACGAGGAGCCTTAGCGAATAAACGAGAAAACTTCATCGCTACATTGGTGGCATAGTCACCATGAGTTTCATCTTTACTCTTTTCAATAACGATATCGTTTAAGGCAACTTCTTGACCAAGATCTAAAAGAGCTTTTTGGATTTTGAGTTTAATGTTTTCAATAATGTCCATTTTATTCTCCTTTCTTTCTAAGCATGACAATGGCGTCCGCTTTTACGGCCAAGCCTCTTCCGATATCATCGATACCCTCATTAGTTCCCGCTTTAACGGAAACATTCTCTAAGGAAGTATTTAATAATAACGCTAAGTTATTTCGCATTTCCATAATAAATGGTGCAAGTTTTGGTTTTTCTAATGTGATTGAGACATCAACGTTGTTGATTTCATAGCCTTTTTCATTCATCATGGCCACCACTCTTTTAACGATTATTGATGAATCAATATCTTTAAATTCTGGTGTGCCTGGGAAATGTTTTCCTAAATCACCAAGAGCAAGCGCGCCTAAGATAGCTTCGCTAACAGCGTGGTAAACAACATCACCATCGCTATGTGCTTGTTCGCCCACGGGGCTAGGAACACATACGCCAGAGAGCATAAGTCTACGACCTTCAACTAGTCTATGAATATCAGTAGCAAATCCAATTCTCATATTACTTTTTCACATTAAAACGGAAGAACATAATGTCACCATCCTTTGGATAGTAACCTTTACCTTCTGTTCTAATCTTTCCCGCATCTTTAACAGCGTGTTCGCTTCCGAGTTCATGAATGGCTTCATATGGGTAAACTTCCGCACAGATGAAACCTTTTTGGAAATCGGTATGGATAACACCAGCACATTCAGGCGCTGACATATTGTTTTTAAATGTCCAGGCACGGCATTCATCCGCACCAACAGTGAAGAATGTTGATAAATTCAACAATTTATAAGTGGCTTTAATGACTTTTTCTAAGCCAGATTCTTTGACGTTAAGTTCCGCTAAGTATTCTTTTCTTTCTTCTTCGCTTAATTCAGATAAATCACTTTCAATTTGAGCAGAGACTGGAATGACTTGGCTATTTTCTTTAGAAGCATACGCCAAGACATCTTGATAGTACTTGCAGTTATCTAAGTCCATCAAATCACTTTCACCAACGTTAGCAACGTAGATAATTGGCTTATCTGTTAATAAATGATAATTAACTTTGCAGTAAGCAACTTGATCTTCAGTTAGTTTTGCTTTTCTTGCTGGTAAGCCTTGTTCTAGAACTTCTTTCAAAGGTTTGAGAAGATTCATTTCGTAGATAGCTTCTTTATCTTTAGCGATTCTAGCTTTAGCTTCGCTCTTTTCAATACGCTTATCGACAGTATCTAAATCCGCCATAACGAGTTCGAGATTAATAATCTCAATATCTCTAATTGGATCAACGGATTCTTCAACGTGAACAATATCAGCGTTATCAAAACAACGGACGACTTCCACGATAGCATCGCATTCGCGAATGTTGGCTAAGAACTTATTGCCTAAGCCTTCACCATTGGAAGCGCCTTTGACTAAACCCGCGATATCAGTGAATTCAACTGTCGCAGGAATCTTTCTTTCAGGTTTAAAAATATTTGTTAAAAAATCTAATCTTTCATCAGGAACGTTAACAACACCTGTATTTGGATTGATGGTTGCAAATGGATAGTTCGCCGCTTCAACGTGTGAATTTGTAATTGCGTTGAATAAGGTTGACTTTCCAACATTTGGTAATCCAACAATGCCTGCTTTTAATCCCATAATAGTGTTTTCCTCTTTTAGTGCGCTACCTATTATAAGGGATAATTATCAAATTAACAAAACAAAATAAGATTTGTTTTATTGTTTAAGCGCCTCGAGTGGATTAATTTTATTAATTCTTCTACTCATAAAGAAGCTAGAAATAATAGCGATAGAAAACGCTAAAGCAAACATTGGTAGGAAAACTATTGGGTTAAAAGAAAAGTGAGAACTCGTCGATAAAGCATTACCGATTTCAAGGTTAGCCACAAACGAGAACATGAATAGTTCCACACTAGCAACTGTAAAAGAGATAAAACATTGGATTAAAGAATGGTAATAAAGAAACTTCCGACTCTCCTTTTTGTTGACACCAATACATCTAGCAAGTGCGATATCTTTTCTTCCCTCCAAAATGTAGAGGTAATTACAGATCGTTAGTAAAAGAATAGAGATTAGTGTCGCTACCATAGAGAAGATAATGAGCACAATTGTGATATAAAAACACACGTTATCAACACTATCATTAACATCGCAAAGAGGGTTAACAGCGTTATAATTAGGGAAGCCCTTTTTAAACAACTTTAAGCTCTCATCTATTTTCTTAGAATCTTTTAATGTAAATGATATGGAATTCGTTTGTAATTCATAAGCGCTAATACCAATTTTGCATTGATAAAAAAGCGAAGTCCAGTTCTTCTCGTGATATATACAATTCTTGTTTGAATCTATAAGACCAGTGACTATGAGCGGCACAACTACATAGTCACTGATTACCCCTCCATTGTTAGTTATAGCTTCCCTTCTAGCGGTCGTCACATAGACTATTTCGTTAATATCTTCTATGTGACACTCTTTAGCGAAAGCTCTCGAAACAGCAATCTCGTTTAAGCTCTCAGGTTCATTGCCTTTTTGCAGTGTTTTTCCTTCAATTGTTTCAAATCTAACGCCGTTTTGCAGACTTTTTGCGTAATTACCGCTTAAAAAACCGTCTGGGAGATTCTCTTCGAAAATGCCATCTTTATTCTTGGACGTAAACTTATCCACTACTGTGTTTATTTGATCTTCATCTTTTGAAAAATACATCGTTTTTGAAAAGCCCATCATCAATGATTCTGGATAGATGAGAAAACCTGAATTATTTCCATATATTGGTGACGTTAGATTGTTATCATTGTTCATAAAGTAATCAACATGCCAATTTGGAATATGGGCTATTGTGTTTATAAAGACATGGATACGATTTCTTTCTTCTATTTTCCTACCATAATAAAGCCATGGATAAAACATTTCATCCGCAATTTCAAAAATATATTTATCCATTTCTTCACTATCTAGAAATAGGTTAAGTAGTTTATCTCTGTTTTCTTTTGCTTTTAAGTAATAGATTTTCTTCATTATCCACGGTTCATTATCTTTTAAGGAAAGAGCGTCATTACTTGGAAATCTCATCATCTCTTCAAACATATGTTCATTCCATAGATGATTACTGTGATAAATCTTTAGGCTATTTTCTAATGTAAAACCTTTTACTATTAATAGCTGTTCATCTGTGTAATCCCAACTATAATTCGCTAAATCAAAATAGACATCTAAAGTATTGCTTAACAAATAGTTACTTAAAGAATTTACATTCCTATCAATTTGTAGTTCGAAGCATAGATCTCTAAGTGTGGCATAGTCTAATGATAAGATAACCTCATCATCATTTAGTGTTTGGATATCCTTTGGATATATTTTTGTATTTATATCCTCTAACCACTCAAATTCATTAATATGACGAGCACTAAAGCCTGGTATGACACTCCTTCTATAACCTTTGACAAACGCTAGTTCATTTCTATCTTCGAAAAACTTTTCAAAATTGCAGTAATAAGTAGCACCTATATCATCAATGTATTCTGGATATGTTTCTTTGATATCGTTAACTTCGTAAAAGCTAGCGGCATATTGCCCTTGAATGGAACTATTCTTATCCTTAAGAGTAACCACGATTGAGTTTTCATCAACAATCTCACGATACGCCTGTTTGATGTTGTCCGCGATTGTGGAAGATAAGGCAAAGGCTAATCCTACACCTATTAACCCCATAGATGTCATCGTATAGCAAAGTCCTGTTCTTAGTTTCTTTTGCTTCATTGTATGGAAGGTATGTCTAATAAGAAAACTATCACTGATTTTTGTCTTATCATTGCTCACACCGTTATCTAAAACAGGCAGATGTGATTCGGAAAACGAATCTTTTCTTTGCTTTATAACATTCACTATTTTGCCTTCATTCATTTCAATAACGACGTCAGCATATTGTTTGGTAAGACTTTGATCGTGGGAAACCATAATCACAATAGCGCGTTTAGAAATCCTCTTTAAAATACTCATGATTTCATTTCCTGTATTCTCGTCTAAAGCGCCTGTTGGTTCATCACATAAAAGAACCATTGGATCATTAATTAAAGAACGGGCAATAGCCACTCTTTGCTTTTCTCCACCACTTAGTTTATTTACATTTTGTTTTTCTTTATCAGGAAGGCCAACAAGGGCTAGTAGATCACGACATTTTCTTATCTTTTGTGCCTTGGATATTGAATACAAAGTATCTAATGGAAATAACAAATTAGCCAAGACGGTCTCTGTTTCGAATAGTTTGAAGTCCTGGAAAACAAAGCCATAAGTAGTCAAGCGCAAGCGACTTAGATCATCATCATTAAGTGCTTCAACGTTTTGGCGGTTGACTTGGATGGAACCAGAAAAATCAGTTAAACCCGCAACACAGTTTAACAAAGTGGTTTTGCCAGAACCGGATGGACCATATATCACATAGATTCCTTTTTCTTTGAAGTCAAAAGAGATATTAGATAATACCTTTCTAGGACCATAGTTTTTAGATAAATTAGTAATCTTAATCATTAGCGTTTAGCTCCTCCTTAAGAGAAATCTTCTTTGAAAAAGAAATTGGTACATAGGTTGCCAATATACAAATCAATAAAGCGGACATGACAATTAAAAGAGGAAAGAGAAGCATTCTTCCATGAAATGAATAAAACGGAATATCTATGATATTGATTAAAGAAGTAAATCTTTCGATTAAATGGTTAAGTGGATTTTGGCTTAACAAAGCGATGATAAAAGATAATGTTAATCCGATGAGGCCTATAAGGCAGTTTTCAAAAACATATAGAGAAGATATATCTTCACGTTTAGCCCCTATACATAGCAATATTGCAGAGTCTTTAATATCTTCAGCGTAAGAGGCAAATGAAACAATGCCGATAATCATTGCAGTGCCCACTAGAGCAATCACTAAGAATACTTCCATACCGACACTAGCAGCATCCACTAAAGAGAACAATGTTTCTTCAATTGTTAAAGCATTACTATTGAGACTATATCCTTCTTTTAGTGTCTTTTTCATCTCTTTCAACCGATACACATCTCCACTATTTTTAAGAAATACGCGATGTGAATAATTGGAGATATATTCATTATCAGAAGCAAACATTACTCTATCTTTCCAACTGGTTTCTCCTAGATATTCAGATAGATTATTTAAAATAGTTTCTTTCATATACTTATCCAAGGCTTTATACGAGTAATAAATCTTAGGGGTGTTTAAGAATGACAATTCTTTAACAACACCAACGATTTCCACTAATCGGTCATAGACAAAATAATCTGTAATATATGGCTTTTCGATATTATCCGTGTAATAAGTAAATGTTCCACCATCTTTTAAACGAATATAAGTGTTAAGTGGATCACTTTTGGTTTCTTTTTTTAAATAGTCGTAAGCTGTTTGATTGATAACCACCATATTTAATGTATCGACTATCGGTAATTTACCTTTAATTAATAAGCTCTTATTTATTGAAGAATCACAAAAAGAATAGATAGGTGTATATGTTAAGCCCTGTATTTCCTTTTCATTGATATATGTATCTAAAGTTGGCGTCACTAATGAATCATACGAATAACAAAAGTGTAAGAAATCATATTCACTACTTAGTTCATCTATCTCTTCCTCGTCAGTGCGTAATGTTTGTATCAATGTGATTGGTGACTCATCACTAACGATTTTCTTTTCTTTGCTAATAGAAGCCACTCCATAATCAAACTGGCATTCTGCTGATTTCATAATAGAATCGTGTGCCCCATTGCTAAAGCCAAATATCAACATACTTGCGGTTGCCA
>Ga0265299_10003846_pt1 | contig 14459 bp, 9 predicted proteins | sample AusTroGonzalo_MG_4_FD_193485 | JGI IMG/M metagenome (GOLD analysis project Ga0265299, IMG submission 193485) | Bovine rumen microbial communities from tropical cattle in Woodstock, Queensland, Australia - Gonzalo_02 | ecosystem: Host-associated > Mammals > Digestive system > Stomach > Rumen ... | reverse complement strand
GCCACCGTATAGTGCTAAATAATAGGAAAAGTTCCCAATGCCAGCCTCCGACACGCTGGAGGTGGAAACAATTGTAATATCCGAGCCACGATCTATCTTACATCCGTATGAGGTATGGCCTTCCAACGGAAAATGCTCAACTATAAGTCGATCCTGAGGATGTTCATTCAAGCTTTGGGTCGTTGCCAGATTACGAAGGCGAAAATCCTGGCAGAAGTCGATGGTGTCAAGTATGTCCTTCGTTGTCATTCGTTGGGTGGCTTCAATATCTACAATGGAAACATAGCGGGGGACAACCTTATAACGGGTATAGCGGCACTGCTTACGCCGGAAGGCTTTTCTCATTCTCTCACTAAAACCTGTTAACTGGCGTTTGCGCTTATCATCGTCCATCGCTTTCCTGAAACCATTGGCCACAAGACCGGCAGGAACGGCAAAGATGAGAATCTTCAAGATGCCGATAAAGGTATCGATGTATCGGCCTGTCAAGGTGACAGGTCCTTTGCCGGCAAAATGGCCTGGGTCACCGATGTAGCGGGTAATGGCCCAGACGAAAGCATCCCACGGGTTTTGGTATTCCTCCGGTTGCGCAGTATGCTCTACAAAATAGAAAATGATAGTAAGGGCTATAGTAATCCAAAACAAAACTTGGATACTCACCCAAAAGTCGCTCTTAGCATTCTTGAATGCGCGTCCGAACAATACAAATGAATTTGTTCGCGGTAATGTACTTTTCACCTTTGTATTTTTGGTCATTGATTACCTCTGTGTATGGTTCTAAGTTGCGAAGATAGAAATCGCAGAACGGTAACGTTCGTTAAATCCTTTCCATTCAGCCTGTCCTACGAACGGTATCGTCGGCCTCCGGTTTTCCATTTATGTCTTTGACTCCACCCGTCCGATTGGCTTTGTCGACTGCAAAATTACGAATATTTTGTTAACCAACAAAGAAAAGTACCAAAAAATTGCAAGTAACAAAAGAAAAGCCTATCTTACCAAGTTTGGCTTAGGTCAGAGACAGTGCAATTTAATTCTTGTGCAGAATGAGTAGAGATATAGTTTAGCAAAAACGTTCTTCTTTTTTTGCAAAAATAGTGAAAAGTGAAACTTTTTGGCTCTGAGTTACGTCTAACGGACAGGAAGAACCCTAAAAAGTTAATAACGATGAAAAGACAGATTGTAATGATGATGGTCGCAGTGCTGGTGTGCTGCACATCGTGTGTGAGAATGAACCTGAGTGATTTACACAAGCTGGAGCCCAGCGACAACGTTGTGAAGAACGAATACAAGATGGAGGCTTTTAGCAAGGCGAGCATTGACTTGGTGGCAAGGGTGAAGTTCGTGCAGAGCGCAGAAGGCGACTACCGTGTAGTGATGAAATGCCCCGAAAACTACGTGGACCTCTTCAAGTTCAAGGTGGAGGGCGACGAGCTGAAGCTGGGCTTCGCCGAGAACCTGAACAAGAGCATCGAATCGAAGGACGTGGCCATCGTGGTCTGCACCCCTACCCTGCTCAAGATAGACAGCGAGGGCGTGGGCAGCATCACCATCGACAGCCTGAAAACGCCCTCGCTGCATATTAACAGCGAGGGCGTAAGTAACCTCAACATTAAGGGGCTTACCGCTGAGACGTTGACCGTGGAGAGCAGCGGCGTGGGCAATGTTGAGCTGAAGGGCGAGGCGAAGAGAGTATCGCTAGAGTGCGACGGCGTGGGCAACATCGATGCCGGAGAGCTGAAGGCCGAGGACGCGAAAGCCGAAGTGAACGGCGTAGGAAGCATCACCTGCTTCGCCTCCGAACGCATCAAGGGTGCTGTCAATGGTGTCGGCTCACTGAAGTACGGCGGTCACCCGAAGCAGAAACAGTTGGAGCGCAACGGAATAGGAGCGACTAAGGAACTGTGATTTCTTTTAACAACGAATTAAACAGATTATTATAACGACAACGAATTAAGACGAATTACACGAATGGACACGAATTGTTTTTTAAAATTTCACGGATTGCTGCGCCAGAGTAAAATTCGTATAATTAGAAATAATTTGTGCCAATTCGTGTAATTCGTCTAATTCGTTGTTAAAAGTAAATATTTGTAAACTCAAATTGCAGTACCTTATTTATTGAACTGCCACCAGTCGAGGTTGAAGAGCTTCGCGCCCTTGTTTCCCGCAAAGGTGAAGTAGACATCATGTTTACCCGTCACTGCCAACACACTGGTGGTGACGGTTTTCCATTGCTCCCATCCGCCGGTGCAAGGAACGACAAGGGTGGCGATGGGAGAGGCGATGGGACTGTCAAGCCTTACTTCTATAAGACCGCCCTGCAAGGCTGATGCTGCCGAGGCTGTGAAGTTGCTTGGGGCAGTGTTCCCGAAGTCCACCTCGCGCACAAGGATATAGTCGCCATTATTGATGTCGCTGACATAGACGGTGAGTGGATTTGAGAATTGAGAATTGAGAGTTGAGAATTGTTCTGTGTGAACACCTTCAGCCCAGGCCATCGTCTCTGCCTCCTGACGAGTGTAGGGATCGAGGGTACCGATGGGCTTCACGCCCTCTTCGGTATGATGGATGATGGGGAACGAGCCGTCGGCATTGTAGTTGAACTCCTCCACGGCCACGCTACGTCCGAAGCCACCGCCGCCGGGCAGTTTGCCAGTATGGTAGAAGAAATAGTTGTGACCCTTCAGGGTAGCCACACCGCAGTGGTTGGTGAACGAGCCTGTGTTTTCCTGCGGCATAATCTCTCCACGATAAGTCCAAGGGCCTTCGGGCGACGGAGCGCTGGAGTAGGCGATGTGCTCGGGGATGCCACCGGCAGCATAGAGGAGATAGTACTGAGGAGTTGAGTAGTTGGGAGCCTTCATAATCCACGGTCCCTCGGTGTAGGTATCCTTATATTTCACGTCCCTTTTGCGCTCACGCGGCGACGGTGAGCCGAAGCCCTCCTCGGTCTGGTTCACCACCTTCGGCTCGCCGTCGAAGGAAATCATGTCGCGGTTCAGGCGGGCGTAGTAAATGTTAGGATTGCCCCAGAAGAGCCAGGCCTGCCCGTCGTCATCGATCATTGCCGTAGGGTCGATATTGTCCCAGCTGCCATTGTCGAACAACGGCTTACCGAGGGCATCGCGGAACGGACCGGCGGGCGAGTCGCCGACGGCCACTCCGATGGCCATGCCACCCGAGAGGTTGGAGTGGGCGGGGACATAGAAGTAAAACTTCCCGTCGCGCTCCACACACTGCGGAGCCCATGCACGGTCATCGGCCCAGGTGAAGGAGCCGAGGCTGAGCGGCGTGCCGTGGTCCGTCCAGTTCACCATGTCGGCGCTGCTGTAGACGTGCCAGTCGTACATCCAGAAGAAGTCGGCCCCAGCCTCATCATGTCCAGTATAGACGTAGATGCGGTCGCCATGAACCATGGGAGCTGGGTCGGTACTGTAGATGGTCTGCACGATGGGATTACGTACCCACGACTTGCGGGCTGCTTCGTTCAGCTCCAGCGTCCAGCCCTCGCGCTGTGTCAGGCGGGGGGTGTCACCCTGGAAATAACGGGCAGCGGCGGTGTCGCCCTTCAGCTGCCAGTCGAGCCAGGCCCGTGCGGCGACGGAGAACTCTCCGCCGTGCGTCTGACGGTAGGTGCCGCCGTGACCTACAGGAAGGTTGGCAGCGTATGCGGGCACGTGCTTAATGCGGTGGAAGTCGTCCATGCCGTTCTCGTAGGCGATGTCCTCCTTGCCGCCGAGGATGTAGATAATGGGCGTGTGAATCTCCTTCAGCTTGTCCTTCTTAGGCATAGGCATGTTAGGCACGGCACTACCGGCGTTCTCCTGCTTGAAGAGTCCGCTGTTGCAAATCATCAGCGAGGCGACACGTTTGTCGGCACAGTTGAAGAGTGTCTGCAGACCGCCACACGACATGCCCGAGAGGCAAATTTTCTCCACATCTATCTTATTATAATAAGGTGACTTCGGGTCGCTGTTCTGACTGATGATCCAGTCGATGCTCTCTATCTGCTGCTCCGAGCGTGACATCGGGCCACGATAGGGGTCGTCGTTCTCGGGCATGATGCCCGTGGCCAGCACGATATATCCGTAGGAGGCTATCTCGTTGAGGAAGTTCTTGTGCTCCCAAGGTGAGTTGGCACAGGCGCCGTTACCCCATACGAGCACGGGCAGTTTCTTCTGAGGGCCGAAAGGCTTCAGGTTCTTCGGCACGAACAGGGTGTGCTCGGCCAACGACGGTTCTTCTTTCATCACAGCCTTGTAGGGGCCGGAGCCGCCGTCCTCTACGGTTTTCACTTTGGCTGCCTGTACGGGCAGCAGTCCCACCAGAAGCAGCAGGACGGTAAGGAATTGGTAGTTCTTCATTGGGATTTGAGATTTGAGAATTGAGATTTGAGATTTGAGATTTGAGAATTGAGATTTGAGATTTTAGGATTTATACTATTTCTTCATAATCTTTCTGCCGTCAACAATCATCACGTCGTGGTGCACATCGTCGGCATTGACCTTCCGTCCTTGCAGGTCGTAGGCCTGGCCAGAGGTGTTGGAAACAGAGGCGGGGGCATTGATGGCCGTAGGAGCCAGACACTTCAACTGGATATAGTCGATGTCGGGCATCCAGTTGCTGGGGTTCGAGAGACGAATCACGTTGCGGCCCTTCTCCAACTGAATGTTGAGGGTACGGGTGGCCACCTTTTGCCATCCGCCGGAGTTCACGCTGATGGTCTTCACCTTCTGTCCGTTCACGCTGACGGTGATGCTGCGGCTCTCACCACAGATGTAGCCAATAGTAAGCTCGTACTCGCCCCCCGTCGTGCTGTAGACATCGCGCCACTGCAGGTCGTTCTGCTCGCTATATCCCAGCCAGCCGGCCTTGAGTCCTGCCGAGCAGAAGGAGGCATACTCATAGATGCCGGTCTTTTCCGTCTGGTTGTTCTTCAGTTCCTGATAGTCGCTGATGTAGGCCGTCTCTGCCTCATAGCGGGTGCGCTCCAGTCGTTGCTCGGCCTCGGCTACATAGATGCGGGTACCGTGGGCAGGAACCGTCACCTCGTACTGTCCCTCAAACTCGCCCAGGTCTTTCTTCAGGAAGACGTCACGCAGGGTGACCTTACCGGCGAGGTCCAAGTCGACGAAATCGACTTGCACAGTCTTGGAGTCGTCGGTGCTGTTGTAGACGGCGAAGGCGCGTTTCTTGCCGCCCAGCGTTTCAATGTCCTTCACCATGATGTAGCACTCGTTGGAGAGTTTGGCGATGTAGGCCTGCAGACAGAGCGTGTCCTGGTTCAGGGCGATGAGTTCCTGGTTCTTCAGCATTTTGAGCGTAGTGCCCTTGATGTTGGTCATGTCGCAGCCGATGAGCAGCGGCGAAGCCATGATGCACCACATGCCAAAGTGGGTCTTGTCCTCCTCGGTGGTCATCGAGCGGCCCACCTCGAGCATGTCCATGTCGTTATAGTGGCCGTCGTAGCAGTAGGCACTCATGTAGAGGTTCTCGGACAGGATGCCCTTCACCGAGCCCCACGAGTTGTTGATGTCGTGCGTGGTGCGCCAGGAGAAGGCCACGTCGTGCACCCATGTGCCAGGATAGTTCCATCGGCAGACGTTCATGCGCACATCGGTACGTCCCGTTCTTTTGATGGCCTCGCTGATGGCGGTATAGCGCTCCTGCGGGTCGAGGGCCAGGCGCTGAGAGTTCTGCGGGGCATCACCACCACAGAAATCCACCTTGACGAAGTCGAAGCCGCACTCGTTGAAGTAGAATTCAGCATCGTGGTCATCGTAGTTGTAGAATCCCACGTTCACGCTCTGCGTGTCGCCGTTGTAGTAGTTGCCACAGGTATTGGCTCCCGCATCGCTGTAGATGCCAGCCTTCAGACCCTTCGAATGGATGTATTCGGCCACCGGCTTCAGACCATTAGGGAAGCGCGTCTTGTGGATGAGCAGCTCGCCCGTCTCGGTGTCACGGCCACCGAAGAAGCCGTCGTCGATGTTGATGTGGTCGAAGCCTACGTCCTTCAGGCCCTTCGACACCATAGCATCGGCCTGTCGCTTGATGAGACTCTCGTTAATGTTCACTCCGTAAGTGTTCCAGGAACTCCAGCCCATTGTGGGGCCGTTTTGTGCTGACGCAGGGGCGGACAACAGTAACGTCAGCGCCCCAGACAATAATAGAATACGCAGGTCTTTCATTTTCGGGTTTAATAGTAACGGCTGCAAAGGTACAAAAAACTTTCGTTTCAGCCAAAAATATACATAAATAATCCTTAGTATTCACATGGGGCAAGTCTTTTTCCTTATGCTATCTGCAGCTAATTCGCATTCAAAAGCATAATGACCTGACTTTAAAGACTTATTTTTGGGAACAAAAAATAGAACATCCTGTTTCCCTTTTATCATAGGTGGATAATATGATATAGTACGATGAGTGTCAAATGATTTAATATTTGTGAAAGCACCACTTACGGTAGATTCGGTTGATTTACTCGGCACAAAATCTCCTTCAAATTTTAAAGACGTGATGTGCCAATAATCAATAAGATATTCAACAAGTTGCTCCTTGGTTGCGTTTTCTAAATCAATATATTTTGCCATGTTTTGACTATTCTTTTTTATTAACAATTGATAATAATATGTCTCAAGGATGCATATTGGACAACTGACTCACAGCTGCCTGAAATACCCTTGCATTCACAAAGTTCTGGAAGTCTTGGTTGGCAAAGTATGTTTGCACGAACTCCGTCTTTTCTTCAAGCATCCCGGCAACAATGTTGATGATGTCATCATTGAAGGTTATCTGTGCCACCTGCCTGTCCCCATTGCGTACCGCATTTACGAAATCAACGCTGGTAGCGATACGTGCTGGCAATTCTTCTATCTGACGCTGCACCTCGTCGCGATTCTTCCATTCTATGTTGCCATAGGTATCATTGAAATCCTTGACTATATTGGAGAGTGCTTCCATTTCTGGTTCAGGTTTGCCGCCACCAGTTCCGACTGGGATTGGATTGACTGAGGTGTTTTCGTTTTCCAAGACAATAGCTCGCTCTTCTTCCTTGACGATACGGTACTTGTCGAAGTCTATGTCATCAAGAAGCCCTTGGGTGTTGTCATCAATCTTCAGTTTTGGCAATTTCTTGACTAATAAGGCATAGAAGATATATTGCTTTTCCCACTCAGGACTCTCAAACGGCATGATGCTGGAGAAATACGGGTAGCAGCGGCAGAAGTTCTTGATGGCACTCTTGCACTTAATCTGTTCGTCCTCGTCCAGTTCTTCCTTGAACCGCTTCACGTCTGCATCTATGATTGCATCTATCTTGGGGCGGTCTTCGTCTGTACCCATCAATTTCAGCTCTGTCACATTGTCAACATCGGCTTGTGTGTAGAAGTTATACCCTTCGATGGTTTCCGTCAGGTCATTGAGTTTGTTAATGTCCGACTCTCCAGCAAGAATCGTTGTTTTGTAGTATCGCTGGAATGACTGTCGAATCATCTCTGGGTCATTGGCAAAGTCAAGCACAAAGGTGTCTTGTTTCTTCGGATGGCAACGGTTCAGGCGTGACAAGGTCTGCACGGCTTTCAGGTCACTTATCTGCTTGTCCACATACATGGTGTGCAGTAATGGCTGGTCATAACCCGTCTGGAACTTGTCTGCCACTATCAGGAACCGATAAGGCTCCTGCTCGATACGCTGTTCAATCTCGGCAGAGGGGAAGCCATTGAGTTCCGATTCTGTTACAACCTTCCCGTCTATCACTTTATCTGTGAATGCCACGATTGCCTTGTAAGGGCAGTTCCGCTCTTCAAGCATCCGTGTGATGGTCTTGTAGAATTCAATGGCACGCTCTATGCTGGAGGTAATGACCATAGCCCTGGCATGACCGCCTATCTTCATGTAAACCTTCTTACAGAAATGCTCAACGATGATTTCTGCCTTCTTCTCGATGGTCTCAGGCTGACGTTCAACATAGGCGCGAATCTTTCCCAAAGCCTTCTTCTTGTCATACTCAGGGTCATCTTCAATGGCCTTCAATACTCGGTAATAAGAACTGTAAGGTGTATAGTATTTCAGTACATCAAGAATAAAGCCTTCCTCGATAGCTTGCTTCATTGTGTACTCATGGAAAGGAATATAGAGAGGTTCGTCGCCAATACGTTCAATCCTGTCACCAAACATTTCCAGCGTCTTGTTCTTAGGCGTTGCGGTAAAGGCATAGTAGTTGGCATTCTTTGCCATCTTCCTTCCCTTCAGGATTCTGTGGATCTTGTCTTCTATATCTTCCGGCTCATCATAAGTAATGCCCCCGTCATCGGCTGCCATCATAGGGTAGCTGTCATCATCGCTTATATATCCTGTGTGCAGTGGTATTACGGGAGCTGCATTACCAGAAATGCCTGTTGCTAAGTTTGCCGAAAGCGAACCGTTCTGACTGCTGTGGGCTTCGTCTATAATAATGGCAAAGCGTCTATCCTTTAATGAATTTCCAATCTCATCAAGAATAAAAGAGAACTTGAAGATGGTAGAAATGATTATCTTCTTGCCACCCTGCAACAGTTCACGCAACGAGGCAGAATTATCTGCCCATCCTACAAGGTTGCTCAATCGCTGGAAAGCATTGATATTGTCGCGTATCTGCTTGTCGAGGTTTATACGGTCGGTCACAACGATGATACTGTCAAAGAATGGTTGCTGATTTTCCTGTAGCAACGTCACAAGCTGATATGCCAGCCAAGTAATGGAGTTGGACTTACCGCTTCCTGCACTGTGCTGAATGAGGAATCGCCTTCCTATGGGTGAAATCTTGGTAACATAGAGCAATGACCTGACGGCATCCAGTTGATGATAACGTGGCCAGATAACTTTCTCTTTCACCTTGTGAGTTTTCTTGTCTTCTGTGCTTATCACCTGTGCAAAGTTCTCAATGATGTTGGAGAGTGTCGGTTTGGTGAGCACATCTTTCCAAACGTATGAGGTCATGGTGTCGCCTTCTACCACGGGGTTGCCAGCACCGCCGTCTACACCACGGTTGAATGGCAGGAACCAAGAATCCTTTCCACAGAGTTCTGTACACATCCATGTCTGGCAGTCATCCAGTGCGAAGTGAACGGCACAGCGTTTCTTCTGCAATAGCAGTTCCTTGGGGTCACGGTCTGTACGATACTGCATGATGGCATTCTCGTATGTCTGCCCTGTATAGTTGTTTTTCAACTCAAAGGTTGCAAGTGGCAGGCCATTGATGAACACCACAAAGTCTATCTCGTTGGTGTTCACCTTAGAGTACATCACCTGACGGATGACTCCGAAAATGTTATGTTCGTATGCAACCTTTGCACTTGGATTCAACTCTGATGGCAATGGATAGTACAGGTCGAAGGTCGAGCCATTGAACTTATATCCCTTGCGCAGTACATCAGTTACGCCACGCTTAGTTATCTCGTTACTCAAACGAGTGAAGAACTTCAGTCGTTCACTTGGTGAAGCAAAGCACATTGACTGCTCAACCTTTTCTGGTTGGGTCTCAGTAACGAATCGTTCCACCCACTTATCAACGAGGGCAAAATCCTTATTGAAAGCGTGTGGAGTCTCCTGCTCGTAGCCATTATGGGCACGTAACCAATCGACGATTATCTTTTCGAGTCCTGTTTCTGATGTATCCATAGCTCTATTCTGTTATGATTTCCCAATGACCGCCTTTCGTTGGTCCGACATGCTTGATGCGCTTTGCTTTCTTCATCTTGTCTAACTGCTTCTTGATGCCATCTGGTGTGATGCCGATGACCTTGGCAAGTTGTTCGCGAGTAGTGAAAGGATGCTTTCGAATTTCATCAAGAATCATTTCTTGGGTACTTTTGTTTGTTTCTTGGGTACTTTCTTGGGTACTGCCAGCAGTTTCTTGGGTACCATCTTGGGCAGCAGCAGAATCTTTTTTCATGTTCTCTTCCCATTTTGTGCCCACAATCATATATCTGCTCTTCAACTCATTCTGTTCTCCCATTAACAAGTTGCGGAAGAATCGCTCCAGATATTCTGTTGTCTCCGTGATGCCATACTGCATATTGGTGTAGTTGGCTCTTACGAGTGAGTTGCGGAAATACTTTGAGTTCTCTGCAAAGATCTCGTTGGTAACCTCGAAGCCCAAGTTTCTCAGGAACTGTATCGTAAACACAGCTGTTGTGCGGGTATTTCCTTCGCCAAAAGGATGTATCTGCCATACATTTGCTATGAAACGGCTTATATGCTTCACCATTTCTGGCATAGACAGACCTTCGTATGAGAACTTCTTTTCGGTGTCAAACTCATACTCCAGAGTGTCGCTTATCAGATTACCAGATTCATATCTTACGGTTTCACCACGCAAAACGAGTTCTGGCTTGGTAATGTTGTAATCTCTGTATATACCAGCAAACTTGTAGAGACCTTCAAACAGATGGCGGTGGATGGATGCAAGACAGTTAGGACGGAAGCTGAATGTCTTGTGAGCAATCAGTTCTGCAATACGCACAGCCACCTTATCGGCCTCTTCCGTGCGTTTTTCTTGCAGAAGACCTTCCTTCGTAGTGTAGTATTGATCTACAAGTTTACGAACTTCTTCAAGCGTAATCTTGCCTTCAATGTTCTGCTTAACAGTATCAAGGAAGTACTGCGAAGGTTTGAGGTCATCAACATCCTGCAAACCGATGGCGGTCATCCAGTTCCTTACACGTTCCCTTTTATCGGGTTCGCCTTGTATGATGTATTCGCTGTAGTCTTCCATTTTGCTTAGCATACTTTGATTTGACCTGTTACGACATCGCTGATAAGACGCTGTTTGTATTCTTTTATTGACTCTATCTCTTGCTGGAGCTTCGAGGTGAGGGTGTCTATCTTGGCAGTCTTGTCGGTGATGTACAAGACGATGGCTTGTTGTTCTGGGAGAGGGGGGCAAATCGCATATATTCTTTGAAATTGGGGAGTATATAATCGATTGAATCCATCTCCAATACCTTTTGAAGCATTTGCGAACTGCTGTACATATAATGGCGTCCTAAATAAATGTGCATAGTATTCTGTATTAGCCCTGTCAAGTGGAGAAAATACAGAATAGTCTGGTGAAACACAGCCTTCTATGAACGAACATCCAAACATACCACTCCATGCTTGCATTCTGTTTTCCAGTAGTTGTCCTTTGTGCAGAATCTTATATTTTGATAAATCAGAAGCACTTGGAGCCTTGTCTGAGTTTTCTGAAAATGGGATAATGCCTTTATTCCTGCTGAATGAAAGAAGTTGATATGATAAATCAATATTCTTTTCATCTTCTTCCTTAAATAGCCATTTGATTCTTATTACATCCCAATGCTCAGGAATCTCTTGCAACCAAGGGATGTTCGTTGCTTTCATCTTGACATCAGGATTAAGCCCATGAGTAACAGCGTCAGCAATGATGCGTTGCTTCATTTCTGCCAACAGCTCAATCTGTTTCTGTTTCCCTTCAAGCATCTTGTCTATCTTTCCACACTTGTCATCAAGGTAAGATACGATGGAGTGCTGTTCTTCAATTGGAGGATAAAGGAATGGTATAGCAAACAGTCCATTTGTATATAATCGAGTTAGTCCAATTGCTACCCCTGTAGCTCTTCTTGTAAATTCTCCGATGTACAAAGGGGTGTGAAATACATACTCCATGAAAGGCAAATAGGTTCTTTCGTTAGGTGTATATACGGCGTAGTCTGGACTAACAAGCCCATCATACTTTGATATAGCAAATACCCCAAGGTGAGCCTTCAGTTTGTTAAAAACAAGATCCCGCTTAAACACCCTCTTAGCACCTATAAATGTTGATGCCATATTAGGGACTACATCCATTTCTTTTGTTGGGATAATACCATATTTTTGACTCATCGACAGAGGTTCTTCCAATCCCGTATCAGATTTGTCAACTCTTTCGGAAAGGAGAGCCTTCACTCGCACAGCTTTCCAATGCCCCGGAATTTCCCCAAGCCATTGTACTCCACTATCTTTATATTCGCTATACCTCTCCATACTTACTTCAAGATTTCAGCCCAAAGGCCATCGGTTTCTGATTCAAGGATATTTACCTCTGCCATAATCTCGTCGAGCGTACGGAGCTGAACAGGCTTGTAGAAATACTTAGTGAAGGAGAGCTCGTAGCCGATGATAGGTTCGCCGAACTCTGCCTCCTCGTCGTAGGGCTTCACCTCATTTTCATAGAAGGCTGCAATGCCACCAGGGTACAACAAAGGTATCTGCTCAGACTCTTTCTTCACGCATACCATCTGTGGTTTGCCCTTCTTCAGGATGATGTTGCCGTCATCATCACGCTTGGGACGCAAGACAGGAACTTGCCAATAGCCAAATTCCTCATTCTTAAAAATCTTGCTTTCTGGAGTTTCTTTGAAATCCATCAGCAACTGGAGGATGCGTTTTCTATCATCCTCTGTGGTCTCACAGTTCTTTTCGCCAAGGTTCTTGCGGAGTGGAGAACAGATGTTGGAAGCATCAATGAGTTGTACATAACCCTTGCGACGCTCCTCTTTACGATTGGTTATAATCCAAATGTATGTTGAGATACCTGTGTTATAGAAGTCTTTTTCTGGCATAGAAATAATTGCTTCCAACAAGTCATTCTCAATGATATACTTGCGCAAATTGCTCTCGCCACCGCCGGCACTACCTGTGAATAACGAACTTCCGTTATGAACTTCCACAATGCGAGTGCCGAGTGGCGTGTCCTTCATTCGGCTTACATTGTTGGCAAGGAAGAGCATCTGGCAGTCGCCTATGTCAGGAATGAAACTTGTCACTCCATCAAAGAAACGAGGGTCAGTTATCTCTTTCTTGTCACCAACACCCCAGTTCTTCAGGTCTTCCTTCCAAGGAGTACCGAAAGGAGGGTTGCTGATGCAGAAGTCGAACTTCTCGCCAGCATGGCCATCCTGACTGATAGTTGAACCAAAGGCAATATACTGATGGTCAACCGTACCGAGACGGTATGTGAATTTATTGATGTTACCAGAAATCATCAAGTCTGCCTTACAGGTGGCGTATGTATCTGGCTGCAATTCCTGACCGAAGATACTTGTGCGGACACGTTTGCCTTCTTCCTTGGCAATGCGTTCAATCTCTTCTTGGGCAATCGTCAAGATACCACCCGTTCCACACGCGCCATCATAAATAGTGTAGGTGTTGTCGGCAAGTTTGTCCTTGATAGGCTCTATGGCCAATTGTCCGAGCAGACGTACATAGTCACGAGGTGTAAAGTGCTCACCGGCTTCGGTCACATTGTTTTCCTCATTGAACTTACGGAGCAATTCTTCAAAGATGGTTCCCATGGTGTGGTTGTCGAGTCCAGGCAGACGTTCCACCATTTTCTTCGTGCCATCCTTCTCTGTCACTTCCTCCATGACTGGCTTCACGGAGAGGTTGATATTCTCATCGGTGAACTTCTCCAAGAGCGAACCAAGGCGACCTGCCTCAGTAAGGTTATCCACCTGCTGACGGAGTTTGAACTTGTCGATGATGTCCTGCACGTCCTGAGAGAACCCATTGAAGTACTCAATGATATTCATCTTCAAGCGTTGTGGGTCTATCTCATTCTTCAGAGTCTTCATCGTAAACGCAGAAGTGTTGTAGAACGGATAGCCAGTCACCTGCGTGAGGAACGGAGTATAGTCTACAAGATGATGGCTGTCGCAAAACTCTTTTTTCTGGAGCACAGCGGCTTTGGTGGGTTCAAGGAGTACGTCTATACGACGAAGCACCATGAACGGCAAGATAATCTTTTTGTAATCTCCCTTCTCGAAAGCGTGTACCAACACATCGTTGGCAATGTTCCAGATGAAGGAGAAGAGAGCGTTATATTGTTTGTTGTCCATCGGGATTCAATATTTAAACATTAATTTTCCGCGTCAATTTGTACTTCATCAGGTCGAATAAGTTCATTGATATCGACATTGAGAAGTTTTGATATCTTAATCAACATTTCAAGATTGGGTTGGGCGTTGTTCTGTACCCATTTTGAAACCGTTGCCTGACCAACTCCAAGTTGCTCAGATAGCCACTTGTTGGTTAGGTTCTTTTCGGCAATAATCACCCGTAGTCTATTCAAATTCTTTTGTTCCATATGACAACTTCAAATAATTGCTGCAAATATACTAATAAAAATCGAAATAATTTTCTTAATTAGAAAATTTCTTTCTAAACAAAGCAATTATTTAACTTTTTTAGTGCATATATAATATGCAGTTTGGCAGATTAATCAATCTTGTCGGCATTATCACATAAACCTGAGTGGTACGGATTTCTTTTTTTATGGAATAACTTAATAACGGTGAATGATTCGCAAACGCTCTCACTTTATGATCATATTACAAGAATGCCGGATAATGAAACGCAATTATAAAAGCATCATTAACAATGTTACTTATTTGTTACTTAGAAATTTATAATTTAATATA
>Ga0265299_10003845_pt1 | contig 14459 bp, 14 predicted proteins | sample AusTroGonzalo_MG_4_FD_193485 | JGI IMG/M metagenome (GOLD analysis project Ga0265299, IMG submission 193485) | Bovine rumen microbial communities from tropical cattle in Woodstock, Queensland, Australia - Gonzalo_02 | ecosystem: Host-associated > Mammals > Digestive system > Stomach > Rumen ... | reverse complement strand
TGATCCGCAGTCATGTTGTGAACTGCGATAAGGTTTTTGTCAAACTTTACATTCTTAGTTTTCTTTGATGCCTTCTCCATAGCCTCAAAGCCATCCTCATCTACCGCGAGAGAGTACCTGCTGCTATAGTCTACCGGGTAATCATCCTTATCTTCTCTAGTCCACCACTGCCACTGCTGAGATGTTCTTGTGCCATATCTCTCATTGATCGCAGGCTCGATCTGCGCATGAAGTCCTCCCATAGCATCCCAGTAATACTCGTTGCCTTCCTCATCCCAGGTATGTCTGAGTACAGGCTCTCCTGTGCCACGCAGCCAGGGGCGCTCGTTATAGATATCCTCGCGCATCTGCTCGTATTCTTTGGATGTAGGATTTTTAACTACCTCAGTATTGCGCACATAGAATACTCTATCTTCGTCAAGATCAAGGGAGTACTTGATGCTATCCGCAGAAGTAGGAGCCTCGTTGTCTACCTCTTTGATCTGATTGGGATAGAAGGCTATTGTCTCACTAGGAGCCATGATGCCATCATAGCTTGTGCCATTAACTCTATTGAAGATCTTAAGCGCCTCTGTGAAATCTCCTATACAGGAAGCGTTGAGATCCTGCAGCGCCGAGAAATCATCCTTGCCCTCAAGACTCTCAAGCACGCTCTCTGGTGTAGCCTCATAGCCATAGTTATCAATGCCATAGTCCTCATCATTGGCGATCTCATTTATGAAGGCTCTCATCTGATCCTCTGTGATATCGTGAGTGCCTGTCTGCAGAGGATTGACAAGGTTAAGATATACCTCGTAAGTCTTGCCATACACGCCAGACTGTGCCTTACTATCTGCAAAGTAGAAGCCCCTGCCATAGAGTCCAGAGTACTTGGCTTTCTTGATATCGAATACATCAAAGCCATAGCTATTTGTGCCATGATACATAACCTTAAGAGCGCCATTCTCATCTCTTACCTTAGACTCTGCAAAGAAGTCCTGCTGCTCCTGGGTAAGTGCTCTGCCCTCATTATCAATAGTTAATGAATGCTTCACATTATTTTTATTGCCATTTTGAGTAGCAGATGTTATATTATGGTTAGAACCATTGTTTGAGAGATTCATGAAAGGCAATTGAAGCCCGGTACGTTTCTCCCATGCAGTGGTTATTTTTTTGTCCGGGTTGATATAGCGCACTGTGCTATGATCTAACTGATACTGTGAGTTATCTTTTGCGTATGCATTAGATACTTTGTGGAAGCTCAGTGTAATACCCCTATTTGTTGTTGGGTTGATGAGCATGGATACCATAACTGGATCCTTGCCATCAAACACATTGCCATACAACACCAGGGCGCTTGGAACTGTTCTTGAGTCCATGACAATAATAGGATCATTAAGTATCTCTGGTACCTTATAAAGTAGATTGCTCATCTCTGGGTGATCGTTCAAAATTCTCACCACTTTGCTTGAGTCAAGCTGAATATCTGCAATAGGCACAGATATACCCTTAAGCTTTTTATTGAGGATAGCAGAGGTTGTGCCTACATTAAAATGCAGCTTAGTATTTTTCCCATCCCACTTATCTAACTGATCCTTAAGTGCTTTTTCCTCCTGCGCTATCTTATCGCTAACGCTCAAAGAATATCTTTCATCCTCTGCAGCGCTCTCCCCGGCATCTTCCTTAGCATCATAGCTTGCCTTCATGGAGTCGAGAGTCTTAAAGAACTGCTCAAAGATCTTCTCCTGCTCGTTGAGCTTAGCCTCTGCCATCTGCTTCTGATATGAGTTGAGGTTAGAATTATCAATAAGACTCTTGAAGGACTTAACAACCTTCTTAAAGAAGTCCTTGATCTTTCCTCCCAGACTCTGAGCTTCCTTCGCTGAGTACTTCTCTGTGAGGTAGTCTGCCATTGCCTGCTGCCCCTTGTCTGTACTCATGAGGGCTACCATCATATCATTTACAAACTCCTTAGAACTCTCTAAGGCAGTCTGATCTGCATTGACTTTCTCATAAGTCTTAAGGTATGCGTTAATGGCATTCTGGTATCCATCTGATCCAAGCACAGACTGAGCTGCACCTATAACCATATCATGCAGCCTGTTATAATCTTCTCCGGCGTATATCTCTGCGCCCTCAAGAAGCTCATGCACGATTGCAGATCCATCTGTCTCTGAGATCGTGATCGTAGAAGTCTTAGTATTGAACTGTCCTTTTACTCCCTTGCTTGAGTTATCTGTAAGCTTGATATCAAAACCAAAGTGCTTAGCCATGAGATCAAGCACTGCAGTATCAATATTTGCCTTCTTGCCTGTTCTGATATCCTGGAAGGATCCTGCTGCCTTCTTAGCTCCAAGAGCTACATTCATGTTCTCTGTAGCTTCCTTCTGTACGCCTACTGCATAATCAGATCTTCCTGCCTCATAGATTGCCTTAGTAGTCTCTGATCCAAGAGCTGCCTCCACAATTGCGCCCATGCCATTAGATGCAGTAGACTCATAGCTTGCGCCTGTAGCTCCTGCATTATAAAACTTATTAAATGCGTAATGATACTGATTGAGGTTGTTGCCATCCTTGATATTAGCTATGTAGGCATTCTTAGCAGCCACAGTCTTTTGTGCTGCAGCTCCTTCGTATGCTTTCCTAACTGTAGGATTGTCTGAGATATCTTCTACAGAGATCGTGCCTCTGTTAGTCTCCACTTTGCCATCAAGATCAAACGTGCCGCTAAGAGTCACAGCTCCCTTAGAAGTCTCTACACTTCCCTTAAGAGATCCTGCAGACTCTACGGATGCAGCCCTGCTCTCAATCCTCTTCTTAGATCCTTCGTTATATGCACGCTCTGCCTGTTCAGACAATGCGCCCATGTTCTCTCTTGACTCTCCTTTGAGTCCTTTTACATATGCATCCTGGGCAGATGTTCTGATCCCTTCGAGCTCCCTGTCTGTTATGCCATTATCTCTAGCCATAGCTGAAAACTCATTTAAAGCCTCGTCTGCATCATTTCTTGCCTCAGATGATGTAGAACTCTTCATTGCATTGTAAGCCGCAGCAAGGGCACCTGTGTCTCCATTTTTGATAGCTTCCTGCATCCTTGCTCTGCCCTCAGATGCAGTGATGCCTGTTACTGCAGTGCGGTACTCTGCAGGAGTGCTCTGTACTTCATTGAGGTACTGCTCATACTGCTGCTGTGGTGTACGTGCCTCCTCTGCAAGCTCCATAGATCTGTTAAGAGCAAAGTTATCCTGTGCAGATAGTTTTCCATTCTGGGCGTACTTCTCTGCGTAGCCAAGTACCTCAGCTTTCTGCTGCCTGCCTACTTCTGTAGAATCGTCTATAGTATCTGCCATGAGTCTTATAGGATTGTTGGCGTACTGCTGAGCCTGCTGCCTCATAGCATTGTCATACTCTGTATCCCCGGTGATATCTTTTGCCAGGTTATTGTAGTAATTAGAGATCACTGCCTGGTTAGCATTAGCATTCATATTGCCAACTACTGCGCCGCCACCACCAAGCACTCCACCAGAGATCGCGCCTGCTGCACCATCAAGCATAACCTGTCTCCAAAAGTCAAGCTCTGCCTGCTTCGTTGCCTCTTCACGCGACATTCCCTGCTTCTCGTACTCTTCGATTGCTCTTGTCTGGGCATTTTTTCCGTCTGCTCCCAGGATCAGATAATCTGAATATCTGTTAAGGAGATCAGATGCCATCTCCTCAGATCCTTCAATGCCTGCCTGCATGAGCCAGTCAACAACAAGCTTCTTGCCTACCTTGCCGCCCTTTGCCATGCCCCACAAGTGATCGAGCGAGAGTTTTTCTGTAATAGCTTCTGCCGCGCCGGATGCAGCACCATACATATGAGCCTGCTCATTAGTAGCGCCTCTTTCCTTTGCCTCCTTGTATCCTGTGGAGTAAGCCTGCGTAGCATATGATCCAAGAGTGAATGCCTCGCCTGCTGCCCCAAAGCTGCCGCCAAGCATTGCATACTCTGCTGCCTCTGCAGTAGACATACCTGCAGAATAAGCGAACTGTCCTACCGGGTGCTCGTCTCCGATAGCATTCTGTGTTACCTGCTGCTCTCCATGCTGAGATACATTGAGATCTCTTGAGTTTATGCCATATACAGTTCTGCCGAGTCCGTTAGGATCATCACCAAAACTATCAAACATACTTTCAAAGCCCTTAAGAGGAGTTGCGAGGCGCACGAAAGAGTTAAGTACACTGCGCCCTATCTTCTCTCCTGTTGAGGCGTTAGGATCAATATTAAAATCTTTGTTGAACTGCTCAGTATTCTGGTAGTCTGCTACCCACTTCGCATAGCCGCCTTGATCGTTGAGATACTTGTCGATCCTCTCATCATCCCATCCGAGATCTCTGAGCTTCTGCTCAGCAGCATCCATATCGTCATAGCCCTTATCGCCTTTGTAAAAAACATCATACAGAGGGTTAGCTTTCTTGCCTGCCACATACCAGTAGTCCTGGTATTTTTTCTGCCCTTCAATCCACTGATTGACTGCAGCCTTCTCTTCCTTGTTGAGCTTATCAATGTTTGCCTGGGCATACTCTACAGTCTCAAGTGGTGTGAGTGTTGAGCTGCTTGAGACTTTGCCAGTCTCTGCGATCTTATAGTTATCAATAGCCTTCTCAAAGGTATCATAGTCTATGCCGCTTCTCTTAAGGAACTCAGTAGCTCCTGCTCCTGTGTGAGTATCATAGCCCCATCCTTCGATATACTCATGAAGTGCAGCATCCTGCTCCTTTGTTAAGCCCAGTGCCTTGATATTATCCTGGGCTTTTGTCAACTCATCCTGTGTTGCGGATCCTGTGGCGTGTGCCTCAAGGTAATCATAGCGAGCCTGCCTCTCTGCCTGCCTTCTGTTATTCTCTGCAGATCTCTGCGCCTGCTCAGCTCTTATGCTCGCCTCGTTTACGCCATTCTTATTGAGCATAAATCTAGCAAAGCTAGGCTCATTGCTCTGTGTGCCATTCGCCTCATCCATATATGAGTTATAGAGATTCTGAGCACGCTGAGACTGCTGCGCCTCATCAATCGCTCTACGCTGCGCAGCCTCTTCCTCTCTTCTCCTTCTCTCATCTTCTGCATCCGATAAAGAGATAGCAGGAGCACTCGCTGCCCCTGCTGTTCTATTTTTCATAAAATCTCTAAATGAAGTTACGCCCATACCTTATCTCCTCTGTGTTTTAATTCCAGTTCTTTGACTTCTTAACCTGTTCCATAAGCCACTGGATCTCAGCCTCTGTGAGTCCTTCATTATCCTTGAGATCTTTCTTTGCCTTAGCAAGATCTGTAGCTGAGGACTGAGACTGCAGATAGTCTACATAGTTAGGCACGTACTCTGGGTGCTGCGCGACAACATTATCATTAGTAATGTTATATGGCGCATAGTTGTAGTTGTTGCTTGTGTCTGTGGTCTTTGGAGCCTGGTGCATCCAATCAGTCCATCCACTCTGATTCTGGTTTGCAGCGCTCTGAGTAGCCCATGAAGAGTTTTGGTTTGCTGCAGACTGTGCCTTTGATCCTGCACTGCTGCCGCTTCCTGTGCTATTTGTATTAGACCAGTTAGATGTATTTGTCTGAGTGTTAGCTCTATTCCAGTTAGAAGAATTATTCCAGTTAGAGCTGTTCTCCCAGTAGGATGTATCTGTATCTGAGGAAGTATGGCTATCCTCCCAGTAGTTTGTGTTAGTGATCTGGTAGTTAGAAGTCTCAGACTGCTTCTCAGTCCAGTACTCGTTATTCCAGTAATCACGCTCATTAACAAACTGGTTGTAATCAAAGTTCCTCTCATCTGAGTACATACCATAGTTGAAGGATCTGTCTGCCTGCCAGTCTGCCACATCATCTCTGTACTGTCCGTACTCTCTGTCGTATGCATCCGCAGTAATGCCATACTTGTTAAGCATCTCCTGTCCTTCATACTGGTACTGCTCAAACGCCTGGTCTCTCAGAGTAGGGATCATGTTGTTAAGATTCTGCAGATAGTTCTGGTACGCCTGCTGCCCTGCAGTCTGTGAGTAGGATGATCCATAACCTCCATTCATAGCCTGTGCCTTGCCCAGGGTATCCTCCATAGCCTTCTTGCCCTGTGAGGTATATTGATCCTTATACATCTGATACATAGGATCAGCGTTGAAGTTATAGCTAAACTTCTCCCTATTCATAATGGACTCATACAGGTTGTTGAGCTTATCCTCGTACTTAGACTGAAACGTAGGCTTGTTATCAAGAGTCTGCTGCAGCCTGTCGTATGCCTCAGTTACCTTTGCGCCCTCTTCGTAGTCTGTGTTATATGCATCCCTGTGCTGCCGGGTATTCTCTTCTACCTGCCCAGACCACCAGGACTTACCATAAGACTCAGAGTGTGAGCCGCCTTCTGTATGAGTATCCGACTCAGTATGTGAGTGCGAGCCGCCTGTTGTGGATGATCCACCCTCAGAGTGTGAGCCGCCTTCTGAGTAAGATGTACTGTTAGAGGTAGATCCTCCCTTTGTACTTGATGATGCAAAAAGCTGAATGTAAAATATATGCTTCATTGTCTTTTTCTCCTTATAATTCCAAAGACCTTATCCTCTTTTTATGTTAGAAAATCTGAGCCTCTAAATATAGGGCACCCTAAAAAAGAGGAGCCTTACTCAGACTCCTCTTCCTCAATTCCTTTATACTGCGCTAATAGCTCTGTGAGTTCCTTGTTTAGATCCATTAACTGCTCAATAATCTGCTCTTGTTTAATCAGCAGACTCAACAATGAATCCATCCTCTATGAGCCTTTTAATAACGCTTTCTTTTAACTTTGCAGGTACCTGGTCGAGAGTTCTCTCGCCCATCTCAATCTTCTTTACCCACAGCTCTACTATCGCTGACATATTACTCCTCCTCTACGATCAGATCTTCGCAGCCGCTTTCGATAAGGATCTCTCTTACCTGCTCCTTAAGAAGTCTAGGCACCTGTGCGAAAGTCTTTTTTCCATACATGATCTTCTGAGCCCATAACATTGCTATCATAACCTCTCTCTCCTTTCCGAATAGAATTAAATATAATATCGCCTTAAGCATAGATGATCTCGCTCATCTCAAGCACGATATCCTCAAGCTCCCTTTCTTTCTCTGTGAGCCCCAGGTTTGTGTCTGGGTATGAGTCCTCATTAAGCACAAAGCCCTCCTCCGGGTTATACTTATATGCAAGAGGCACTACGAGATTAGGAATATCCTCTACCATATAGAGGCTCGCAATATCGTAGTAGCTAGGCTGAAACTGCATACCAATCTTTGCATACACAGTATTATTATCTGAGCCCACATATCCCTCTGCCTCTTCTGCAGGGCACAGGATCGTAACCCCGGATCTTGATTTTTTTACAGGCTTAACCTCATCAACGATATCCACGATAACGTTATCCTTGTTAAGCATAACAACCTTGTTCATGTGAAAACCTCCTTATCAGTAATTCATTGAACAATTTATCCATGTTCCTTCTGGTGTAATATGCATCCTTGTGAGAAAGATATCCCTTGTGGGAATTATAGAAACTCCTTACGCCATCAAAAGTGATCTCGCCCTTCTCCACTCTCTCAGCGATCTTCTTAAGTTTCCTGCGGTTACGGACTATAGCAGCCCTCCCTGGCTTATCTATAATCCTGCCAGTGGGCAGCAGGTACATTCGATCCTGCAGCCACACAAAGCCATGAGTAAGCTTTACGATCTGAGTCTTTCTGAGGTTGAGAGTTATTCCATACTCGGCGTAAGCCTTTATGAAATAATCAAGAAGCTCTTTCGCCTCCTCTTTAGTCCTACAGATCACGTAAAAATCATCCATGTACCTTGCGTACCATTTCTTTCTCCATACTTCTTTTATACAATGGTCTATCTTGTTTTGATAGTACACCGCATTGATCTGGCATACCTGGGATCCTAAGCCTAGCCCTCTATCAAATGGAGTTATAAAGTTCATAGCAAGATCCACAAGCTTCTTGTCGGTTATGGCAGCAGTCATATTCTCTCTAACAATAGAGTGATCTATGCTACCAAAGAAGTCGTGACAGTCTCCAAGTAGTATGTAGCCCTCTGCTCCATACTTCCTGTAGTACTGCTGCAGGTGCCGCTTTAAGCGATCCCTCGCAAAATCTGTACCCTTGCCCTTCTGTGATGCTCCATTATCAAAGATCAGACTCTTCTCCATCACAGGCACTATGCCATAATCACACACGCTCTTTTGCACTACCCTCTCAGAAATATGTACTGAGGTTATATGCCTCTTCTTTCCACGCTCGCACAGATCAAACTCAATAAATCCCTTAGAGATATTCTTGCCTTCTCTGAGCTTGCAGGAAGCCTCGTATGTATTCTTAAGTACATTCACACCATATCTCTGCACAGAAGCTTTCCAGTTTACATTTTTCCGGGCAGAGTAAAACGCCTTGCGCAATGAGGCAGGAGATGTTACCACATCAAAGGTATGCCCCTCATTCCTCTTTGCCTTTGCCAGATCCCTTTTAGCTTTACGCCGCAGATATCTAGCTTCGTGTCTTTCTTTGCTTGTCATTCCCTATATCTCTCGTTTGGCAACTACCGATACGCAGCGCCTTTCCCATGAAACAGGGTGCCACACCTGCCATGCAAGAAGCGTTCGGGAGGGCGCATGAGAAATCATATTTAAGCTTATCGCTAAGGTTACAGGCTCCTTCCACGCACTACTCATTGCTTTCTGCTCATAAGAGCCTACTCGGTCAAGATTATTACTGTGCGGAATCATGGCGCAACGCCATTAGAATTGGAAGCGTTGTTGTTGTTCGCTGCCCCAGAAGTGTTGACATTGCAGAAGTTCGTGGAGTTGCTAACATTAGGCGAGGACAACCACCAATTGCAGGAGGTACAGTCTGTAACCTATATAAATTCCTTGTATCTTTTTGAATCGGCTTCGATCCATCCAATCAGAGCTCTCTGCTCCTTGTTAGCGAGCGCCTGCCACTCATCCATCACAGATGTTTTAATAGGCAGCAGCTCGAAAGCAAGGCGCATGAGCTCAAAGTAATCTGCCAGGATCAGTCTCGCTTTTACCTGGTACTTCCTTCTTGCCTGGTAAGTATCCTTAGAGTTTACGTATATCCCATTCGCATACACGATATTCCTATTGAGATCTCTCGCTGCAGTGCACAGAGGTTGCCCCAGGATATATCTATATCTCTTTGGTATGGCATTCTCTCTGAGCGTGAGCTGCATTGTAAGCTTCTCTAGTTCGTGTGCAGAATTTATAAACTCAGCAGGACTCTCTTTCCTATCGCAGGACTTTACCATTTAACGTGATCCTTTCAGTACCCCTGCCCTGGGTGGGCAGGGAGATTATTTAGATTGCAGCCGATTAGGTTTACAGTTACAATTTGCTTCCTATCAGTCGGCTGCGATCATGAAGCATGGCGCAACGCCATGAGAATTGGAAGCGTTGTCGCCGGTCGCTGCCCCAGAAGTGTTGACACTGCAGAAGGTCGCGGAGTCGCTAACATAAGGCGAGGACAACCACCAAACGCAGGAGGCTCCATTTGCCGCCTTAACTCTGTTTGCAGAAGTAGCATAATAAGACCACTGCTCAGCTCCTCCTGTAGTTCTCTCTGTGCCTGCTGCATAAGATGTAGCTCCAAAGATATTGTACTCAACAGGAAGGAATACCTTATGCTCCTCTGTCTGCAGGTTGGTAGACTGTGATCCTACAGAGCCCTGGTATGAATACTCTGTGATTACGTCCTGCAGATCTGACTCAAGAGAGTTAAAGAACTCACCATCCAAGTATGTTTTCATGAGTGATGAATTGTAGCCGCCTGCATTAGTATTAGATGCATTCATCTGTCTTGTAGTGTTGAGGCAAGCGTGTCTCTGGAATACCACGTTATGCCCATATACGCCCTGCCTGTAGGCAACCTCAACTACATCATAGGTTGCATCTACGCCATTCTCTTTGAATGTGATCTGATCTCCCACCTGGAAGTAGTCTGCCTCAAGTCCGGCGTTTACAATGTTCTTGATGCCAAGAGCAGTATTCTTGTTCATACCTACCTCGATCTCAAGATACTCTCCGTAGCCACAGAAAAAGTCTGTAGAGAACTGAGTAACGCCGCCACTGATAAGAGCGATTGTGTACTTGTCTCTAGGAGGCAGCATAAACTCGCACTTCTTACTTGCCATTGTGCCACTCCATGTTCTGCCACCAGAGCTTGTGATTGTTACAGTTTTTCCGTTGTCTGCGCTCGCAGTAGTCACAGCTACTACTTTGCACTGTCCGTAATAGAAATCATCCGCAAATCCCATACTTTTATTCCTCCTCTTCTTCCTCGTCTATGGTTATGCTTATAGATCCATCCTCGTTGAATACAGTTTCTTTAACCTGCACAACTACTCCGTTCTCATCTGTGGTAGTCTCTGTGATACTGCCATCATCATTGAACTGAATAACTACTGTGCTGCCAGAGGCAAGAGTCTCTGTGATCGTTGTCGCAGTAAACTCTATGGTTGTATTCTGGTCTATCTGATCTCCCAGGATCCTTGCCACTGTATCCTTGCCATTGCCCATATACACCGCAGAGGCTTTTGTAGGTGGATATATCTTGTTACCCTCATTGTCTATGAGCTCTCTTACATATGCTGCCATAGAATGCCTCCTTTCTTAAGATAGTGGTGTAACTGTCTTTGTACGTGTGATAGAGCCATCATTGTTAAAGGTAGTATTGAGAGTGATCGTATCCGTATCTGCCTTTGTGATAACCTCTGTGATCGTGCCATCATTATTGAATGTAACCTCTCTAGTCCTTCCGTTACCAAAAGTCATAGTAATTACATTCCCGGAGAACTCAGTATCACAAGCGGAAAGATCATCTGCCTCAGCATCCATTGCATCAAGCTTGATCTTATCCTCTTTAGACATAAGACCATCCGCAGAGTGCGTAACCTTCTCATAGGTTGTATCCTGCGGAGTAGCCCACTCGCCATCACCCCTTAAGAATTTACCTCTATCTGCCTTAAGCGGCGCAGGTACATCTCCCTGCTTACCATCTGTGGCAGCAGTAGCTCCTGTCATGGCTGCAGGATTATCAAGCTTATCCTTATAGGTATCTGTAAAGTCATTAGTACTCAAGCCTTTGCCTGCTACTTTTGTTACTTTACCATCCTCAAGCGCCTGCTCTTTTGCCTTAGCTCTTGTCTCCTCATCCTTGACTGCCTGTGTCTGGGCAGTGTTGTAGTTGGCTACTCTCTGAGCAAGAGACTGGATATTATCTCTCGCAGTCTGATCCACGAAGGGATAAACTACGCCGCCTTTTTTAATGTGGTCTATCTTGTGCTCACTTGCCATTGCTTCCTCCCTTCTCTCTATTCACTTCCTCAATAAAGATATTTAGTTTGTCTGCAGTATCTGCTATCCATCTGTCAACGATAGCCAGATTCTCCTCCGGGCTCTTTCTATCGAGCTTTGGTCTTTCTATCCTCAGATCCATATCACTCCTCGCTTCCTAGCTCTATGGTGGATGCAATGGAGTATACTCTCACATCTCCATGCCCACTGAGCTTTAACTTGTAGTGATCGCACCTAAAGGGATTGAATGCATAAGACTGGGATGCAATATCGCTATTGCCCCTCATCACTGCGATCTCGTCATATGGTCTATCATCATAGGAGATCTCGATCCTCATCTCAGATCTTGAAGGTATAAAGGCTCTTATGGTGATCCTGCCCACATACTTCTTATCTGGGGATTGATAGCCCATCTCGCCGGACTCAGCAAACCACTCTACCCATTCCTCATCAAGCGCCTGCTCCTGCGTGTATACTGAGTTATTCCTGCTGCCCATACCCCATACATTATCTGAGGTCATAGCATAGAGCTGTCCGTCTATTGTCTTTGTGAACTGCATCACCGGGAAAGCCTCTTCCTTCTCCCAGATCGCGTGCTGCATATCATAAACAAACAATCTCTTGCCTCCTGCATCTGTCTCCATATAGATGTAGTACTTGTTGAGGCAGCCGCCTGCTACTGCATCATAGAATATTGCATCTCTTGAGAGATTCATGGAGATGGATACAGGTCTTGATCCATCAAATACACACACATCACTTACGCCCTTATAGAGCAGGTAGTCTCCCAGGACTACCAACGACTTATGAGATCCCTTCTGCACGCCCTCTGCATCCATCTGTACCATCTGATACTCAGAAGGATATGAGCCATAGATCTTATAGAGCTTATCCTCTTTAAAGAAGTGAGGGTATCCCTGGAAGGATATGCACCCAGTAAACTCTCCGATATCTCCTATCGTCATGGCATAGGCATCTGTTGCAAGCCCCTGGTATACATACCAGTTCTTGAAGTCTCCGAGTTTACTTGCGTAGATCTCATTCACTACCTCATGAGTGTTAGAGTCGTACCCATAGTGGCAGCCCCATACTCTGTTTTTATTTATGCACACCATATCAAGCTTAGGAAGCTTTCTCTTTGCGGTAAGAGTCCATGAGGCAGAGGTTGTCTCTGAGTCTGTGGTATCATCCATGAAGCCGATCACTACCATGTACTCATCATCAAGCGCCTGTATAACTGATCCGTTATTGATATCCGGCAGCTTAGTGTTAAGGAATACTGCATCTCCCTCCTGGAAGTAATCAGTAAGATGAGCGCCTGGTATGCTGATCTTGATATAGCCTGTGGCTACTGCTTCCCACTCAGACTTATAGGAGTTGTAGATATACAATCCCTCAAGTCCTGCCTGCGTGCAGATCCAATAATCTCCCTGGTTAGGAGTTGCAGGTGCTTCCTCATCTGCCACAAGATTCTGCAGTGCTGCGCCGCTTACTGAGCATGGAGTATAGGTTATAGTGGTGCTTGCTGCTGCCTTAAACTCTGCCTCCATCATGCCCATCTCAGTGAGATCATTGAGGTTTACATATGCCTTCATAGGGAAGAAAAGAAGATACGAGCCCATAACAAGCATGGTCTGCTCAGACTCAAGATCACCATCCATAAGACTTGAGAGATCAGTCTTGATATCTGTAGATAAGTTCCACAGATACTTATCGTAGAGCACGTAGATATCATCACCTACCTGCAGGATCCCACGCATAACTGCATCCTCGTCTGCCTCAAGATTAGTGAGATTAGTTCGCACTTTACGAACTGACATAAGAGGATACTGATCTGAGGAAAGATTCTCCATATCATAGAACTCTCCATCCTCGATCTTGTAGTTATGATTGTATCCCAGGAAGGTATCTACCATGCCCCTTGTATTGCCATCATAATCTAAACTAGGATAGTACATACGCCCCTCCCTTACAGATTGCTATGGTTAAGAAGCTTCTTTGATATCTTCTTTGTCTCATAAGTCCTGTTGAAGTACTGCTGATAGGTAAGGAGTGCATTGTTATACATAGTGGCTGCAGTGTTGTATCTTGATTTGTCATTCGCATTAAGAGCTATCCTCTGATCCAGATAGTAGATATACAGATCATCATAGGGCTCCGGCACAAGCAGCGCGGTATCCATATCAAAGTTAGATATGTGATCCTCAAAAGTTCCTGCAGATTCAATGATGAGAGTTGATCCCTCCACATTGAGCTCCTGTCTTGTCTCATCCTCAAGATCGTGCTCATGCTGCACGTAGATCTCGTTAATGAGCATCTGCTCGCACTTCCTAAGCCATGTTACCTTGACTGCATCATCCACCTGGTTAGGGCGCTCTGCGTTATACTGTTCAATTATCTGTGCTACAGTTGCCATTGTTTACTCCTTATAAAAAGATAAGGGAGCGAGTTTTTACACTCACTCCCTTGCATTTCTACTTAGTTTGAGTGCTGATCTATGAAGCGGAGTGCTTCCTCCTGCGCCTCAAAACTGTGCTGAAGTACCTCTGCAATAGGTGCAGGTACAACTACATCCATTCCTCTCTGCACTTTGAATGTTCTACCATTCACAGAGGTAATTATGTAATTGGGCTCCCCATTGGTTGCTCTAGGGATATGGATCTTTACCTTAGTCTCCCAGGGATCCTTCTCTACCACTTCCTTTGCCTCTACAGGCGCTGCCATAGTCTCAGCAGCTTTCTCTTCAACAACAGCTTTCTTTGTAGTTGCCATATAGTTTTTCTCCTCTCTTAGTTAGCAGAGTCGGTTGCACTATAGAATGATCCAGACTCTACGCGCACAAGTCTCTCCTGGTAGAGGATCTGTGCTGCGTGAGAAGCCTTCCAACCTACTGTGCTTCTCTGATCCAAAGGATCAGCAGTTCCTGCGCTACCTCTCTGCTTAATGATAACCTCAAGACTCTCTGCAGAAGGCTCGATAATGCCATAAGCATCCTTACCAAAGAATGTTGTAGCATATACTGCGCCGCCCTGTGCTCCACCTTCACCAGGATAGATCACATCATTAGCTGAGCAGGTAACATTGGATGTGAGCTTGATAGCTGCAGATCCTGCTGCGCCTGC
>Ga0265299_10003841_pt1 | contig 14470 bp, 10 predicted proteins | sample AusTroGonzalo_MG_4_FD_193485 | JGI IMG/M metagenome (GOLD analysis project Ga0265299, IMG submission 193485) | Bovine rumen microbial communities from tropical cattle in Woodstock, Queensland, Australia - Gonzalo_02 | ecosystem: Host-associated > Mammals > Digestive system > Stomach > Rumen ... | reverse complement strand
TCAAGAACACAGGCTGGAGTGTTGCGATTGTCATTCCTGAAAGGGATATCTATGCCCCTTACCAACGTCTGAGGAGTTACACCCTATGGATTTCAGCAGCAGGACTGCTGTTGCTGCTTTTCTTCTCGCTGATCATCATTCGTCACAGTATGAAACCACTCCAGCAATTGGCTGAGGCTACCCATCGTATCGCTGAAGGTGACTTCTCCGCTACGGAGGCGAGGAGGCTACGCACAGATGAGATCGGTCAGCTACAACGCAGTTTCACGAAGATGCAGCAGTCACTTGACACCTACACCCATGAACTGCGTAGTGAGACGACGACCCTTGAGAAACGCAATCAGGAGTTGCTCGAAGCCTATGAGCGCGCCAAAGAAGATGAACGCATGAAGACAGCCATACTCCATAAGATGCCTGATAAGATGGCTGTCCCTGTGGCAGAGATCTCTACGACTGCCAAACAGGTGTGTGATCACCTTGGGGAGCAAACGCTGGATATCAAAAAGGCCACGAAGACGATGCGTGATAATGCCGATCAGATCACCGTACTCCTTGACGAGATGATCAGGGCGGCTCAGGAAGAAAGGAGGCAGACACATGGATAAAATCGCCCCACAAGCCAAACACGCTCTGTCACTGAGACTGAGTCTGAGCATCCTTGCTTTCACAGTAATCATCTTTATGATTACCATCGGGATTATCTTCGTCCGCACACGGCATTTTGTCAGACAGGCAGCTACCGAACAGGCAACCCAGACACTCAATAATACCGCCCAGGGCATCATGGGACTGATGGGACAGGTAGAGGTGGCTACCGACAACTCCAGTTGGCTCGTCGTACGCAAGCTACAACCGGACTCCATCATGAAGTTCTCTCGCCGGATCCTGGAACTGAACCCTGACGTCTATGGCTGTAGCATCTCCTTTGAACCCAATTACTTTGCTGACCAAGGGAAATATTTCTCCGTGTATTCGACCAATGAGGACGGACATATAGAGACAGAGCAGGAAGGAAGCGATGACTATAATTACTTCGAGATGATTTGGTATCAGGAACCTATCCGCCAAGGCAAAGCCTGCTGGGTGGACCCTTTCCACGACTATACCCCTGGCACCTCCTACGACATGATGATAGCCTCCTATGGTAAACCGCTATTCGATGCCCAAGGCCGCACCATCGGCGTCATCTCCTCTGACCTCTCTCAACGCAAGCTGTCACAGATTCTATCACAGGAGCGTCTCTATCCCAATGCCTACTTCATCATGACCAGCGAAAGCGGACATATCATTGCCACAAGTAATGAAAAGGCGCGCCCTGAAGACTTGAACCGAAGCGGTTGTCTCGTGGTAAGTCTTATACTACCAAACACAAATTGGACACTATCCTATATCTGTCCTAATAAAGATATTTTCAAGGGCTACAACCAATTGGTATATATCGTTGTGTCACTGATCTTCTTCGGACTGTTACTGATGCTGGCATTCAGCTATTTCGTCGTCAATCGTTCCGTCTCACCCATTAAGGAACTTGCCAACCAGGCACAAGAGATGGCAGAGGGAATGTTTAACGGACATCTCGGACATACCAAACGCACCGACGAGATAGGACAATTGCAGAATAGCTTCGTCAGCATGCAGGAGTCCATCACAAACTACGTCAACGATCTGGAACACGTGAAGCACGAGACTAAGCAGCGAAATCAGGAGTTGGTTATTGCTAAGAGTAAGGCCGAGGAATCAGACCGTAAGAAAGCTGCCTTCATCCAAGACCTGTCACACCAAATCCGTACACCGCTTAATATTATTGGCGGTTTTACTCAGGTGCTTCGTGATGAACATGAGACTATGAATCAGACAGAAATGACCAATATCACCCACGACATCATGCAGAACAGTCATACCATTACGAATATCATCGACAACTGGATGAAGACATTGGCACTGGAGGGCATCGACAAGGTGGAACGTCACGATGAGATCAACTGTCATGAGGTCTGCAAGAAGGCAGCAGCGAGCATCACGCTTCGCAATCCTGATGCCGTCACCCTCAAGGTAGAGTGCCATGTGCCTGACAGCCTACACATCATAACCGATCAGGAATGTCTGTTGAAAGTACTCTCCGAACTGCTACACAATGCCAATAAATACACGCAGGAAGGAAGCATTACGCTCAGTTGTATCCACCCTGACAATCAGTCCGTCATCTTTATGGTCAGTGACACAGGCCCTGGTATTGCAGAAGAGCTGCACGAACATGTCTTCACACAGTTCACCAAACTCGATGATTTCAGCGAGGGACTGGGTATGGGACTGACGCTATGCAAACAATTAGCGGGCCTCCTTGGTGGTCATATCACATTGGATGCAGCATATACCAAGGGAGCCCGCTTCGTACTGACGTTACCTGTCAGTCCGGAAGAAACTTAAAGTGGATAATCTTCGAATGCATAAAGTACGGTAGAGAGGTAGCGCTCGCCCGTATCAGGCAACAGTGCCACAATCTTCTTACCCTTATTCTCCGGACGCTTGGCCACCTCAATGGCTGCATAGAGGGCAGCACCAGCAGAAATACCTACCAACAGACCTTCACTCTGTGCAATCTCACGACCTGTGCGGATGGCATCGTCATTCTCTACGTCAAACACTTCGTCGATCACGTCTGAGTTGTAGGTCTTGGGAATGAAGCCTGCACCGATACCCTGAATCTTGTGAGGGCCACTGGGCTGTCCGTTCAGGACGGCACTCGACTTCGGCTCCACAGCGATAATCTTCACGTTGGGGTTCTGCTCCTTCAGATACTTGCCTGTACCGCTAATGGTACCACCAGTACCCACACCACCAATAAAGATATCCACCTGTCCATCGGTATCGCGCCAGATCTCAGGACCCGTGGTGGCATAATGCTTAGCAGGGTTGGCGGCATTCTCGAACTGCTGGAGGATCACAGCGCCAGGAATGGAGTCACGCAATTGCTCGGCGGCGCGGATGGCACCTGGCATACCGTCTTTTCCAGAGGTGAGGCGTACCTCGGCGCCATAGGCCTTTACGAGGTTTCTGCGCTCAATACTCATGGTTTCGGGCATGGTAAGGATAAGATGATAGCCCTTGACGGCTGATACCAGTGCCAGTCCTACGCCCGTATTTCCTGATGTTGGCTCGATGATCGTAGCACCAGGTTTCAAAATACCCTTTGCCTCTGCATCCTCGATCATCGCCAGTGCGATACGGTCCTTCACGCTGCCGCCAGGATTAAAAAACTCTACTTTGGCAATCACGGGAGTCTCGAGTCCCTTTGCCTGTGAATACTTGTTGAGCTCCAAAAGTGGGGTGTTGCCGACGAGCTCGGTCAGCTGTTTTGCAATCTTTGTCATAATCCTTACCTTTTAAAAAATTAATAATAATTTCTGGGTGCAAAGGTAAGTAGGTTTTGGCATACTCACAATACCTTTTGCATGTTATTCGCATACCATAAACATGGTATTTTGTACAAAAAAGCCTATTTTTAGTCTACTTTTACAAAGAAATAATCGTGCATTGCACATCTTCCTTGTTGACGGAATAGCAGATATAGAGGGAATTGTTGTATACGAAGACCTTAGGATAGTTAAAGCCCAAGGTCTTGTATCTACCCTCGTAACGTCTGGGAGGCAGGTCATCACCTTACCACTGCGGAGTAAGATGGCATGGTCGAATCTGACACCATCTCGGCTCAGGAGTAAGACCAAAGGCCAGCGCCATTTGCCGTTGGCAGGGCAACAAACCATATAGGAAGTACCATCGGGCAGGTTGCCTGCACATTGTTTTGTACGGGCATCCGGGATATTGGTTATTTGTGGTTTGCTCCAGGTCTCACCTCTGTCATGACTGACGGAAGCTAGTTTATGGAAAGAGCTTTTCTGATCTCGAAACAGCATGACGATGGTTCCATCTGGCTGAACATACTGGCTTGGTTCTATCTCACGGGATTGTTTGCCAGTATCTTCTGACTGGAAATCGGCTCTTTGCCAGCCATGATGCCCAGTGGGATGATCCGTAAAGACAGGACAGATATGTAATCCTGGCATGAAGTGTACAGCACCAATCAAGCGACCATCAGGAAGGGTATAAGGGTCTTGTTCCAGAACGCCCTCCATCGGTAGTCCGTCTGTCATTCTTACCGGTTGCAACTGACTCCATGTCTGGCCATCTATAGTTGTCATGTAACAGGTATGTCCGCCCCGCGGTTCCAGTCCCTTTTGCCAGGTGTCGATGAAGGCCGTCAGTGTATCTCCTTTTACCAGCCAGCCACCAGACGTACAGTAAAACTTATCAGATGGTAGGGATAGAGGCAGGGGAGCACTCCAAGTCATTCCCTCATCGGAACTGATACTATAAGCCACCCAGGTGTCGTCGCTGTCTTCATCCTTTGGTGAACTTTGCCACATACAGTAAAGTTTACCTTTGAAGGCTGTCATCACCACCCCATTAGCATAATGGTCGGAATGGTCTGTCGCTGTGAATATATTAACTGTTCTGACAGTCTCATTCCTCTGAAGTCCAACTGTCTCATGACATATTGTATCAATGACTCCTTCTGCCAGATAGGGCAAATTGTCAGCGATCATGTCGTTTGGCATCATTAGCAGCAACAGCGCTGCCATCAGTTTTACTGTCGTTTGCATACCTCTGGCGCTAGTGTTCACTAAATCTAAGAACCTTCATTGGCAGCTTCCAGAAACCGCAGTTCTGACTCCAGCATCTCCAGCTTCGGCATGGGGAAGCCAGCCTCGCGGGCAATCTCCAAGGGACGGGTGTAGAGATAGTAGATCTCCATACGGCGGTGGAAGTCGTAGTCCAGTCGCATAGACGGCGAATAGGGCGTCATCGCATCGGTGGTCGTTATCATCTTGTCAACAAACGCGGCATCAAGGTTTTTCACGCCCAAGTGCTGGGCAGCACCTACCACCTCCATCATCTGCTCACGGATCAGTTGGCGGGTAGATGGGTTCTTCAACAGCTGGTCGGTCTGCGTATGCAGCGCTACCGTCATACCGTTGAACGGCATGTTCCATACAGCCTTTTTCCATCGTGCCTCATGATACTCCACGAAGCCCGTCTCGATGCCAGCCTGACGGAATTCATCTACCACAGCCTGCATCAGCGCTTCGTCACGGCAGGAATAGTTGGCCAGATTGATGCTGCCATAACACTGGTGATTGACTTTTCCGGGCTCCGTCTTCGCCGAACAGATAAAGGCCAGTCCGGCAGCCAGCTGCACGTCGGGGAACATCTTCTGCACATCCTCCTCTACCCCAATGCCGTTCTGAATGAGCACCACCAGCGTCTTGTCATGAAGCAATGGGGGCAGCAGCGTCTGCAGTATGCCGTTGTTCACAGACTTCAGACACACCAGCACCACATCGCATTTCGGCATGTCCTCCGTATTCAAATACGCATTTACATTATCCAGATGAAACGAACCGTTGCAGGAATCTACCTGCAAACCGTGCTGTTTCACATACTCATAGTCGCTGTGGAACAGGAAATGAAGTTCCTGTCCTGCATGAGCCAGTTTAGCTCCATAATATCCACCAATGGCACCAGTGCCAATCACTCCGTATTTCATATTGGGCACAAAGGTAGCAAATATTCGTTATTTTTTTGTATCTTTGCGCAATAATTTCGTATCTTTGCACCAAATTATTACTATCTTTGCCGAAAATTATAACATATGAGCAACAATAACACGAAATGGGTGGCTTGCTGGGGCAATGCCACATCGATAACCAACCGCAGTGAGGCTATCTATTCCAAGGACCTGACGCTGCGATATCCCATAAGGATGCCTTTCGGCGGCAGTCAGTTGAGATTCCGTTTCTCTAACCTTACTGGTACAGAACCAGTAACACTCAACAAGGTACTGGTGGACCACACCCCTATCACTTTCGATGGCAAGGCCTGCGTGACGCTGATGCCTGGTAAGGAAACCGAGAGCGATGCTATCAGTCACGCAGTGAATCGCGGCGACACGATAGAGGTCAGCATGTATATGGCCGACTATACACAGATGAACAGCGGCACACTCATCACAGGTCCGCTGTCAAAGGGATTCTATGCTTATGGCGACTATGCTGAGGCCGACGTGTTGCCTCTGGACCTCACACGCCACACCAACTGGTTCTACTTCCTGAACACCATCGATGTGTTGACATCGGCCGACAATCGCGCCATTGTGTGCTATGGCGACTCGATCACAGCCCAATCGTGGCCCGACTATATGGCGCAACTGGCCTTCGGATCTAACGTAGCCATCATCCGTCGAGCCGTCAGCGGCACCCGCATCCTACGCCAATACGACTGTATCACCTATCAAGCCTACGGACTGAAAGGTGCCACCCGCTTCCCCATCGAAATGAATGTGGCTGGTGCAACGGATGTCATCATCCAGCACGGCATCAACGATATCATCCACCCTGTGGGCGAAGATGTAAACCCTTTCCGTCCGTGGAGCGACTTGCCTACGGTAGAAGAGATGGAACGTGGTGTCGAAGACATCTACGTAAAACCCGCTAAAGCCATGGGACTTAAAGTATGGAGCGGCACCCTACTCCCTATCTACGGATGGCGCACCTATAATGAAGATCGCGACCGCATGCGACAGCTTTTTAACGAGTGGCTACGCACATCGCCCATCTTCGACGGATGCATAGACTTCGACGCTGCCGTACGTAGCAATACAAATCCCAAGGCCTTTGCCGAAGGGTACGACAGTGGCGACCATCTGCACCCCAGCGAACGTGCCTATGAGGCTATGGCCCAGACTGCCGTCCACAAGCTGACCATACGCCATATGCCCCGCTATGACCATGAGGAGCAGTACTAGCAGAGCTACCAACCTAATACCCAATGACTGTCAGAGTAACGTCCGATAAGTTCTGCATCACGAATGGGATCGAGCTGACGCATCAATAGATTTCTCTTGGAAGTGTCTATTGGCTTGCCCTCCGCATCGTGGCTGTTGAACTCCAGGATGGTTGCCGTCTTGGCGCTATCATCTATTTCACCCCAGCCGAAAGCAGGTATATTTTCCAATGTACAGTTCAATAGGACGCATTCCGCATAGGGATAGTTCTTGCCTTTATTGTCTGGCAGTCGGCCAAGTTCTGCATAGTCGCTTCGTCCCTTGAAATGACAATCCACAAAGATGTTGCCATGATTCTCTGCTGTATTGCGGATCCACATGAAAGCCCCATAACTGGTGATGGTACAGTGGTTGAAGAACGACGGACCGCGTCCTAATATCGTGTCGCCGCCACCGTCAATGCGGCAGTTCAGCCAGTAGCAACTGCCATTGGCCTGCAAGGCATCGCCATCACCGATGATGTGGATGTTCTCAAAGTAGTTGCGTTCGCCGTTCACCAACAGTCCTTCTGCCTGTCCCTTGTAATCCGTCCTAATGGTCAGATTGCGGAATGTCAGGTCGCTACAGTTGTCGGCAGCAAAGGCAGCACGACGTGACGGGAACGTGCCACGAACCTCGTTGGTCTTGATGTCGACAGGGTGAGGGTTAAACACCTCATTATTCCTATAGTGAATAACCACGCCCTCGCGGCTCTCTCCCTCGATGGTGACAAAGCGTTTATTACGGAAGTACACCAGTTCCTCATAGTCACCATTCTTCACCAATATCTTGTAACCTTCCTGTGCAGAGGAAATAGAGTCGGGAATGAAGTCCATGGCCCCCTGAACAGTAGAGAAGTCACCTTTGCCGTCAGCCGAAACCACCAGCAATCGCTGGCCTTTATCTGGAGCTTTCTCTTTCGTGCGGAATGTCCACCCCTTTTTACCTTTGATACCATTGAAGCCGCTGATGACCCCCTTGTCGATGGTGACATAATACTCGTGACCGTATTCCAGCATGTTGTGATGCAGATAGATGGTCACTTGTTTCCCCTTTGTGATCATAGGATAGAAGTGGAAACCATCCGAGAAGCCTCCGATGATATCAAGTTGATATCGACGCGTATCCCAGGCATTAACGCCAGACGGTGTGCCAGCCTTGGTGTTACGATTGGTGATAGGCTGCGACTTATAGATATAAGGTACAGGCGTGTATTGTGCCGCAGTATTTTTCGGCTGACTTTCCGTAGGACCTGCAGGGATGCTCATATCCAAACGGTCGACCAACTTTCCCGTTTGTTTATCATACACTGATACGAAACCTTTCTGCCCGATAATGACATCATCATTCATCATCAGTGTCAGGTGCGTGTCGATATTCACCTCCGTTGCCCCATTCTCAGGCAGCATACAGACAATGCTGTCCTGCGCCAGGCAAATGCACGTCGCGTTTGCCATGATGGCCAGTACCATCCATAACCTCTTTGTCATGCTTTGTTTTTTCAGGACTAAACGACCAACCTAAGCAGGAAGATACCGAAGATAGAAGCAAGTCCGATCACTAGCGTCAGCATGGTCTGAGTCTTGTAACCATTCTCAACAGTTAAACCACTGAAGTTCGTGACTACCCAGAAGAAGGAATCATTAGCGTGCGAGACTGTCATAGCACCAGCGCCGATAGCCATCACGGCAAGTGTGATTTCCTGTGGCGACACGAAACCAAGTACGGGTAATAGCGGAGCTATCAGACCCGCTGTCGTGGTGATGGCCACCGTTGATGAGCCCTGTGCGCTCTTGAACAGTGCCGATATCAGGAATGGGAAGAACACGCCCAGTGTTTCAAGCAGCATGGCATGTTCGGTGATATAGCCCATCAGGTCGGAAGAGGCGATAACCTTACCCAGTACACTACCAGCTGCCGTCACGAACAGAATCGGTCCTACCGTCATCAACGTGTCGTTAGTCATCTTGAAGAGTTCCTTGCTCTTGCCGTTCTGTGCCAGCAAGCTGATGCCCAGTATGGTGCCTACTGCCAATGCCATAATAGGCGTTCCACAGAAAGCGAAGAACTCAGCCCATGTTCCCGTCCAGCCCATCATCGAACTGACCGACGACACAGCCATCAGCAGAATGGGGATAATCAGCGGTGAGAACGAGCTCCATACGCTGGGCAGTTTGCCGTAGCTGGCCTTCAACTCCTCATAGGTCTGAACGACAGAGGTGTCTTCTATCTCCTCAGAACTATGAATCCTGCTACCGATGTAGCGTGCATAGAAATAACCTGCCGTCAGCGGGAACACAGAACAGAGGACACCGAAGCCGATGACCAGCAACAGGTTCTCGCCGATACCCATCGTCTGGGCAGCGGCAATAGGACCGGGTGTCGGTGGGATAAACACATGGGCGATGTACAGACCACAGGCCAGACAGACAGCCAACATCACACTCGATGCTCCCGTGCGCTTCACCAATGCCTTGCGAATGGGATTGAGAATGACAAAGCCACTATCGCAAAAGACAGGGATAGACACCACCCATCCCATCAACTCTAGAGCCAGTCCTGGGCGTTTCTCACCTACCATCCGTATGACGGCATCGGCCAGAGTCAGTGCGGCACCTGTCTTTTCAAGGATAGTGCCGATGAGCGCACCAAGGATAATGACAATACCGATTGAGGTGAAGGTTGATGAGAATCCCTCGCCGATGACTTTCGGAATCTGAGGCATGGGAATACCGGCAAGGAAGGCCAACACCAACGAGATCGCCATGATACTCAGGAAAGGATGCACCTTATACTTGGAGATGAGTAACAACATGACCAGTACGGCCACGACAAAAGCGATGAGAAAAGAAATACCTGTCATAGCGTCTATTGTTTATTGATGATTTCCAATGCTTTCCGAGCAATATTTGCCTTAGCCGTCTCAGGATTCATGGCCTCCTCGAGCGTGATACCCTCAGGGTTGATACATTCTGTATAGGCAAACCCTGCATCGAGCAGTATCTGACTGTCCTGAATACGGCCAGCCATCAGGGCTACCGGCACATGCTTCGCCTGGGCACCCTTGAGAATACCAAAGGGCAACTTACCCATCAGCGTCTGACGGTCGGCAGAGCCCTCACCTGTAAAGACCAAGTCGGCTCCAGTCAGCAACTCGTCGAAACGGACGGCTTCAAGCAAAATTTCAACACCAGGGCGACAGTCTGCATCCATATACTGCAGGAAAGCATAGCCCAGTCCACCAGCAGCGCCTGCACCGGGCATATCCTGACGGTCGAAACCAAAGTGTTTGGCCGATATCTCGGCAAACTTGCGGGCTTGTTCATCGAGTTGCAGCACCATTTCCGGAGTGGCGCCTTTCTGGGGCGCAAATACATGGGCGGCACCGTTCTCGCCGCAAAGCGGATTCGTCACATCCGATGCGATGGTGAAACGGACATCCTTCAATTCCTCCACATCATCCCATGAACCACCAGGGGCCAATTTGTCGATGATAGCCCGCAGCATACCCTTTCCGCAGTCACTCGTGGCACTGCCGCCAAGTCCTACGATGATATGTTTGCAGCCACTCTTGATGGCATCAGCCACCAGCTCACCAGTACCATAGCTCGTTGCTACCAACGGATTGCGTTCTTCCTTGGTCAGCAGAGGCAGTCCGCTGGCTTGGGCAATCTCGATCACAGCCGTTTCACCTTTTACTAAATAAGCAGCCTTCATGGGACGCATCAGCGGATCATGAGCAGGAATCTCACGCAGTTCGCCTCCTAAAGCCGACTGGAAAGCCTCCAACCATCCCTCACCGCCATCAGCGACGGGAATCTGTATGATCTCTGCATCCGGCAGCACCTGATGCACACGTTCTGCGACAGCCCCATTGGCTTCGGCAGACGACATACACCCTTTGAATGAATCGATAGCAACAATTATTTTTTTCATATGCTCTATATAGTTTGCACAATATTGGTGCAAATATACGAAAAATCGCTGAAACTTTGTAATAATTGGGATTTATTTTGTATCTTTGTGCCATAATTTCACAAACTAAAAACGGATACGATTGTGAAAGTTTTGATTTTACAAGCCATATAAATGAATTCGATGATTAGAAGAGCCAATAAAAACGACATCGGAAATATTATTGAACTGCTGCATCAGGTAGATATGGTGCATCATGTGATACGCCCCGACTTGTTCAAGCCGAACACTACTAAGTATAATGAGCAAGAGCTCGAAGACTTGCTCGGCGATGACAGCAAACCTATCTTCGTTTTTGAAGAGGGAGCGGTCTTAGGCCATGCTTTCTGCATGATTACAGAAGTCAGGGATGACAAATTGCTTCAGGACATCAAAACGCTATATATTGATGATATCTGCGTAGATGAAAAGGCTCGCGGCAAACATGTTGGCAAGGCTTTATATGAGTTTATCCGTGACTATGCAAAATCCATTGGCTGCAACAACATCACCCTGAACGTATGGGAGGGCAACGATGCTGCATTAAGTTTCTATAGGAACATGGGCATGAAGGTTCAGAAAACAACGATGGAAATAGTTTTGTGAAGTCTTTTGGGATTGTATCGTTAGATATCCAATGCGGCGTGATAGGCCTCGTAGATAGCCTTGGTGATGTTGGCGGGACGGACGCAGTCGCCTACCTCACGGACGAATGGAGCACATCCACGCAGGGCATCCACATCGGCACGGTTGGCACGCTGGCCAAGGGCGCAGATGACCGTCTTGCCGGGAACGAGCACCTCGTTGCCATCCTTATCCTTGCAGATAACACCGTCGGCAGTAATCCGCTGACCAATATATTCGGTATGGGCCGTTGAGAACTCTGCCACCTTACGCATGAGAATCGGACGCTGACGGATGTTGCAGTCAGCTGCTAGGGTGTCACGCATCTCAACGAGCTCCACCTTCTTGCCCTCCATACCCAGATGGATGGCACATTCGCAGCCTGCAAGACCACCACCAAGCACAACGACGCTATCGGCGACCTTATCCTTATTCATATAATACTCGTTGACGATGATCACATTGTCACCATCGATGCCAGGAATGGGCGGAACGAGCGGTGTAGAACCGACAGCCAGAATGAGCGCATCGACGCCCTCCTTCTCCACATACTCAGGCGTAACAGTGGTGTTCAGACGAATCTCCACACCCTCGTCCTTCGCCTGACGTTCCAGGACAACACCTAACTCATACATCTCGTACTTAAACGGCAGCGCTTGTTCCGACTTCAGGATACCACCTACCTTGTCTGCCTTCTCGCAGAGAATAACCTTGTGACCGCGCTGGGCAGCGGTAATGGCAGCCTTGAGTCCAGCAACACCGGCACCCACCACCATCACCTTCTTGCTCTGACGGGCAGGCAGGACCTCCATACCCTCTATCTCACGACCAATCAACGGATTGACGGCACAACGGCGGGTGAAGGTGACAGGGCGCTCCGCCATACAGGTGTAGCAACGCAGACACTTCACAATACGGTCTTCCTGACCGGCCATCACCTTCTGCGGATGGAACGGATCAGCCAACAACTGACGGGCCATATACACCACATCGGCCTTTCCCTCAGCGATGATACGCTCCATCTGCTCAGGATCGCTCAGCGCACCAATCGTAGCCACAGGCTTGCTGACGTGCTTCTTGATCTCAGCAGCCAACCATACGTTCACGCCGTGCTCATCGAACATCGGAGGCGTGGTGTTGAAGAAGCCGAACTGATAGGAACCGGCTGAAACATGGATCAGATCGACATACTCCTCGACGGCCTGCGCAATCTTGATGCCGTCCTCGATACCGTAGCCGCCATCAAACAGTTCACTACCGCTGAGACGCACCTCGACAGGGAAGCCTGGACCTACGGCATTGCGTACCGAGGCAAGCACCTCACGGACAATGCGGATGCGGTTCTCTAACGAGCCACCGTACTCGTCTGTACGATGATTCTGATAGGGCGAAAGGAACTGATGCAACAGCCATCCGTGACCCGCATGCACCATGATCATCTCATAGCCAGCACGTTTACAGAGGGCAGCCTTCTCACCGTAGGCCTTCACGATGTCGGCAATCTGTTCCTTCGAGAGTGCCTTCACAAGACGGCCGTCAGGACGAGTGCCGTCGCTGGGACCCCATTGGTTCAGGCTCGCCTTCTTGTTCTTGTCAGCCATATACGTGCCGGCATACTGGCCAGAGTGCGACAGTTCGATGCTGGGCACAGCTCCATGCCGACGGATGGCATCGGCCACGAAGGTATGGGCAGCCAGACAGCCGACCGTCTCCAAGTCGAGGTGCAACATGTGGCTGGCGTCGGTTTCTGGATGAACCACGAGTTCACTGACGGTCACGGCAGCAGCACCACCCTTGGCACGAAGCTCATAGAAACCTTGCGTACGGGGACCGGGACAGCAGTCAGCGGTAATATCCGTCGCACCCATCGGTGCAGAGAAGATACGGTTACGGAAGATCACTCTGCCCAACTGGATGGGGCTTGTCAAATGGGGGTATTTGTTATTGTTCATAAGATACTGTTGTTTTTTGCGGTGCAAATATACAAATAAAAATTTGATTTGAAGCTATATGGCAGAAAATTATTAAAACTATTAAAAACGATTATGGTTTTCAAACAATTATTCGTAACTTTGCAAAATCATATATAGCATTTCACATGAAGAGATTTGTAGTTTTAGGAATATTAGTCTGTACTTGGACCGTCATGTCGGCACAGACAGAGCGGTTCTGTATCGCCCAAGAGGGAAAGACCTCATCAATTATTGTAGATGCCGATGACTGGAAAGGTGTCATCAGGGCTGCACGTGACCTCGCCGATGACGTAAGGAAAGTGACAGGTACAGCATCACAGGTGGACTTGCAGACAGAAAATTCTGTCGGGCTGTTACCGCATGAGCGTAAGAACCTGCGTTCATCCATCCTCGTCGGCACTATCGGTAAGAGCCGTATCATCGATCAGATGATCAAGCAGAAGAAGATAGATGTGCGACAGGTAAAAGGACAATGGGAGTCATATCTCATCGACGTGGTGGACGGGAATCTCGTCATTGCTGGCAGCGACAAGCGCGGCACCATCTACGGCATCTACGAAATCTCTCAGCGCATCGGCGTATCGCCCTGGTATTGGATGGCAGACGCCCCTGTGAAACATCAGGATGAAGTCTATTACGACGGCGGACGTATCGTCCAACCCTCGCCCAAAGTGAAATACCGCGGTATTTTCATCAACGATGAGTGGCCATCGTTCGGCACATGGTGTACCAACCACTTTGGTGGTGTGAACAGCAAGGCCTACGAACATATCTTCGAATTGCTGTTGCGTCTAAAGGCCAATTACTTCTGGCCCGCCATGTGGGCGACGGCGTTCAACGAGGATGACCCAGAGAGTCCACGTCTGGCCGATGAGATGGGTATCGTGATGGGCACCAGCCACCACGAGCCGATGATGCGCTCGCACCAGGAATACCTGCATCGCAAGGAACAGGTAGGGCCATGGGATTATGCATCGAACAGTCAGCGTGTGGACCAGTTCTTCCGCGAGGGCATGGAGCGCAACAAGGCTTACGACAA
>Ga0265299_10003840_pt1 | contig 14470 bp, 10 predicted proteins | sample AusTroGonzalo_MG_4_FD_193485 | JGI IMG/M metagenome (GOLD analysis project Ga0265299, IMG submission 193485) | Bovine rumen microbial communities from tropical cattle in Woodstock, Queensland, Australia - Gonzalo_02 | ecosystem: Host-associated > Mammals > Digestive system > Stomach > Rumen ... | reverse complement strand
ATACCAATATGAGCAGATTCAAGAGATTACAGGTGCTGAACACATTTGTAGGCACCGGAATTGTTCCGCTGTTCTACAACAAGGACGCAGAGCTTGTAAAGAATGTGGTAAAGGCCTGCTATAACGGTGGTGCCCGCGTATTTGAATTCACCAACCGCGGTGACTACGCTCATGAGGTGTTTGCCGAGGTCAACAAATGGTGCGCAAAAGAGTGCCCTGAGATGATAATGGGTGTGGGCTCAGTTTCTGATCCCGCTACCGCTGCACTCTATATCCAGCTTGGTGCCGGATTCATAGTATCACCCAGTCTTAACCCTGATATGGCTAAGATCTGCAACCGCCGCAAGATTGCTTGGATTCCCGGTTGCGGAACCCTGACTGAGATCAATCTGGCTGAGGAGCTTGGCTGCGAGATAGTAAAGATATTCCCGGGTACAGAGGTTGGTGGTCCGTCATTCGTAAAGGCCATCAAGGGACCTTGCCCCTGGACAGAGATCATGCCCTCAGGCGGCGTATCACCTGATCCCGCAAGCCTTGAGGCTTGGTTCAAAGCCGGCGTAGCATGCGTAGGTCTGGGCTCTCAGCTCACCCCTAAGGACGTTATCGCAAACGGAGATTTTGGCTTCATTGAAACCAAGGTCCGCGAATGCATTGAATTCGTCAAGACCATCAGATAAGGTTTCCAGCCCCACCAGCCGTTGAAACGGCTGGCTAACCGTATCCAATACCTACGGCATTGGAAAAATAAAAAGGTTATACGCTAATAACCCAGCCGTTGAAACGGCTGGCTACCATAATCTAATGCCTACGGCATTAATTAGTGCCGTTAGGCACATGATAGGGGTAGCCAGCCAATTTATTGGCTGGATGTGTCCCAACGGCTCACCTTATTTCCAAACCAAACACCGCCTCCAGCTCCTTAAGAGCCGGATTCTCCTTCTTCATCTTCTCGTACTGCTCCTCACGGGTAAGCAGATGCTCCACGTTACGTGACTGATCCACCTTGATCTCCATGCTGATGGCGGGGTTGCTGAAACGGTCACGGATAAAACGCAGGATGCGGTCCTCAGCGCCGCGAATCTCATCGGCCATCATGGGGTTGCCGGCTTCTACACAGAATACCGTGTCCGATATCAGGGTGGGGCGGCAGTTTATCATGCGGTTCTTGAGCGGCGTGTCCTGACGGGGCAGCGTGGCTGCAAAATCATTCCAGCTGTTTTGCAGCGCATCGGCAGTGAGCGGTTTGGCCGGATGCTGCTCCTGGTCTATCACCTGTACGGTCTGACGTCCGTGGGGCTGGTCGGGGCGGCCGGCCGGTTTGTTGCCGTGGATGGATGTGAAAATGCTTGCACCCTTGAATGTGGGTATGGCATTCTTGCGCACAGGCTGCGGAGCGGGTTGCTGTATAGTCTGTGCTGTGACCGGCTTCACGGTGGCCTGAGGCGCTGCCGCTGCCGGAGCTGCCTTAGCTGTGGCAGCTATCGTTTTGAATATGGGGTGTAATCTCTTGGGCTTGCGCCCACTACTGTCATCGTCTTCATCGGCCTGGGCTGCCTGTATGAGCGTGAGCTCCACCAGCAGACGCTTGTTCTTGCTGATGCGGTAGTTCAGGTCGCAGTCATTACATATCTTGAGCGCCCGATACAGGAACTTGGGCGAGCATTTGGCTGCCTGGTTCTTGTATCGCTCACGCATCTCATCACTTACCTCAAGCAGGGGTAGGGTGCATGCGTCACGGCTTACAAGCAGGTTTCTCAAGTGAAGCATCAAACCGCTTATAAGATGACTGGCATCAAATCCCTTGGCCAGGATATCGTTCAGGAGCACCATCGTGTCCGGGATACGTTTTTCCAGGAACATGTCGGTAAGACGGAAATAGTATTCATAATCAATCACATTCAGGTTCTCAATGGTCTTCTGATATGTGACCAGACCTCCGGTAAAGCTAACCACCTGATCAAATATGGAGAGCGCGTCACGCATACCGCCGTCGGACTTCTCGGCTATGATGGCCAGGGCTTCGGGCTCCGTGGTGACACCCTCTTTCTTGGCTACGCTCTGCAGGTGTTCTATGATGTCCTTGTTGCTTATTCGGCTGAAATCATAGATCTGGCATCGTGACAGGATGGTGGGTATGATCTTATGTTTCTCTGTCGTAGCCAGAATGAAGATTGCATACTTTGGCGGCTCCTCAAGAGTCTTGAGGAAAGCGTTGAAAGCGGCCTGTGACAGCATGTGCACCTCATCTATTATATAGACCTTGTACTTGCCGTTCATAGGCGGGATGCGCACCTGCTCCGTGAGGTTGCGGATGTCATCGACCGAGTTGTTGCTGGCGGCGTCAAGTTCAAATACGTTGTATGAACGCAGCTCCTCATTGAAACTCTTGCATGACTCGCACTCTCCGCAGGCCTCGCCTTCAGCACCGCGGTTGGTGCAGTTTATGGTCTTGGCAAAGATACGGGCGCATGTGGTCTTACCCACGCCGCGCGGACCGCAGAACAGATAGGTGTTGGCCAGCTTACCGCTGCTGATGGCATTCTTGAGCGTCGTGGTCAGTGCTTTCTGGCCTACCACGCTGTCAAATGTCACAGGACGGTACTTTCTGGCTGATACTATGTAATCTTCCATAATTGAACTCAATTGAATTCAAAGATACTGAATTTTTTCGGGCTTTACCTAAACGGAAAAGCCGAATTTTTGAACTACTTTTGCGGTGAATAAAACTGTAACGATGGATAACGGATTCCTGCCGCAACTGAAGGTCTTTATAGGTAGGCACAAGTACTGGATTGTACTGGTGCTGTTCCTGTTAGTCATATTTGTGGCAAGTGATAACAGCATGATAAAGCGTATGGTCCAGAAACGTGAGATCCATGAGTTGCAGGAGCGTCTGCGCGAGAGTGCCGAGCAGAAACGCCAGAACGAGCTTATCCTGAATGACCTGAGCAATGACAGCCTTGTGATTGACCGTATAGCCCGTGAAAGGTATAACATGCACCGTGAAGATGAGGACCTCTTTCTGGAGAGTCCCAGATGATGTAGATATATGAATAAGGAAAACCGATTGATAGAATCATTCACCACAGTTGGAGGTTTGCTGCTTCTGTTTGGAGCCGCCGTTTTCATTACAGGATGGGAGTATGCACCGTACCTCTATCTGGCCGGATCGGTCTTGTTCGCGAGCGGTCAGTTTGCGGACCGATATACGGGCGATGACCGTATCATGAAACGGTTGCGTGCCCAGCAGGTGGTGGGTGCCGTTTTCCTGCTCTTTACTGCAGCTCTGATGTTCTCTGAAGGTATTCATGACCGTGTCCTGACCGATGCCGGCATGAATGAGAACCTGCGCTCGTTCATCCTGGCCCTGACCCGCCGTAACAACTGGATCATCACACTCTCCATAGGTGCCGTCTTTGAGCTCTATTCATCATTCAGGATGGACCATATATCCAAGCAGACAGAGCACTGACAGATAGTCCTGTCCTAACGGAATCTAAACAATTTCTAATGTATTTAACAACTTTTAGCCGCATACGGGGCTAGTTGCATTAAAGAATAATAAATCGGGAATTCTTTGTATCCGGTATTGTAATTTTGCGTCACAGAAAAAGGATAAAGGACATGCTTATGCGACGCGCCAAAACAGTACTTTTCAGTGTAGGTTTGATACTTACATTGGCGTCATGTACAGGTTGTTACAAGATTACGGGCGTTGTCGAGACCTCCGGATTCGAGGGTAGGACACTCTCTCTCACCGAATTCCTTCCTTCACGCACTACAATGTTTGACTCATGTATGGTCAATCACGGCCAGTTCCAGATGCATGGTTCAACAGATTCCATACGTCTTGTGTTCCTTTGCCGTGACGGAATGCCCGTTACTCCGGTCTACATGGAGAAGGGAAACATTGAGATCAAACTCATGCCCACCAAGATAACCGTATCGGGTACACGTCAGAACGACCTTTTCTATAGTTTCCTGCGTAATAAGGTTGCTTTTGACAACCGTTATGAGGATATGGTTCAGAGACGTCTTGCCTTGTCACGTTCAGGAATGGATGCCGAACGTATGGAGGTTATCCAGGATTCGCTCCGCATGATTGTTGCAGAGTGTGAGGACATGATCTGTTCCTTTATGTCCGATAACTACTACGAGCCAGCCGCTGTGGGAGTATTCATGATGCTCAGCGCCGCACCGGCAACTGAGGTCTCTCCGCTGCTGCGCAGAATCCTTGATGCCGCTCCGGAGTATTTCCTGAGCCAGTCATATGTAAACGGCTACATCAACCGCATGGGTTACGCCCGTGTAGAGAAAGCTGATTAATACCCTTTATCCAGGGTTCCCTGAATTATTTCACTTACCTGCTGTGCAGTCTCATTCATCAGTTGAGTCTGCTCCTGTTCTGTGAGTCCTTTGCCGCTCTTGGGCATTATGGGCGCATGGATTGTCATATGTACAGGATGCCAGGTTACGCTCTTGGCGTGACGTGACATGACGTCGTAGTTTCCGTCTATGGTTACGGGCAGGATGGGGAGGCTCAGCTCCTGTGATATCATGAATGCACCGCGTTTGAATCGGCCCATCTTACCGTCGGGGGTACGTGTGCCCTCAGGGAATATCACGACTGACATGCCGTCCTTGAGCTTGGATTCGGCCTTACGGATGCTCTCCATGGATTTTACCCTTGAACTGCGCTCTATCAGGATGTGGCCGGCCATATAGCATGCCCAACCTACAAACGGAATCTTGCCCAGTTCCTTCTTCATGATCCATTTGAATTTTACGCCCAGGAATCCGTACATGAGGAATGCGTCCCAGTAACTCTGGTGGTTGGCTGCAATCACGTATGACTGGCCTTTCTTTATGTTCTCAAGTCCGTGAACGTGAATGGGAATGAAGAACAGACGATAGAACAGACGTCCCCAAACCATGCCGGGCCAGTAGCCCCAGAAACGGTCATTGAATATGGAACCTATCATGGTAAACAGCGCAACTATAATAGTTACGGCTATCATTATGGGGAGTGCAATGAATATCTGATAAATCAGGTAGAGTGCTCTAATCATCTGTCAAATAATACTTGTTGTCCGTATTGTGAATTGTCAAATTCTCCGTTGTCGTATACGGCGTGGCCGTTTACCCAGGTGGTGTCAACCTTCCAGTGGAACTGCATGCCTTCAAACGGGCTCCAACGGCATTTGGTGGGGTTGTTCTCGGGGCCTGCAGTCCATCCCTGGGCGCTGTGTGAAAGGAGTGTCAGGTCCGCCTTGTATCCCTTGCGTATGAATCCGCGCTGCTTTACGCTGAACAATTGAGCCGGGTTGTGGCACATGAGACGGACAACATCGGTCATGTCCAATACGCCCTGGTCTGCCAACTCCATCATGATTGGTATGGAGTAGGGCAGAACCGGTATGCCAGATGCCGCTGTCTTGCACCCTCCCTGTTTCTCAAGATACAGATGCGGCGCATGGTCTGTTCCTACCACGTCAATCAGTCCGTTTGTGAGAGCTTTACGCAGTGCATCGCGGTCTGCGGCTGTCTTGATGGCCGGGTTGCATTTTATGAATGTGCCTTTTGTGGCGTAATCGGCATCGGTGAACCACAGATGTGCGGGACAGGCCTCGGCTGTGAACTGTTTCTCATTGAGCGGGCCGTTGCCGAACAGGGCCAGTTCACGGGCTGTGGTTATATGCAGTATGTGCAGCTTTACGTTTGTGCCCGATGCAACCTCCAGCGCCTTTGCCGTGGATACGTAACAGGCCTCCTCGCTGCGAATGAGCGGGTGGTACTGGATGGGAGGCTCGCCTCCGCACTCCTGCATGTAACGCTCCATGTTGGCGTTTATGATTGATGTCTCCTCACAGTGTGCTGCCACGGGAACCGGTGCGGCACGGAAGAGAGCCTTAAGCGAATCCTTGTCATCCAGAAGCATTCCGCCGGTGCTGGAGCCCATAAAGAGCTTTATGCCGCATATGCGGGCGGGGTCAATCTTCTGGATCTCCTCCAGGTTGTCATGTGTGGCACCCAGATAGAATGAATGGTTTACCAGACAGCACTCGGCGGCTCTCTCAAACTTGTCGTTCAGGTCCTGGATGGTAGTGGTCTGGGGAATGCAGTTTGGCATATCAAAGACCGATGTCACACCTCCTGCGGCTGCGGCACGGCTCTCGGTCGTAAGATCGGCCTTATGGGTGAGGCCGGGATCGCGGAAATGCACGTGGTCATCTATGGCACCGGGGATGAGCCATCGGCCCTGGGCATCGATCACGTTGCCGGCATCGGGGGTATCGGCGGTAGTGAATATGTCTGATATGATATCACCGTCTATAAGGACCGATGCCTGCTGCATCCTGCCCTCATTGACTACGGTGGCGTTTTTTATGAGTGTAGTGCTCATGACTGTTTCTGCGGGAATTTACGGAACCAGCTGGATATCTTGAGGCGGATCACGCCAAAGAATGCCTCGCTGAATATGCCGCCGCTCATCTTGGATGTGCCGAGCTCGCGGTTTACGAATATCACGGGAACCTCTTTTATCTTGAATCCGCACTTGAAGGCAGTGAATTTCATCTCTATCTGGAAGGCATAGCCCTTGAAATGGATCTTGTCCAGCTCAATTGTCTCAAGCACCTGACGACGGTAGCATTTGAATCCGGCGGTGGTGTCGTGGATGGGCAGGCCGGTCACGATGTGCACGTATCGGGATGCAAAGTATGACATGAGCACGCGTCCCATGGGCCAGTTGACAACGTTTACACCACTGACATAACGTGAGCCGATGGCAACGTCATAACCCTCATCTCGGCATGCGCTGAGCAGGCGGGGCAGGTCTGACGGGGCGTGTGAGAAATCGGCATCCATCTCAAAGATGAAGTCATATCCGCGCTCTATGCACCACTTGAATCCGGTAATGTATGCGGTACCCAGACCCAACTTGCCGGAGCGCTCCACAATGAACAGACGGTCCTTGAACTCGGTCTCCATCAGTCCTTTTACAATATCTGCAGTGCCGTCAGGTGATCCGTCATCAATTACCAGTATGTTGAAATTGTCCTCCAGCGCAAGCACGGCGCGGATTATGTTCTCAATATTCTCCTTCTCGTTGTAAGTAGGTATTATTACTATGCTGTCACTCTTTTTCATCAGGCTAGCTTTTTGTTATGCAAATATAGTGTTTTTTCGTTGTATCTTTGCAATCGCTATGACATTGGCAGATCTTAGTGGACTTTACGGGGGCTTGGTGCAGACCAAGGCGCTGATAAAGGAACTTGCGGGAAAACGCGGTGGAAACGTTTTTCTGCAGGGACTCCGTGCGTCATCGGCTCCGCTGCTCTTCTCTGCAGTGGCCCAAACGGGCGGTAAACCCTGCCTGCTGGTGATTCTCAATGACCAGGAGGAGGCTGCCTATTTCTATCACGACATGGTGCAGACCATGGGTGATCAGGATGTGCTCTATTTCCCGTCGGCCTACCGCCGCGCCGCCAAGTACGGCCAGAAGGATGATGCCAGCGAGATACTGCGCACCGAGGTGCTGAGCCGCCTTACCACGATTGAGCCCGGCAATGCCACTCTTGTGGTGGTGACATCGGCCGATGCACTGGCCGAGAAGGTGGTATCCAAATCCAGCCTTGAGGACAAGTCCATACAGGTGCAGACAGGCGAGACCCTGGACCGCGAGGAACTGCAGAACCTGCTGCTTGAACTGGGATTCAACCGTGTGGATTACGTCTATGAGCCCGGACAGTTTGCCCTGCGCGGCAGCATCCTGGACGTGTTCTCGTTCTCATCGGAATACCCCTACAGACTTGATTTCTTTGGCGATGACATAGACAGCATACGTCAGTTCTCGGTCGATACGCAACTCTCCACGGAGCAGAAGGAGAGTGTGGTGATCGTGCCCGATATGGACAAGATTGAGGGCGCTCAGGTGTCGCTGATGGATTTCCTGCCTCATGATACCGTGATGGCGGTAAAGGACCTGCTGCTCACTGCAGACCGCATGACCACCATTGCAGGTGAGGTATCGGATCACGAGAGCCTGGCTGCCCGTATGCGTCAGCTGGATGCTACAAAGGATACCGGCGGTGAACAGGTTCAGGAGGATCTGCCCAGCCTGCTTTCGGCCCAGGATTTCCTGCGTAAGACGACTGATTTCCGTGTGGTGGAGTTCGGCAACAAACCCACCGGTGTGGCATCGGCCACGATTACATTTGATACCACTCCGCAGCCGCTGTTCCATAAGAACTTTGAGCTGGTGTCCCAGACCCTGACCGATTACATAGTCAAGGGCTACAAACTCTATATCCTGACCGCTAACACCAAGCAGGGAGACCGCCTGCATGATATTTTTGCCGAGAGGGGTGAGAACATACAGTTCACGACTATTGGCAAAACCCTTCATGAGGGATTCGCAGACGGCCTACTCAAGTGCTGCTTCTTTACTGACCATCAGATATTTGACCGCTACCACAAGTACAACCTGCGCAGCGAGCGTGCCCGTAACGGAAAGGTGGCGCTCACGCTTAAGGAGCTGCAGGAGTTCCAGATTGGTGATTACGTGGTGCATATGGATCATGGCGTGGGCAAGTTCGGCGGTCTGGTCCGTGTTCCGGAGGCTGGTGGATATCAGGAGAAGATAAAGATCATATATAAGAATGATGATGTGGTGTTCGTGTCTATCCATGCCCTGCACAAGGTTTCCAAGTACAAGGGCAAGGAGGGTGAGGAGCCGCACATAAACAAACTGGGTACCGGCGCCTGGGAGAACCTCAAGGAGCGTACCAAGGGTAAGATCAAGGATATTGCGCGTGACCTTATAAAACTGTACGCCAAGCGTCTGGAGGAGAAGGGATTTGCTTACAGCCCAGACAGTTACCTGCAGAACGAGCTGGAGGCAAGCTTCATGTATGAGGATACCCCCGACCAACTCAAGGCCACCCAGGATGTAAAGATGGATATGGAGAGCAGCCGCCCCATGGACCGCCTCATCTGCGGCGACGTTGGATTCGGCAAGACCGAGGTTGCCATCCGTGCCGCCTTCAAGGCCGTGGCCGATAACAAGCAGGTGGCAGTCCTGGTTCCGACTACAATACTGGCTTTCCAGCACTATCAGACCTTCCGGGACAGATTGAAAGAGTTCCCGTGCAGGGTGGAGTATCTGTCACGCGCCCGCAGCGCCGCCCAGACCACCGCCATCCTGGAGGACCTCAAGGAGGGCAAGATAGATATAGTAATAGGTACGCACAAGCTCATCGGCAAACAGGTCAAGTTCAAGGACCTGGGCCTGCTTATAATCGATGAGGAGCAGAAATTCGGCGTATCGGTCAAGGAAAAGCTCAAACAGCTGCGTGCCAACGTGGATGTGCTCACCATGACCGCCACACCCATACCGCGTACCTTGCAGTTCTCACTCATGGGCGCCCGTGACCTGTCGGTCATCCAGACTCCGCCGCCCAACCGCTATCCCATTCAGACTGAGCTCCATGTCTTCAGTGCCGATATCATCCGTGAGGCCGTGAACTTTGAGATGAGCCGCAACGGACAGCTCTTCATTGTGAGCAACCGCATATCGTCACTGCCGGATCTGGCCGCAATCGTACAGCGTGAGGTGCCCGACGCCCGCGTTGCCATCGGCCATGGACAGATGGATCCCGATGAGCTGGAGAAGATCCTGACCGGATTCATCAACTATGACTATGATGTGCTTGTGGCTACGTCAATCATTGAGAACGGAATAGACATACCCAACGCCAACACCATAATCGTGAACTCGGCCCAGAATTTTGGCCTGAGTGACCTGCACCAGATGCGCGGACGTGTGGGCCGAAGCAACCGTAAGGCGTTCTGCTACCTGCTGGCACCCCCGCTGGCATCGCTGTCGGATGAGTCGCGCCGCCGTCTGCAGGCCATAGAGAGTTTCAGCGACCTGGGCAGCGGCATACAGCTGGCCTTGCAGGACCTTGACATACGTGGCGCCGGCAACCTGCTGGGAGCCGAGCAGAGCGGATTCATAGCCGACCTGGGTTACGAGACCTATCAGAAGATACTAAAGGAGGCTGTCCATGAACTCAAGAATGATGAGTTCCAGAACCTGTTCAAGGAGCAGACGGCAGAGCAGAGTGGGGCGACTCCCATGGATGCTTCACGATATGTTGATGAGTGCACCGTCGAGACTGACCTTGACCTCTGTTTTCCCGATTCATTCGTGCCCGACGGCAGCGAGCGAATCCTTCTGTACCGTGAGCTTGACGGCATGGAGCGTGAGGCCGATATACAACGCTTCCGTGACCGCCTGCAGGACCGTTTCGGTAAGATTCCGCAGCAGGCCGATGAGCTTATCCGTCTGGTCACCCTGCGCCGTATGGGCCGTGAACTGGGCGTTGAGAAGATATACCTCAAGGCTGACCGCATGAGCCTGTTCTTTGTCAGCAACCCCGACAGCCCCTATTATGAGAGCGAGGCATTCGGCGCCATCCTGGCCTACGCCGGCCAGAACCCCATGACCTGCCGCTTGCGCGAGGAAGGTACCAAGCGCAGCCTCCTCATCACCCAGGTTCCCGACGTGGAGCGCGCCATCAGCATCCTTAAAGCAATTGGGGACTGTCTCCTTTTGTCACGTTTTTAAATCAGCTATTATCGCTTACTTTAGCATGTGCAAAAGGGGACTGTCCCCAATTGCATGTTCTGTTCGTTTTGTGTTCAGATGATGATAGGTATGTAAAGGAACATCGGAGCGTTATAGGTCTTGGCGTTGAAATGGATTGCAACGCCAAAATTAACGGACCACATGCTCTTGTCACCCAGCTTGTCATATGCGCCGAACAGCTTGAATCTCAAGCTGGAATCAAGCCGTTCATCCGGGAAAATAGAATGCCTGAAAATCCAGTCGGCATTCACTCCGGCCATAATGGAGACGCCATTCAGTTCGCTGCTATAGAATGATTCGTTTTTTTTGTTGGGATTCTGGGTGTCGGTCGACTGTATAAGACTGGCATAGGCAATGCCTGCAAAGGGTATAATCCTGTAATACTGGTCCAGTTTTGCTGCATGACCGATATTCAGGTACATACGCATATGGTTCGTGGACTTGCCGGCTGTCCAGTCATAATTATACTGATTGTCATGATAAAAGCCTCCAGCCTTAAGACTTGAAAATGCATAAGACATTCCTAAATCAAAATACCAGTCTTTCTTGTTAATGTAATCAAAGCCTAATGAAATGCCGTTCATGGGTTTAAGGTAGTCCGATGTGTTTCCGATGAACGATTCATGAACGTACGAAAAATACATGCCAAGCATATCCGGTACTCTTCCCGCCAGCGACAGGTCGGGTTCCCTTCTTTTGGTGTACTTTAGATCGCTCTTCAAGGCTTCTTCGTATTTTCTTAAAACGACGCTGTCTATGCCATTCTCAGTAACGCTCTCTTTCTCGAACTCGTCGATTCTGTTCTGGGCCAGTTCTGCATGTCTGTCCATGGTTTTATTGAAAGTCAGAGTCGTTTCGCCGAAACATTTGGTCTGAACCTGTCGGGAGCAGAGTTCCCATATATCGAATACAACCTGATTACTCCTGAGCGACAATTCATCGGCCATGTCGGGAATATACCACGAATTGTCACGGTCCAGGACGCAGTCAACCTGGTTATACACAATCTTGTAGTTTTCAATTTTGACTTTTTTCCTTGTAGTGCTGTACTTGAAAACGGAAACGGAAGGGATTCCCGGATTAGTTGGCGATTCTACTGCGCGGTAATCGGCCCATGTAAGAGGACCTTCGTTCCAGTTCTTGTAATTCTCATCACGTTTTTTTGCAGACAACGGCAACTGGCTTGCTGCAAACAGGAGCATACCCATTCTGAATAATGTGCCACGGGTAAAAATTCTACTCATAGATAATTGAAAAGGTTTTGGCAAAGTTATTGTTTTTTTGACGCGCCAATCAATCATAGTAGGTTTTTTGTCTTATATTCGCGGATGGAACCTATAAAAAGGATTTATTAATCATTTCAACTATATCAATTATGAGTAAGTATTCAGGAACACAGACCGAGAAGAATCTGGAAGCCGCATTTGCCGGCGAGTCAATGGCACGTAACAAGTACACCTATTTTGCTTCCAAGGCAAAGAAGGAGGGTTTCGAACAGATAGCTGCCATCTTTGAGGAGACAGCAAACAACGAGAAGGAGCACGCCAAGCTCTGGTTCAAGGAACTGGAGGGCATAGGCGATACCGCTCAGAACCTGGGCGCTGCAGCCGATGGCGAGAACTACGAGTGGACCGATATGTACGAGGGCTTTGCCAAGACGGCCGAGCAGGAGGGATTCCCCGCACTGGCTGCACGTTTCCGCATGGTAGCTGCAATTGAAAAGCGTCATGAGGAGCGTTACCGTGCATTGCTCAAGAACGTTGAGACAGCTAAGGTCTTTGAGAAGTCAGAGGTTAAGGTTTGGGAATGCCGTAACTGCGGTCACATCGTAGTTGGCACCAAGGCTCCTCAGATCTGCCCCGTTTGCCAGCATCCGCAGGCATACTTTGAGGTTCACAAGGAGAATTATTGATTATTTCCATGCGGCGGGGGCTCGCTGCTTCGCTGCGCTCGGTTTTCCATGCGCTTAACGGCCTAAAGGCCTTAAGCGTCGGGATGGAAAGATATCTGCGTATTTGAAACAACCTTTTTTTAGTTTCCTTCTGGAAACACGATTCGTTTCACTACGCTCTGCCGGCCTTCCAGGCCGGGTAAAAATTTAGGCGCCCCTTGGGACGCCTTAATTTTTACTCTAAGCTGGAAAGCTTATCAATTATTTGTACATGAAGCGGCGGATGCTGCCCTTGGGGGTTTTTGCGAAGGGCTCAAAGCGCAGCTCATAGCCGTTAACGGTTGAGTAGGCGGGGAGCTTTGAGTTGAGCAGGCTGATGTTCTGCTTCATGACTGCCTCAAGGGCATCGGCATTGATGCCGGCCTTGTCAAGAGCGTCCATGTTGGGAACGATCAGGGCGATGATCTTGGTGTCACGCTGCAGTACGATTGACTCGGCCACGTAGGGGAGTTCGTTCAGGATTACCTCAATCTCCTCGGGGTATACGTTCTGTCCGTTACCGGCCAGGATCATGTTCTTGGAGCGGCCCAGCAGGAATACGTTGTTGTTCTTATCAATGGTACCCATATCGCCGGTGCGGAACCAGCCGTCCTGGAGCACCTGATCGGTAGCCTCCTGGTTCTTATAGTAACCCTTGAATACTACGTCACCCTTTACAGAGAGCTCACCGGCGATGTTCTCGGGATCGGGAGAGTCAATCTTAACCTCCATGATCTCGGGCAGATACTCACCGCAAGACTTGGGAATGTACTTGCCCAGTTTACCATATGATACGATAGGAGCAAGCTCTGTCAGACCGTAACCGGTAATGAAGGGGAGCTGCAGCTTGTAAACCAGCAGTGACTCAACCTCGGAGGGGATGGCGGCACCGCCTGTAGCGAATACCTCGATGTTGCCGCCCATGGCGTTGATGAGCTTGTCATGCAGCATCTTGCAGAAATCCTGGTTGTGCTTGTAATCGGCCAGTTTTGCCTTGCCCTCGGGGCTCTTTATGTCTTCGCCCAGTACATACTCGGCAAACTTTACAAAGATCAGGGGCACACCGTAGAAGATACGGGGCTTAACCTCCTGCAGGGCAGCCTGTACGTTTGACGGGATGGGGGGCAGACCCAGCACTGTAACGTGCATACCCATGGTCATAGGAATAACCACATCACATGTAAGACCAAAGCTGTGTGCATGAGGCAGCAGGCTCAGGTAGTTCTCACGTGGATGGAAGGGGAATCCCGGACGTATGCCCTGTACGTTGGCGGTATAGTTGCGGTAGGTCAGCATAACACCCTTGGGGTTGCCTGTTGAGCCCGATGTATACAGGATGGCGCAAACATCGTCAATATCAGGATTGCAAACCTTGAAATCGGCGGGCTGCATACCTGCGGGGAAAGCGGCTGCCAGCAGAGAGGCGGCCTGCTCATAGAGCTCACCAACACCGTTGCGGCTGGCCAGTACCTTTCCGGTAGCGGCATCGATGGCGCAGAGAACCTGCGGCATCTCATCAAAGTTCATCTCATCAAAGGCACGCTTCTCAGTGTAGAGAATCTTGCTGTCTGAGTGGATGACCAGACGCTGTGTATCGGCCGGGGTGAAAGCATTATAAAGATGTACTGCAACGTATCCTTTGCTGACAGCAGCCATAAAGACCGATGCGCCCAATGCGCAGCTCTTGGTGTTGATGGCAATCTTGTCGCCGGGCTGAACGCCGGCCATCTTCCAGATAAGATCCAGGGTATATATGCGTTCTGCAAGTTCGCGGTATGTGATGGTTGATTTACGGAAATCACTGAGAGCGGGACGATCCCAGCAATCTCTTGTGGCGCCCTCAAAGAGGCGGATGAAATTGTCAAGTTTCAACATGGAAAATACGTATT
>Ga0265299_10003839_pt1 | contig 14473 bp, 14 predicted proteins | sample AusTroGonzalo_MG_4_FD_193485 | JGI IMG/M metagenome (GOLD analysis project Ga0265299, IMG submission 193485) | Bovine rumen microbial communities from tropical cattle in Woodstock, Queensland, Australia - Gonzalo_02 | ecosystem: Host-associated > Mammals > Digestive system > Stomach > Rumen ... | reverse complement strand
GGGCATTGCCGGATATGATGCCAGCATACAGAACGTCAGCGGCACTACGGACCTTTCCGTGGTGGATGTCACCGTCATTTACAGCAACACACAGTACAAGGTTGTGTACTATGTCAACGGGAATGCAGTCATAAACGATCAGGCATACTATGGATACACGGTTGATGTGAAGGAGTACGACACCGGAACCAAGGTCATCAAAGATTGGTTCTCCCTCCAGGTAACGCCGGAGGACGGTAAGTTCGTCATGCCCGACCAGGATGTCTACTTCTCCGATATACCGCTGAAGGATATCATGAAGGCCAAGACGGAGAACGATGTCTCCGATTCAGTGCTGATCGGTTCCGCCATCGGAGTGATGATACTGGCCGGACTGATGCTTGCGCTGTTCGTGTTCAGAAGACACTGAAGAACTGTCAGAGCTGATCCTCAGGCTGGACCACATAATCGGTCTTGTACCTCTTCCTGAAGGCTGCGGATAACAGCGGGGGCGAGATTATCGTCGTTATGACGGACATCAGCACGACCACCGTGTACAATTCAGGGGTGAACACATCCACGCCTGATTCCTCGGCAATCCTCAGACCGATGGATGCCACGATGATACCGACCTCTCCTCTGGGCACCATTCCGATACCGATGATGTTGGTGGATGCCTTTCCGAGAGACTTGTCGCCCAGCTTCGCTCCGATGGAACAGCCGATATACTTGCCCAGAACCGCCAGGACTATGACGGCTGCCAACGTGATGACCAGATTGGTGTCGATACCGCTCATGTCGACCTTCAGTCCGACATTGACGAAGAAGAATGAGACAAGGAGCGAGTTGATGGCCTCCACCTTCTCCTCCATTCCCCATATGACGGCATAATCCGCGAATATCATTCCGGCAAGGAACGCACCGATGATGGCCGCAAGACCGAGAGTCTCAGCAAGCAGAGCGAATGCAAAACAGAGTGCGATCGCGAGGATCATCATGTTGAATTTGATCGGGATGAAATCCTTGTCCTTCTCGAACTTCTTATCATTATACGACTGTACCCAGGCCTTTATCCTCGGGACCACGAAGAATGCGAAGAGCATGGTACCGATCACGAATGCGAAAGCGGAGAGGGTGATGATGATGATGTTCGTGATGTCGATCTCACCGGAATTCGCCATGCCAGATACGATCGCTAGAACGATCATCCCCAAGATATCGTCGATGACCGCGGCGCCGATGATGATCCTTGACTCTTTGGCATCGGTGAGACGCATGTCCTTGATCACACGGGCGGTGATCCCCACACTGGTAGCGACCATCGCTGCACCCATGAACAGTGCATGATACATGTTCCCGCCCTGGGATATCTCGATGAACGCGTAACCGAATACGAACGGGATCACAACTCCCAGGCCTGCTACCAGGAATGCTGCCTTACCGACGGACAGCAGATCCTTGACACGGGTCTCCAATCCCACCGAGAACAGCAGGAACATCACACCCAGCTCTGAGAAGACCTCCAGAACATGATTGATGACGGTGTCGTCGCTGCGCCCGTCCGGGGTCATCTCGAAGATTCCCAGCTTCACTGCGATGGTGGAATCTCCGATCATCACACTGGCGAATACCACACCGACCAGGATCTCTCCCACGAGACCGGGGATCCCTATCCTGTTGAAGATGAACGATACACCCTTCGCCGTGGCGAACACCACCAGCAGCATCAACAGGATCTTGAGGAAATCGAACTCGGCCTCCATGTTCCGTAATACGGTGGATGGGATATAAATGTTACAAAAAAAAAGAAAGGGCAGGGAAAAAGGTTTGGATGGGTAAGAGGTTTAAGCAATATTTTTACAGTGCCAGTGAACCGCTCGAGAACGACTGTGCCGATACTGCGGCATCGCCGCTGTAGGTCATGACCTGCACATCCTCGACATCCTCTTCGGGTTCATCCTCCTCTCCTGCGATGAACCTGAACTTAGTGCCGCCCGCCTTTGCGGCTGCGGGCGTGTCGAATCCGAAGATGAACTGTGTGAGCATGCTCTGCACGGCCACCTTCTGAACGGGTGTCTCGACTGCGGTCTCCTTCACAGGCACCTCTATCTTGGTCTCGCAGACCTCTGGTGCCTGTATCTCGGAGATGACGTATTCGGGGACGTATCTGGATTCTGCCTCCATCCTGTCCATGAACTCGAGAACGGCTTCCACCTCGAGATCCTCGTAGAGATTCTCGAAGAACTCCTCCTCTTCCTTCTCGAATGAGTCCATACATTCGAGGACTGCATCCACCGCAAGGTCCTCGTAGAGGTCCTGGAAGAATGCTTCCTCGTCATCTGTCTCGAATGTATCCATGTATTCGATGACCGCGGCGACGCCGAGGTCCTCGAAGAGCGACTCGAAGAATGCTTCATCCTCCGACATCGCATATTCTTCCGGTGCTGCCAGCAGTTCAGTTATCTGGGGCGCGGCAAGCAGCATGACGCTCTCCTCCTTGACAGGAGCGTAGAGCTCGATCGTATCCATGTACTCGAGGACCGCCTCGACAGCAAGGTCCTCGTAAAGGTCCTCGAAGAATGCCTTCTCCTCCTCGGACTCCTCGTAAACGTAAGGTGCGGACAGAAGACCGGCGATTTGCGATACCGGCGGCTCCAAGTATCCTGCAACAGAGGGCTGCTCAAGTGCAGGTGCTGCATAGAGCTCGATGGTGTCCATGTACTCGAGGACCGCATCGACGGTGAGGTCATCGTAAAGGTCCTCGAAGAATGCCTTCTCCTCCTCGGTCTCGATGTATTCGGTCTTGATCTCCTCGGCCGGTTCCTCCTTGACCTCTGTGGTAGGCGTAACATCGTCTTCCATATCCAATGAATCGAATTCGAATTTGTGTGAGGAGAACTCGTACATCATCGCTCCTGATGATGTGGGCGATGCCGCAGGCTGCGACATCTCACTGGCGATCGGAGCTGCCGGGAACGATTCCGCTACGGCCTCTTCGATGACGTCTTTTTCGACGCGTACGAACAGGCTGTGTTCCTCAGGAATGTAAGTCCTGTCGATACCGCGGATGACGTTCCATGAGAACGAATCCCTTCTCGTGGCGCTCATCGCCAGTTTCTTCATGGTGGTCTTGGAGATCGGCCTGTGAATGGCGCGCTCCGTCAGTACCACTATCGCTCTCCCAACCTTTCTGAAGCCCGCTCTGATACGGTATGCCATATCCGAAGCAAAGCTAACGCTATCTGTAGAGTTCCCTGAACCCATAGTATCCCATCCGTAATATAGATGGAGGATAGAGTAATTAAAGGTTCCGCCTTTAATTCTAAAGTCGAGTATGTTCTCAGCTATGAACGAACTTCACGTAATCTGCCTTGCCGACGGAGTGGATCTCCCTCAGCATGCTCTTCATGGTCTCGCCGTCGCTGGAGATGATCATGACCTCCAGACACTTCCTGTCCTTGAGGTGTGAATGCAATTGGGTCTTGATGTGCGACTCGTACTTGTGCTGTATCTGAGCCATCCAAACATCGCCGTGGTCGCGGTGCACTATCACCAACACACCTTCCACTATGCCTTCCATGTCGGACATCTCCCTGATCTCGGACTCGGCTGCCTTTATGGAATGTCTTATGGCCTCGCTCCTTCCGCTGAGACCGTAGCACTTCTGTATCTCCTCCAAAGCCTGGATGTTCTCTTCCGTCAACGATATGCTCACGATGGACATTTTATCAGCCCGTTATTAACAATCAGGGGTTATGCGATATAGATGTTATTAACATTATGCAAATGTTTTAATAATCAACTCAGATAAAAGTGGTTCATGGAAACCGCATTGGCATTGATTATCTACATAGCTGTCATGCTCGCCGTATCCCTGGCCGGAGCGTATCTGCCCTTCATCAGAAAACTGGAGGATAATCAGATACACCTGCTCATCGCGCTCAGCGCGGGGATATTCCTGGGCATACTGTTCTTCCTACTCCTTCCTGAAGCGATACACGAATGTGAGGAGGCCGCAATCGAAGAGAAATACATGATGATCGCAGTGGTCGGAGGATTCCTGCTGATCCTTCTGGCGGATGTACTCATCAAGCACTTCCACATGGCCTCGTGTCCCTGCGAATGCCACCAGGAGGAGCACAGGCACAGGATGGGTTCGCTCTCCGCGTTCATCGGTCTTGCGGTGCATGCATTCTTCGACGGTCTGCTGCTGACCGCAGGTCTCATGGCCGGAGGGGACTTCGGATGGATGGCCCTGGCAGGCATGTGCATACACAAGTTCGTGGAACTGTTCTCGCTGTCCTCTACGTTCCTGCTCTCGGATGATGACAAGTGGCACATCATGAGATATCTGGTCGCCTTCTCGCTGATCACCCCCGTAGGCGCGATCATATCATTCCTGGCGTTCAACGGCGCCCTGGAAGAAGGCATAGCCGGAATTCCGCTGGCATTCTCAGCCGGTACGTTCATGTACGTGTCGTTCTGCCACATGGTGCCCGAGGCCTTCCACAGGGAGCATCAGGACCTCAGGTCCTTCGTGCTGCTCATGATAGGTATCGCCATCGCCGCAGCGGTGTTCATGCTGTTCGGACACGCACACTGAGGACAAACAGGGGCTTTCGCCCCCTTTTTCACCGTTTCTTCAAGAATCCCATCGTCCCGATCGGACCGCGGAAGGGATAGTTTCATATAGGGTCCTATGAGCATACCCCCATCATGGAATCTTACCCTATAACGCAGGACGAGATCAGAGAGCTGAAGCAGACCATGGGTTTCCGCATCAACTCCAAGGTATGGGCGCAGTACGTCGATGACCACAAGAACGGCTGTACGAGCACGGAGCTCATCGACTTCGTCAAGAAGTACATGAACCCCCCTTACGAGAACCCCAACCTCGACGAGTACCTCGAGGGCATCCTCAAGCTGTTCGTCAACTTCGTCCGCCACGAGGACATATACGCATAAACAGGAGGGGGTCACTCCTCTCCTTTATCCTTCTTCTTAGATCTCAGACCCTTGAAGAAATCGGCAATTCTGGAAGCGAATTCTGATACCTTGACCTTGAACCTGTAGGTGTTCGTCTCGACCTCTCTGCTTATCAGCATTATCAGACCGATCTTGGGTGCCTTCTTTGGCTTTACCGGAGGCGCATTGCGCACGATGAGCTGGATGAACACCCCGTCGTTGCCGTAGAATCTCATCAGGTCGCATGTCTCCGCATCGCCGGTATCGAACCATACCCCGGTCAGATCGAATCTGAAACTGTTCATGGCGGAATGGTTCTGCGTGGAGGAGATGCTGACGATGTTCTTATCGCCCGAAGGGGTCAGCGCCATCGCATACTTCGCCCCCCTGAAGGACGTCAGGACGAAGGAATATGAATCGCACCACAATCCGTTCCTGTTGTAATCGGAGAATCTGGCCGCCGTCGACCTGTCTATTCCGATGCCTTCCTCCATCATCATTGCCCTCATGTCCCTGATGGACGAGCCGATGTTACCCATGATGGATCTCTGATTGATCTCCTTGGAAGAGGTCATCGCCAACAAGAGAATCTCCAAAAGGATGTATGCCGATGACATGAATAACGCTTCTAGAATAGTACCGGCCGAATCCTTGGAACGTATCCTGATTATTATGGACAATAACTGTAGTGCCAGAAGGATCAGTGCAGCATACTTGATGAGAGCCGCGCTCTTGGAAAGACCTCTCATGAAGATGATGGTGTTAAAGAACAGCATTGCCGCGACGATGAGACTCAGTACCCCCTCTATGAAAAACACGACGTCTATGACGACCGTCCTGTAGTCTATCAGCATGAGATAGGCCTCTATCGAACAATCCACCGCGATCATCAGGGCGCAGATGCACATGACAACGGGCAAGCCGCCTCTCTTACGCTTTATGAGGATCACTATGGCCGCTATCATTACCGCATACTGTAAGATCTCGAATTTGTAATAGTCAAGATATTCCCAAAATGTGAGGTCAGCATATGGGTAGATCACAATGAATGATGCGATCTCGTATCTGAGATCGATGACGATGTAAGATATCATCAGGATGATTGCGGCGATCCTGCAGATCCTTTCGAACAGGTCCTTCCTCATCGGTCCGCACCTCCAATCCTCATCATTGCACATATGCCGATCGAATCGTAGATGTACAACCTGTCGCCTTCGATCCTGTATCCCGTGGCCTGCATCCTCTGACCTCCGATGAACGAATCCGTCCTGTCGTTGATCACTGTGAAGTACAGCAGGTCGCTGTCCGACCATCTCTGAAGGATCACGTCCTTGTCCCCGTTGTGGGCCCAGAACGAGACGGTCGCCTCCCTGACCGTGATGCCGCTGATGACGGTGGTCTTCCACGATCCTCCGCCCGAGAATCCTTCCTCGATCGTTCTCACGTCATCCTCCGATATGACTATCCAATCCCCCACATAACCGTTGGAGGATACGTCGATGAGGAATCTGCTGACACGGGCCAGAGGTATGTTCTCCATGATCTCCTTGGAATACAGGACTATAAGCAGACCGGCATAGAGGGGAAGATACGCCATGATGTTGATATCGGAGAGGAACGCATCGACGACATCTCCTCCGGAATAGGCGGTATATCCGAGTGCGAATCCGAATATGGCCAATAGCGCCAGGGACATGTATCTCATGGTGGCGGGGTTCCTGGTCTTCACCGTCAGGTGATTGTAACCGCCCCATGCCAGATTACCGCCGATGATGATGAACACCAGAGAAAGATAGAACGAGAAATCGCTTTCATCAACCAGGCCGGGCAGGGACCTTATAATCCTTGACAGTCCGAGCGTGAGGGCATACAACCCTACGGCGAAGTAGTTCCCCTTCTTCCTGAAATACAATATGACAAGACCGCCCAGGATCAGGATGGCCCTTCCGGCCAGTCCGAAATAGGTATCCTCGACGAAGTAGGAACTGTCATCATGCTCGAATCCGAAGACCCTTACGATGACCATCATCGTACCTGTGATGATCATCATGAACGCCAATATCAACGTCGGAAGTGTGTTGTATTTGCGCTCACGGTTCTCTCTGTTGTTCACGGTGGGAAATGATTTCTTACCTATAAATAAAAGGGCCGTACGGAGAAGACTCACTTCACGGGCTTCGGTCTAGATTGATGAAGGAGATCGTTCTTGACATCCCACAGTTTCTGCGAGAGATCCACGTAGTAGTGGTGGGGGTTGGAGAAACGCTTCACCTCCTCCCAGAGCGTGTCCATCTGCTCCGCGCAGTACCTGCGGACCTCCTCCAGAGAGGGGACGTCGTACACGAGTTCGCCGTTCTTGAAGATGGGCACCATCAGCTCGCGGACCCTGAAGTCCTTGATGAGCTTGGTCTTCCACGTGGCATCGGGGTCGAAGAGCAATAAAGGTTCATTCTCGTCGATGGTCTCGTCGTACACGCATATCTGGTCGGCGATGGCCTTTCCGTCGCTGTCGTAGAGTCTGAAGATCCTCTTGAAGTGGGGGGTGGTGATCTTCTCCACGTTCTCGGAGACCTTGATCTTCGGGATTATGTTGCCTTTCTCATCCTCGATAGCAACGACCTTGTACACCCCGTTGAACACCGGGTCGCTGTGGGACGTTATCAGATTGTCCCCCACTCCGAAGGCGTCTATGCATGCCCCCTGATTCAGAAGATCCTTGATGATCCATTCGTCCAGAGAGTTGGAGACAACGATCTTGCAGTCCCGGAATCCTGCTTCGTCCAGCATCTTCCTTGCCTTCTTGGTAAGGAATGCCAGATCGCCGGAATCGAGACGTATGGCACATTTGCCTCTGCCGGTCTTCCTGATGGTGTCGTTGAACGCCTTTATCGCATTGGGTATCCCGCTGTTGAGGGTATCGTATGTGTCGACGAGGAGCGTAGCATTGTCCGGGTACAGTTCGCAGAACGCCTTGAATGCTTCATACTCTGATTCGAACATCTGTACCCACGAGTGGGCCATCGTTCCGCTGGCGGGGACGCCAAACAGCTTGTCGGATACAGTGCATGCGGTGCCTCCGCATCCTGCTATGTATGCGGCTCTCGCACCAAGTATCGCGGCATCCGTTCCCTGTGCACGCCTGGAACCGAACTCCAGTACGGTCCTTCCGGCTGCGGCACGTACGATACGGCTGGCCTTGGTGGCGATGAGTGTCTGGTGATTGATCGTTAGAAGGAGGAAAGTTTCCAGCATCTGCGCCTCTATGGCAGGTGCCCTCACGGTGACCAGAGGCTCTCCGGGGAATACAGGAGTACCTTCTGGTACGGCGTAGATATCCCCTGTGAAACGGAAGTTCTTGAGGTAATTGAGGAACTTCTCTCCGAACACGCCCTTGGAACGGAAGAACTCGATATCCGAATCATCGAAACGGAGCTCCTTGATGTAGCTGATCAGCTGCTCCAATCCCGCCGCGATGGCGAAACCTCCGTTGTCCGGAACCTTCCTGAAGAAGATGTCGAAGTAAACGATGTGGTTCCCGATCCCTTTCTCGAGATAGCCGTTGCTCATGGTGTACTCGTAGTAGTCGCAAAGGAGCGGGATGTTCCTCGGGTTCATCGTCGGGTCTATGCACATCTTGGTATAAGAGCGAGACCCACAGTCAAGGATAAATCCGATACATACAATGGAGAATCATGGAGATCGAACCCATCGCCCGCATCGAAACGGACTTCAAGGAGAAGTTCGGCATCCCCCGCCAGAGCGGATATGTTGAAGGGTGCATAGGGAAGATTGTGTTCGAACCCAAGTACCGCAATCCCGATGCACTCAGGGGATTGGAAGGATTTTCACATATCTGGCTCATATTCGATTTCTCCGAGAATCACCGCGAAGGATGGGATCCGATGGTACGTCCGCCCAGATTAGGAGGGAACACGAAGGTAGGTGTTTTCTCTTCGAGATCTCCGTTCCGTCCCAATTCTCTTGGACTGTCATCGGTCAGATTGATTTCCATCGAAGATACGGATGAAGGTACGGTTCTCATCGTCGAAGGAGCTGACCTTCTGGACGGCACCCCGATCTACGACATCAAACCGTACATCAGGATGAGCGACAGCCATCCCGATGCCGTATCCGGTTTTGCGGACGGGGCGATGGACCATAAGCTGAAGGTCTCCGACCCGAACGGTCTTCTGGATGTACTTCCAGATGAAAAGAGGAAGGTTCTGATCGGATGTCTGGAGATGGACCCCAGGCCGTCATATCACGATGACGAGAGAAGATATGCCATGCGCTTCTCCGATTACGACATATCGTTCACCGTTACAAAATATGAAACGACCGTGAAAGAAGTGAAGAAAATGGTTTGAGAGGGACGGGGTGTTGCCCCGTCCTATTTAGACCTCTCTCTTCTTGAAGAGATAGTATCCTGCCACTGTCGGGATAATACCCCAGATCAGCATTACCGCTAGATCCCTAAGTCCATTCGTTGCTTCGCCGGTGATCGTGCTCACAACGGAGAGCGAAGCACTGTCCAGGATGAACCAAAGGTCCACACTGGCACCTGACGATGATGCTATGGCCGCGATAACCAGTCCGACTATACCGGGCACCAGGAGGATGAAGATGAACGTCAGGATCGATGCCGAACTTGACTTCTTCATCCATGCACTGAAGAATATCGCTATTCCGGTCAGTGAGAATATGTATGCCACGCAGAGTCCGAACGACGGGATGATATTGTCCGTGAATCCGCCGGTCTTGATAGCGATCATTATCACCGCAACGACGTAGTAGAACAGTATGAAGACAAAGTTCAGGATGAACGCTGCCGCAAACTTGCCCAGGAATATGGATGACTTCCTGATGGGTTTCGTGAACAGCATCAGCGATGTCCTCTCTTCGAATTCGGACACGAGAGTGACCGATGAGAATAGAGTTGCTCCGATGAGGGCCAGGAGTTCCACGAAGCTAATGTACGTGTAAATACCGCCTTCTGTCGTTACATTGTCTCCTCCGAATCCAAGGATAGCGATGGAAATCAACACGAGAACGGCAGCGATCAGTATCCCGAAGATCAGGATCTTCTTTCCGCTCATGAACTTGATACCTTCATATTTCGATACGATGCAAGCCAGGCGGAGATCGTCCTTCAGATCGATCTGTGCTTTGGTGGGGTGATCTGTATCCATGGTATCACTTCGTCTCCTTGATCATGTTGAGGTAGATGTTCTCCAACGCCTCATCCTCGTTCATGCTGTACACTTTGATTCCCAGACCGCCGATCTCGCTGAACAGCTGCATCTGGTCCTCGTCGTCTCCCTTGAATCCGAACTTGATCGTGGTACCGGAGACCTGAGGGTCCTGAACGTTCGGCAGTTTGGCGATGGCTTTAATTGCCTCGTCCGTGGGTCCGCCGACGACCTTGACCGCGATGGTCCTGATCTTGTTGGCACCGAGGACGTCGTCCATCTTGCCTTCCATCAGCAGTGTGCCGTGGTTGATCATCGCGATACGGTCGCACATATCGCTCACTTCGTGGAGCATGTGCGAGCTCATCAGGATCGTAAGGTTGTTGTTCTTCTTCCTGAGATTCTTCAGGATCTCTCTTGTCTCAGCCATACCTCTGGGGTCGAGACCCGACGTGGGCTCGTCCAGGATGATGATGCTGGGGTCGTTGAACATGGAAAGACCCAGCGAGATCCTCTGCCTCATTCCCTTGGAGAACGTTCCGATCTTCTTGTCTGCCCATTCGGACATCTTCATGTCCGCCAGGATCTCGTCGGTCTGTGCTGCGATGGTCTCGTTGTTCATGCCATAGATCTTTCCGATATACTGGAATGTCTGTATCGGTGTCAGATATCCGTAGAACTCGGGCGTCTCGACGACCGTACCCACACCCTTCAGTGCATTCTTGGAATCCACCGTGATGTCGATACCGTTGAGGTATGCATTACCGGATGTGGCGTTGATAAGACGGGTGAGGACCTTCAGAGTGGTACTCTTGCCTGCACCGTTGGGGCCCAGGAATCCGGTGAAACTGTTCTTCTTCACGCTGAATGTCAGGTCGTTGACGGCGACGAAGTCCTTGAACTGCTTCCTGAGACTCACGATCTCGATGGGGTCACCGCTCATTCCGACACCTCTCTAGATTTATAGGTTGCATCCTGCATTCTAATCCCGTTTGATGATTGACAACTCGTATATAAAGGGATGATGGGGATTATGTCGCCAAAACGGAACAATTCTGGTAACTGGGTATGAGAAGATGAGTGCTCCCGTCGGGATTCGAACCCGAGTTGAAGCCTCGAGAGGGCTTCATGATTGGCCGCTACACCACAGGAGCAGGTAAGCAGATGATTGCCATTAGATTAATAAAGATTTCGTAACGGTCTCAGAGCTGTTCTGGACGTATCGGGGGCAGCCTCTTGTGGGCGGCAGACGCCACGGTTGTACGGAGCTCCTGGATCTTCTCCAAGGATACTCCCGAGAACTCCGAGATCTCCTTGTCGCTGACCTCCTGCTCGAAACCGTAGAGGACCTTGTCCAGCTCCTCATAGGTGATCTGCATCTCCTCCTCGTCGGTCTGTCCTGCCCAGAATCCTGCGCTCGGAGGTTTGATAATGAACTCTCCCGGGACGCCTATGAGCTTCGCCAATTCCCTCACCTGGGTCTTGTACATGTTCGCCAACGGCGTGACGTCGCATGCACCGTCGCCGAACTTGGTGAAGTAACCCATCATCAGCTCGCTCTGATTGGATGTGCCCATGACCAGATAGTTCCTCTTCCTGGCCTGGTTATAGAGGACGATCATCCTGCATCTGGCGGAGATGTTGCCGCGGTCCAACGGGGCCTCCTCCTGAGAAAGGAGAACGGACTGGAGACTGTCGACTGCGGGCTGGACGTCCATGATCCTGTATTCGGTACCCCAGAGCTTGCTGAGGTCCTTGGTGATGACATAGTCCTCACTGACGGTGACCCTGGACGGCATGAAGATGTTCAGGACCTTGTCCGCGCCCAATGCATCGACGCACAGTTTCGTCACGACCGCGGAGTCCAATCCTCCGCTCAATCCGATGACCACTCCTTTGCATCCTGTCCTTTCGAGTGTGTTGCGTATGAATGCGATGAGTTCGTCCACATCATCCTGTGTTACCGTCGGTACTCCGTCCATCGTCATGATATCTATTCGATTGTACTAAAAACTGGCGAATAATCGATAGAATCGAACGATATCACTCAATGTCCGCATCGGCCTGGAACTTCGGTCCTTCGATACCCGAATTATATCTCAGAGCACGTGCGGAATTCAGCACCGCTGCGATCATGACACCGACATCCGCAAGGATGGCCAGCCACATGTCCACCAATCCGAACAGCGAAAGGCCCAGGAAACCGAACTTCACTATCAGGGTAACGATGATGTTCGTATTCACGATCCTCATGCATTTGCGTGATATTCCTATGCCCACGGCGACCCTTCTCACATCATCGTCCATTATCACCACATCGGATGCCTCGATGGCCGCATCCGAACCTATCGAACCCATGGTGATCCCGACATCTGATCTGACCAGTGACGGTGCATCGTTGATACCGTCTCCGACGAAGACGACCTTGCCCCTTTCGCTGGATTCCCCCATCAGTTCCTCCAGTTCCAGCAGTTTATCGCCGGGAAGAAGATTGCCGCGGTATTCGCTGACACCTACCTCTTCTGATACGGCCATGGCGACGGAATCCCTGTCTCCAGTGAGCATCACGGTCCTCTTCACCCCTGCGGATCTGAGCATCTCCATCGCGGTCTTGGATTCCTCCTTGACGATATCCGATATCACTATCGAACCCGCATACGAACCGTCCAATGCCACATGCACTATCGTCCCCAGATGATCGGATTCATCGCATTGTATGCCCATCTTCTCCATCAGTCTATTGTTCCCGACCGACACCCTGATTCCATCGACCGTTGCGTTCACACCCATACCGGGGACATCTTCAACGGAAGTGACTCTCGTCCTGTCGATTTCCTTGCCGTATGCCGCGATCAGACTTCCGGCGATCGGGTGGGGCGATGATGATTCGGCCAATGCCGCCAATTCGATCATCCTCTCCTCCGGGATGTCAGTTCCTCTTACCTCGGAGACCTCGAACACACCCTTGGTGAGAGTTCCCGTTTTGTCGAATACTATTATCTCCGTTCCTGCCAGGGCCTCAAGATAATTCGACCCCTTGATCAGTATGCCTTCTCTGCTCGCTCCTCCGAGACCTGCGAAGAATCCCAGCGGAACGCTGATGACCAGTGCGCACGGACAGCTTATCACAAGGAATGTGAGGGCGCGGTACACCCACTGCTGTATCTCCGGATCGCTCCCGCCGATGATCAGGAAAAGAGGCGGAAGGACGGCTACAAGGACCGCACTTGCCACTACGAACGGCGTATACGCCTTGGCGAACTTGGTTATGAACGCCTCGGATCTGGATTTCCTTCCGCTGGCGTTCTCCACCATATCAAGTATCTTTGATACGGTGGAATCTCCGAACTCACGGGTCGTCCTCACTTTGAGAACTCCTGAGAGATTGATGCATCCGCTGAGGATCTCGTCACCCTCGGAGACATCCTTCGGGATGCTCTCCCCGGTCAGTGCGGATGTGTTCAGCGATGATGTGCCAGATATGATAATTCCGTCAATAGGTACCCTGTCGCCGGGCCTTACCACTATCGTCGTTCCTACCTCCACATCATCGGGATCCACCTCAGTCAGTTCGCCGTCCTCTTCGATGAGTGCATAATCCGGACGGATCTCCATCAGCTTCGTTATGCTTGTCCTGCTCTTCTCTACTGCCAGAGCCTGGAAGAGCTCTCCGATCTGATAGAAGATCATGACCGCGACGGCTTCGTTGTAATCTCCCGTGTAAGTAAATCCTAAGGCCATCGCACCCAATGTGGCAACGGTCATCAGGAAATTCTCATCCATCGCCTGAAGGTTCCTTATGCCCTTGACAGCTTTGATGAGAACATCGTAACCGATTATGACATACGGGATGAGATAAAGGAAGAAAAGAGGTTCTTTTTCGAGATTGAAAGGGTTGAACGCCAATGCGACCGTCAGTATCGAAGCTATGACTATCCTGACGATCGTCTTCTTGTGCTTGGCCTTCAACCCATCACCGGCGTTCAGAATTCTATGGAACAGTCGCTCTCGACCTTCTTGCAGGCCTTGAGCACTTTCTTCATGGTGTCGATCTCATCGACTCCGTCCTCGAACTCGACCGTCATCTTGGCTGCCATGAAGTTTATGCTTGCGTCCGCGACACCGTCCACCTTCTTCGCTGCATCTTCCATCTTGGCTGCACAGGCGGCACAGTCAACTTCAACCTTGTACTTCTTCTTCATGATTCCACCTTGATTAAACGATTAAGTAATTGTTTAATTGTTATATCGCACATATTATTTAAACGAAACTCATGCAAGGTATGAGCGTATGAGCAACGGACTTCCGCACGACCATGGCGACATCAGGGATATAGATGC
>Ga0265299_10003836_pt1 | contig 14480 bp, 15 predicted proteins | sample AusTroGonzalo_MG_4_FD_193485 | JGI IMG/M metagenome (GOLD analysis project Ga0265299, IMG submission 193485) | Bovine rumen microbial communities from tropical cattle in Woodstock, Queensland, Australia - Gonzalo_02 | ecosystem: Host-associated > Mammals > Digestive system > Stomach > Rumen ... | reverse complement strand
GATGAAGTTGGATATAACATCCATATGTTATCGTTCACAGCGACCCTTCTATGTATCTCTTCGGCAGGACGTAGATCTCCCCGTCGGCATCGAGGCCGACCCTGGCCTCCACCTCATAAACGTCCTTGATGAGCTGCTCTGTTATGATCTCCTTGGGGTCCCCCACGGCCACGATCTCCCCCTGCTTCATTATCACGCACATGTCGCAGTACCTCGCCATCAGGGAGATGTCGTGCTCGGCGACCATGACCGTCATCTCCGAGCGGGCCATCTTCTGGAGGTACTCCATGACCTGCAGCTTGTACTTCATGTCCAGATGCGAGGTGGGCTCGTCGACGAGCATGAGCTTGGGCTCCTGGACGTACGCCTTGGCGATGAGCGCGCGCTGCCTCTCTCCCGACGAGCACAGCGCCACCTGCTTCCTCCTGAGATGGTCTATGCCGAAGGTCCTCAGGGCCTCCCTGGTGATCCTCTCGTCCTCGGGATTCTCCCACCATATCTTATCGACGAACGGATACCTTCCGAGCATGACCATGTCCATGACGCTGATCCCGAACGTCTGCCCGGCTTCCGCGGGGACGTTGGCCACCAGTTTGGCGACCTCCGCGGCCTTCATCCTGGAGACGTCCTTCCCCGCTACCTCGATGGTGCCCTCGGTCTGCGGGTGGATCCTCGAGATGCACTTCATCATCGTGGACTTGCCGCACCCGTTGGGGCCTATGAGGCCGATCAGCAGGCCCTTACCGAACTCCAGGTCTATCCCCTTGAGGGCCTTGAATCCGTCGAAGTCCTTGACGAGGCCCTTGATCCTGAGCACCGGGGGGTCATCCGTCATAGTTGCGCCCCCTCTTCATGAGCATGTAGGCGAACACGGGCGTACCGATCATCGCCGTTATCGCGCCCACCGGCAGCTCCGCCGGGGACATGACCGTCCTGGCTACCAGGTCGGCGAACAGCATCAGCATCGCGCCTATGACTATCGAGGCGGGCATTATCAGACGATGGTCGCTTCCGAGTGCCATACGGCATGCGTGCGGCACGACCAGACCTACGAACCCTATGATCCCGACGAACGCCACGCACAGCGACGTCAGCACGGACGCCACGATCATGGTCAGCCTCTTGAACCTCTTGACGTTCAATCCCAGCTGGGCGGCCTGGTCCTCTCCCATGGAGTAGAGGTTGAACTCCCTCGCCCACACCATCGCTATCACGGATATGCCGATGACGGGGATGAACACTATCCAAGCGTTCTCCCATGTGATGTTCGCGAAGCTGCCGTAGAGCCACCACATGACGTCGGTCAGGTTGTCCTTGCCCATGGACATGAAAATCGTCTGCACTGACGAGAATGCGAATCCCACTATGGTTCCGGCGAGGATGTAGTTGACGGACGATCCTCCGCTGCCTTCGGCTACTGTCATGGTGATGGCGAATGCTATGATCCCTCCGATGATGGCGACCACCGGGATGATGTACAGGGTGTTGTCCGCCAGGAAGGGGATGCTGAACCCCAAGGCTGTTGCGGCCATTGCGAGACACCCCGCTCCCGATGAGACTCCCGTGATGTACGGATCGACCAGCGGGTTCCTGATGATGGCCTGGTACATGCAACCCGCTATCGCCAGACCAGCTCCGACGGCGATGGACGCTATCGTCCTGGGAAGCCTTGCGTTGAATATGTACAGCTCGATCATATCGAGGTTCCTGTCGCCTTCGACCGCCTTCCCGATGGAGGAGAACAGCGCCGCGATGGCGTCGCTCAGCGGTATGATGCCACCCGACGAGATCGATATGGATATCAGGAACGCCACCACCGACATGAACAGGCCGAACAGGACTATCAGCCTGAAACGCCTCTTCTTAAGTCCTATCTCCGATTCATCCGGATTCTCCAGATCAGATTTCATTCCCTTGTATCCCTTCTTAAGCTGAGAGAACAGCCCATCCTTAGACATTCATCGTCCTCCTGTAGAGTATCGCGAACGATACCGTAGATAATGCGACCACTATCGCGGCCAGATACCATGACCAATGCGCGAAGCCGACAGTCTCGAGGGCCTGCACCCTCTCCTCGTCGGTGCCCTCCCCCTCGATATCGGAGAGGCAGTATACGGCGCCGAAGTCGTTCCCCGTGTAGATCTTGCCGTCGACCACCGTTGGCTGGACCATGGAATATGAATCCTCCGAATAAGGCGAGAGCAGCACCCTCCAGATCTCGCTGCCGTCCCCGGAGTCCCACGCGGTCAGGGCGCCTCCGGTGGGCCAGAACGCGCCTGCGGAGTAGTCCGTACCATATAGGATCCCATCGGCGTCCAATGTCAGGGCGCCTTTGATCATCTGATAGTCCTGGGATTTCCAGACGACCTTCCCGTCCCAGTCGAACTTGTAGACCGCCGTGGTGGCCTCGACCTCTCCGCCGTCGGCGGTGGCGAAGCTTTGCGAGCCTGCCGACAGGGGCGACACGTAGGTGAAGAACCCGCTGTCTGTCACCACGGGCGACGTGAACAGCGCATCCAGCTTCCAATCCTTTCCGTCCGCCTGAAGCCTCTCACCGGTCCCCGGGTCCAACGCCAGAAGGTATCCCTCCAGGGAGAACAGCGCCCCGTCGGTGCATCCGATCAGAAGATGCGACCCGTCCGGGGATACGGAGACGGATGCCGCCGAACCCGGAGTCCCGGGAGCGGCCCTGTTGTCGTCCCTCATGTCGATGACCCTCTCCACCCAGATCTCCCTGCCGGTGTCGGCGTCCAGCGCGTACACGTATCCCTCGTAGCTTCCTGTGAACAGCATCCTCTTCCCATCGACCTTGGCGATGGTCGGGGCATGGAAGTAGAAGCAGCCCCTCGTCCCGATATAGTCGCCGGACTGGTCCCTCTCGCACGGAGGGGAATACTCCCAGTCGACGGACATCTTGCCCTCGGGGGACAGCTTCAGGGACATCACCGTTCCCGAGGATGTCCCGAAGTATATCCTTCCGGAATCGTACACGGGGGTCGTGCCCCCGGTCTGGAAGACCCTTCCCTCCCAGATGACGTCGCCGTCATCGTCGGTGGGCGGGTTGATATCCACCGTCAGTTTGTCCCTGATCTCCCCTGTGTACCTGTCGAAGCAGATCACATCCCCGCATGTGAAGGTCACCACTAGATAATCTCCCACTATCACAGGGGTGGTGACCTCGTATCCGGCGCCTTTGATGCCGTGATACTTCCACACGATCCCTCCTGTGAACCTGTCGAGGGCGTACACCCAGGCATCCTCGTCCCCTCCTGTTGCGCCGTATGCCCCTCCCGTCGTGTGGTAGAGCATGTCCCCTGCGACCACGAGTCCTGAGTCGACGTATCCCGTGGTGTACGTGTTGTACCATTCCACGGGCATCTTCGGTTCCTTCTGTCCGTGGGACACGGAGACGTTGGATGCCGATGAGGATCCGCTCAGCGTCGTCCATGAAGTCGGGTGTTCCGGGGTGGACACCGGTGCGAAGCCGTCCGGGTAGTATCCGAAAGCTACCGTACCCGAACACGGTGCGTTCAGGTCCGTGCCCCTGTCCGTCCATCCGTCCTCCCATTGGAAGAGATGCCATCCACAACCCGGTGCGGATCCCGTCCTGATCTCGCTTATGACCCCGGTATCCTCCACGGAGCTTTCCAGGACGCTCCCGAAGGTCGCGCCTCCGCCGTTCGCGTACCATTGGTAGCTGCCGTTCCCGAAATCCACGAGGACCTGGTCCTGCTGATCGGCATCGAGCGACACCGCCGAGAACACCGACAGGACCAATACGGTGATCGCCAGCAAAGGTGCGTAGCGTCTCATGCCATCCCCCTCTGATATGTGAGGTAATCCCTGTAATCGTCCCCCAGGTACTTCGGTATCGTATCCAGCGGGTCCCTGAACTCGAACTGGTCCGGATGCAGCGCCTTGCCCAGGAGCTCGGCCGCTTGGCAGAGCCTCGGCCCCGGTCTGGACAGCAGGTCCGCCGCCTGCCCTGTGAACAGGTATATGTTCCCGTTCCTGTAGGCCGGGGTCTCCCTCCATACGGGATCTATCCTCTCCAGGAACTCCTCGTACTCCTCCTCGGAGGTTATCTCGCTGCCGTGGAGGATTATCATGACCTGGGGCTGCTTGGCGTGGATCTGCTCCTTGGAGACCATGAACCATGAAGATGACTGCGAATCGAACACGTTGCTGCCCGAGACCTTCGCGATCGTGTCGGAAGCGAACGTGTTGCTGCCTGATGTCCACGGGGACGGGTCCGCCGACAGGGCGATGAAAGTCCTGACGGCCGCCTGATAGCCTATGACCCCCGAGACCGCATCGATGGTCCCCCTGAATGTCTGGATGACGTTGTTGGCGTTCTCGCTCAATCCCATCGCGGACGCCACCAGCCAGATGTTGTCGTACAGCACCTCTATGTTGGTGACGTCGTACGTCACCACGCAGTCTATCCCCGATTTCCTCAGCTTGTCAGCCATCGCCACGTGCTCGCCCGTGCCGCCTTCGCAGAATACCACGTCGGGACCGAGCTTCACGATCCATTCGTAATTCGGATCGGAATACCCGCCGACATTCCTGATCTTCCCTTCGGCCTTGTTCTCGACGACCCCCTCCGGATAGTTGCTGTAGAGGTCGGTTCCCACGATGTAGTCCAATCCCCCCACGGAGCATATGGTCTCCGTGACCGAGGGCGCCAGCGATACGACCTTGAGCTTCTCGCCGGTCTTCAGGGAGTATCCGGAGTCAGCGTAGCTGTAGTATGTGAACCCGGACTGGTCGGTGCCGGGTATGACGTCGTCCGGACCGGACGCCCTCGCCCATGCCGCTATGTCCCCCGGACCGAGGATGACGGCCGAAGGGTCGTCGCACTGGATCCACTGGCCTTCGGACAGTGTGTACATCCCCCATTTCTTCCCCTGGAGGTTGGACTGCTCGTTTATCGAATGCACTATGGTGTGCCTGTCGTCCTGGTAGACCAGCGGATAGCCCTTCAGACCGCACGCCGTCTCCAGCGCCTCGTATCCGTCCATGCCGTCCCCGAAATCCAGGTTCACCCAGACCGTATCCCAGTACCCGAAGTCGATGACCACGCCGCTCCTGCCCTCGGTCTCCGCATGGGTGAGGCCCATGGCCGGGGTCAGGACGATCACCGCGACAGCGACGACAGCGGTTATGGCCAGCTTCTTACCGGTGGAGTTCATCTCATAGACCTTCGGGTATGGTCGACGGCGTGGGCATGACCATCTCGACTCCGTCGTCCGCCTGCTTCTCAGATGTGGTCTGCAGGACCAGGGCGAAGTAATGGTACCTGCCCATGTCGTACTTGCCCAATGTGAGGTTGTTGTACGTCCACTGCCTGGTGTCGTCCAAGGACTTGGCGTTGGGGTTGTAGGAGAACTGCGACCAGTACGTCCAGTCCCCGTTCTTGAGCTGCGTGTCCGCCCATCCGAAGAATCCGGTGAACCATCCGAACATGTCCTTGCTCATGAGATGGCTGTGGACCGACTGCCCGTCCAACCTGTAATCGAGCACTCCCTTGTCCTCCACCACCTCGACCTCCGCGTCGGGGAACAGCGTGTCCCTCACCGCGTTGACCAGGGCCTCGTTCACGTTGGTCCCGGAGCCTTTGATCCAGAACCCTTCCTCTATGTCCGCCGTGCTGAGACCGGCCTTCTCGAACCATCCCATCATGATGTCGAACCTCTCCGATGTCGTCAGCCTCTTACCTTCCGACTTGTCGTCGGGCTTGGAGTTGGGGTCCTTGGCTACCTTCTCGATCTCCGAGAGGTCGGGGACCTGTATGAAGAAGTACGCCTCGCTGCTTATGCTGAACGCGGGCTGGACGTATCCGGTCCTTCCGTTCTCGATCACCTTCTCTGCATACTCCAGGACCAGCGTGGAACCGTCCCTCAGGTCTGCATCCTTCGCAGGCACCCAGCCCTTCAGGCTCTGCCATCTGAACACGATCCAGGACCTGTCGTCCGAGTTCTCCTTGCCCTTGTAGCTCTGGACGTTGCCGTTGCTCTTCAGCACGATGCTGTCACCCAGGGTGCTCTGCAGCACCTCCTTGACGCTGGACCCCTCTGCGGAGTACTCCTTGTACGTCCCATCTCCCTGGGAGACCTCCAGGCTTATGCTGTACGTCCCATCGTCGACATCACTGCTGCCGCCCGACATCATGACGAAAACGGCTCCCGCCCCTGCGGCCGCGATGACCGCTATCATTATGATAACCAATGTGTTCTTGTTCATCCTATCACCAAGACCCTTCGCTCATAACGCCCTTCTGGACGCCGAAGGTTATCTGCACTCCGCCGGAGAATGTGTTGCCGTAGGCCTCGAACGTCAGATATCCGTCCTTGACCTTGCCGGTGGTCTCGATCACCTTGTCAAGGTAGTAGAACACCTTGACCTCCTTCCCGTCGTAGCCCTGGTTCGCCTTCACCTTCACTGTGAGCGGCAGCTCCTTGCTAACCCCGTCGCCCTTCAGGGTGACCAGGATGCAGTTGGAGTCGCTACCCGTCCTGTCCTTGCACTCGGAATTGATCGCCTTGTAGGTGCTGCCGTTGGTATTCGAGGCGTTGGCGGACAATGTTGAAGATGCGGGGAACTTGCCAGTCACCGACAGCCCCTTGCCGTTGTCCACCGTGGCCGAGGCGTTCTCGGACCACTTCGCCTTCAGTGTTATCCCCTGCTCGAACTTGTACACGGTCGCCGAGGTGTATTCCTTCCCGTCGTAGAACCATCCCATGAAGGTATGGCCGGCCTTCACAGATACCGGCAGGTCGCCGAGAGGCCTGTCGTACACCCCGTAGTAGACCTCCGACACGAAGGACCCTCCGTCCGGATCGAAGTCCAGATAGCTCACCTTGAGCCATTTGGCCGTTAGTGAGACGTCCTTCGAGACCTTGGTCTTGTTGGGAATGTATTGGGTTGAACCGTCGAACCATCCTCCGAACTGGTAACCCTCTTTGGAGGGATCGTGGATGTACGGCATCAGATCCCCTTTGGCCAGGGTCACGATGCTGGATCCGCTCCCGTTCTGGGGATCCATGGTGATCCTCACTGCGTCAGCGTACACCGGCGTCAGGACCGTGTCCTTCGCGACAGGCGTGCTGAACGACGTCCAGTCAGCGGAACCTTCCTTCCATCCCGTGAGGACCTTGCCCGCGGGCACGGCCACATCGGGGAGGTCGACGATGGCTCCCTTCGGGACCTTCATCACCAGATCGCCCGAGACGGTTCTCAGCGTCAGGGTGACGCACACCCTGTCCAGGTCCTGGTAGTTGGAGACCTTGGACCTGTCCTGTTCGCTGAGAGCGGAGTATCTGGACAATATCCTCTGGTAATCCCTGTAGTTGACGTTGCCGTCATCGTACATGTCCAGGAACCTATCTATCGATGAGGATACGTCATCCGGTCCGTACCTGTTCTCCTTGCCGAAGCAGAACAGCGTGGTGTCGTTCCTCAGGAGCACGTATCCGTCCTCGGATATCACGAAGCTCTGGTAGCAGAACTGGGCCGGATCCGGCCTGAGCTTGAACTCTATCGACGTGCCCCTGTCCCTGCTGTCCTTGATGACGAAGATGTCCGCATAGCCGTTGACACTGTCCGCGGCCTCCCCCTCGTTGACATGGCCGTACTCCATCACGTAGATGTACACGGCATAGCCGTTGTCCTTAGTGGAATAGGCGGTGGAGATCGCCATGGTGCCCTTGGTGCAGACGTCCTTTAGATAGCTGCGGGCCTTCATGTCCCCGTCCTTTCCGATGTCGATGATCCAAAGGGGCTCGTTGCTTCCCAGGGTCTTCCCTCCGCCTCCGATGTAGATGGTGTCGTTCCAGATCACAGGGATGGACTGGGTGCCTCCCCATACCGCCCCCTTGTAATTCTTCTGCCAGAAGCTGTCCTCGGACTCCCAGTACCTCTCGGAGGACCTGTCGAACCCTTCGGGGGTGACCTTGTACGAGCGGATCGCCAGCTTCTCGGATGTGAACTCGTTGGGCTCCCAGTCGTTGCGGTCGGCGACCCTGTTGAGCGGGATGTAGACCCTTCCCTCGTATGCGGTGGCGCCTGACGAGGAGTACTCCCTGTCGAAGTGGATGGAGTCGATCACCCTTCCGGTGTCCGCATCCATGAAGAACGCCGTGGCGCCCATGTCGCTGAATCCTCTCTTGACTAGCACTATGTAGTCGTCGAAGAAGGCGGGGGTGGCGTTGTACCATCCGTCGCACTCCATCAGCCACAGTGGCTCGACCTCTTCATCAGTCCTCGTGCTGTCCTTGTCTTCGGTGGAGAAGCACGCGTAATCCCCGTCGTATGTTCCGAAGAACACCTTGCCGTCGTAGTAGGTGACCGTTCCCTGCGTCTCCCCTCCATCCACCGGGACGGATACGAAGAGCTGCTTCATCGTCTCAGCATCGAACGCGTAGAGGATGGAGCAGTAGCCTGTAGACGTGACCGCGAACACCTTCCCGTCGCCGTAGGTTATGGCCATGTTGTACACGGTCTTCGAGGGACAGCTCGCTTTGGCGATGGTCTTCCCCGTGGCGATGTCCACGCAATAGAACGCGGACTCCTGCCCCTTATAGTAGTAGGCCTTGTCTCCCACGCACAGCGGCGAGCTGGGCGTCTTCCAATTGGATGCGGAGGCGTCTATCTCCGAGGATACCTTCCAAAGCATCTTCATGTCGCTCTGATTCAAAGGTGTCTTGGAATCGGTGATGCCGAAGCTCCCGACATCCCCTCCGACGTAGGACCACTGAGACGGGACCGTAGGCCTAATCTCCCTGGGTTCGGTGATCTCTCCGCTGTACGGCTCTTCCGGATCTGTCGGCAGAGGCTTCGGATCCTCATCATCGATTACCTCGTTCCCGCTTCCGCCGCTCATCATGAAGTAAACTCCGGCACCTGCGACGGCGATCGCGGCTATCAGCACCGCTACTATGACTGAAGCCTTCATAGCGGTTCCCTCTCTGTACACATAAGGATTGTATTGTTATCCATAGGATTTATTGAGGAGTGCAGATTATCACACATATAGCATCCAATGCACACTTTTGTACGTATTTCCCTTTCAGCCGTATGGATGAGAGTGGGGGCGTTCCAACTCCATGTGACACCCGCTTACGTAGCCGATTGCACGTCATCTACGATCCATAAATCAACAAACATCAACGGTTCGTAAAACCTCATGTATGCCGACAGAACTGCTGTCCTGACGAATCGTTTTTGTCAAGTAAATGAAGATTCTCTATCGGTTATTGTACGCTCTTTTAAGCGGTAATAAATCATGAGCGCTGATCCCAATGCAATCATGAATAGTAGCGCAATCAAATACCATGTCCTAACGGATGATAGATCTAAATTGAATAGAGAATCCAATGCAATGTCGGAATAATTGTCAAAGAGCAGAACCCTCAAGAACATCAATATGTAAAGTGGCATCAAAGAAGATGTTATCAACATCAACTTCAAACCTAATCCCATTACCAACCCGTCCCATTGATTCAAATTCTATTGATGAGATAATTTTCATCAATTAGAGTGGGGGTGCGCCTTCTTGTAGGCTTCTACACGCTGGCGAGTCTCTTCCGGGAGAGGGTGCTTCTCTGCACATTCTGCCGCATTGTCGAGGACCTCTTCTACAGACATGTCGTCGTAGATCTGCCTTCTCCAGAGAGTGTAATCTGAACTCTCCCTGATGACGTAGGAGATGAAGCGTTCCATATCGACAGTGCCGACTGCGTCCTTCAGTATATCCATGCATCTGGCTGCGTTCTCGGAATCGGTATACATTCTTCTCACCTCTCTATAGTCATGAACTGAGCGGGGTTCACTATCTTGATTCTGTCAGTCCTGTATTTAAGAATACGGTCATCCGTAGTTATAAAGTAGTCGCACCTGCACCTGATCGCTGCTGCGACATGGGTGGCATCGATCGGTTTGACGCCAGTGCTGGCAATCTCGTCCACTAGAGGCTGCATAGCTTCTTTCTCAGACTCGTCCACATAATCAATGACATTATCATGGATGAACTCAGCGATGTGCTTCTTCGCATTCTCATCCTTCCTGCCCTCGTTCTCATAGACATTGAGGAAGGATGCTGCAAGTTTCAAATGGCCTTCTGCCACCAGCTGCTGGATAGCTAGCTTGGACTGAGCCTCGAGACTTATACGGACTTGGGTCTGGTCATCGTATGGGCGACCGTAGCAGCAGTTGTCAAGATAGATCTTCATTTCCACTCCGTTTGGATGTAAGTCGTGGATGGTAATATGGTTTTTCGGTTTGGGTCCAAATACTTCAAAACCTCTTATCATACTATTCTTTCAAAAAACAGAAGAGTAAATAAGAACATTATAATAGGTAGAGTTGAAGTTTTAGCCATGGGAAAAACAAGCATGTCTACAGTGGAATATGTCAAAGCTTTTTTGATCCTAGTGTTCGTCATTCCTGCTCTAGTTGGAATAATAAGAATTGTTGGCTCAGACATAGATGGTGTTGAAGGAAATCTCATCAATGTGATTGCAGACCTATTGTCCCCAGAGGTATCCATTATATTGTTAGCGTTCAGTGCTTTTTCTTATTTCACAGTGAAAATGCTGAAAAGTCGCGAGTGATGTCTCTACAGATGATTTCTATCATCTTTCTTATGTACCGTTTTTGCACGGTACATATATGGCAGGATACATAAATCCCGTTTCATACGAGAATACTTTATAAAGCAAAGGAATAATTGAACCTGGGTAATAAAATGAGCACTCTACTCAGTTACAACATGGATAAAGACGAAGTATTGATTATCATTGATGGAAAAGGTTACAGATACAAATCGGTAACTGCATTCCGTACAGATGAGGAGAACAAATACTTCACGTTCACTGGAATAGAAACCGTTGAAAACACGAAATGTGATATTTCAGTATACGCTGACGTTTACGAGTTAAAACCAAGCATCAGTGGTAATTGAACGCGGCCAGCGGCGGGCACTGGGCCGAGGCCCTACGTGCCTCGCCGCACGGCTACGGGTCTCCCGCACACTTCGCTTCGCTGACTGCTCGCTCGTGTGCGCGTCGTCCGCTCACGCGTCCGCCGGGCGACTCTGTTGGGATGGGTACTACCCTTGCCGTCCGTGATCTCAAGCCACCTGATGCGGTTCCGCCGGGTCCTGGAGCGCATGGCTGCTCATCTTGGGCTTGGATGCGGCGATGTTGTCCATGACCTCCTGCATGGAAACCACCAGCGCCACCTTCGGGGTGATATCGCCCAGCTTCAGGCCCGTGCCCCTGATCTGCCTCCTGAGCTCGGCAATAGCCGGCTTCACCCTCGGATAGTCCGCGCTGAACGTGTGAATGGTGTTGTTGAAGATGTGCGTTGCAGGCTCTCCGCACTGGTCGCACATCCCCGTGTACACGTTGAGAGGACCTCCGCAGCAGGCGCATGTCCTCGTGACCCTGTAGCTCTCTGTGGCTACGATCTTGATGCTCCTGTTGGACAGCTGACCGAAGTAGTTGTTGCCTATCATCGAGTACAACGGATCCATCGTGAACTTCAGCCAGTCGATCCATGAGATGTCCCCTACCATCCTTCCCTTGCCTAAGATCTCGTTCGCATAATCCTCGTCGGTGTATCTGAAAGCCCTGCCGGTTGCCGCACCGTAAGGTCCTGTCTCGCCGTTGTCCTTCCTGTAGTTCCCGTCCTGTATTCCGGGATATATCTTGGCCAGAAGCCTCTCGTAATAGTTCACGTCCTCAACATCCTTGGTGACGATGCCGATGCCCTCGTGGGTGCTGATGTAGGCTGCAGTGTTGCGTATGGATTCCAGGGATTGTCCCGAATGGATCTTCTTGATGATCCAACCCGGATTCATCACCCTGAACCTGTCAGTGTCGATGAAGCCGTAGAGCAATCCGTGGAAGTGCGGCTCGAAATCCCAGTATTCGTCCCCCTGCCTCCAGGGATGGAACATCAGTATCCCTCCCAGACATCCTGTGCTCATCAGATCGTCCTGGATCCCCTTGCGCATACTGGTGAATCCCTTATGGGTCTGCATCTGCCTCTTGGCATGCTCCTGATCGGGGGAAATCACCCAATGCCCCAGTGGTCCTGGATCCAGACCCTGCTTCTCCTTCAGGAGACGGTACACGGTGAAGCGCTCCTCGATGCGCGTACCTATCCTCAAGCAAGTGTCATTCAGACATCTTGAGCACTGGCGCGACCAGCAGTGGTTGAATTTGCCTTTGACGTAGTGCTCCCTGTCGTTGGAGCATCCCGTGTAGTACAGGCCGTTGTCGCCGCCGATGCCCTTCATCCTAATAGGACCGCAGTTGTTCCTGATCGGACGCTCGTAGTCATGTCCGGGAGGGACCCATGTAATCGGGTTCTTGAACGAGGAGTACGGCCTGTTGTCAGGGTTGTAGAACGTGTCCTCGAACGGATACTCCAGCACGCATCTTATGACTGGATGCTCCGCCCTTTCACTAATCCTGTAGGCCAGCTCCCCCGGATCCATATCGTCATCGTAGACCAGGAGGGTCTGCTCCGGATCCAAGGTCATCTCCCTCTGCTCCCTTTAGACCTCTTGGTTCTGCTGTCCTCCTAGCTTCTAGGCTTGCTCTTGCGCTTGTATCTCCCCATCGGTTCCGGCTAGAGATCGAGCAATCCGCTCTCTCTGAGCATCTCCTGAATCTCTTCCCTGGTGACTACTTTGAATTCATCCCTGGGCCCCATCATGATCTCATGAGGATTGCCATCCAAGAGGAACGTTGTGAAGAAGACAGGTTCCTTGTTATCGACGATGTCCGGATGGTTGCAGACCCTTCTGACCCATCCCTCGTTGACACACTCCCCATTGCCATAGCCGTCGGACTTCCCACCATGGGGGATCGACCCCACCCAGTATGTGGCTTCGAGATCCTATTTCAAAGGGCGGTTGTGAGATTCGAACCTGCTGCAACCCTTCAGGATCACGAACCCGTTTCCTTTCCAGTGTTTGCACATGTAGCATTCACTCACCCTTATCCCTCCTGTTGATGTAGTCCAGGATCCTTCTCCTGACCTCCTCGATATCCACATCCTCCTGAGGGATCTCGATATCTTCCACCAGCGTACCGAGGTTTATGAGGAACTCGCCCCATTTCCTGAAAAGATAGGGATCCACCGGTACCCACTGGTAATCTCCGTTGATCGACAGAACGATCCTGGGTTCCGCCTGCTTGTACTGCTGCTTGTCCTTGTCGTAGTCCTGCACCATCTTCAGGGCCATGTAAATCTGGTCCTGATTGAAGCTGTACACGACCTCTGTATGAGGAGGCATCGAGACGGGCTGGGCCACGCCGAGAAGCTCCTTCGCATTATCGATTATAGTAGATTCTTCCAGATTATCACCCCCTGCACTTCCGCAGGTGATGTCTATTCTGGAGCCTCTGGTCCTTTCGGACCGGATCCTATAGACGTCGGATCAACGAGCGAACTCCTTTTGATCTCGCCAGGCTCCAGATCGCTTCGTTCCCGTTGCCCTTTTTTTAGAATTGAATTGATGCCGATGCTCTTCGTCCGGGGAGACATTTCGAATCTCCGAGGCACATCGAACTATCCTGTTGTTGCGTCTTTTGTTGGGTCGGGCTTCCTATAATCTATCTTCTGTTCTAATGCTTCTGGTTGCTGCCTTTTATGATGTTTGGTTCGTGTTATGGTGTGATGGTCAGCGTTGCCTTCTCTTTCCTGTACTAGACTTGCATTATACGAAGCTGAATCTCTATTGATCGAACTCATTAATATAATTTTGCTTAATTTATGCATATTAACATATTTTATGGCGCAGTGCAACCGCTGCGCCACCAATTTCTGGGATCATCCTCTGACCTCTTCGGGATCTGCAATGACACCCCCGCAAGCTCTAATCCTGTCCCTGACGGCATCCATATCCATGCTGTCATCAGAGATCTTGACACCTTCCAGAGCAGTTCCGACCTTGGTCATGAACTGTCCGAGCTCCTTCAGGGTATCGCATTCCAAAGGCAGCCTCACATACCTGCCGTCGACCAGAAAGGTGATCCTGGGGAATGCCTCCCCGTATTCGTTCTTCTCTCTGTTGAAGGGAGTTACCATCTTCAGGGCCATATAGACATGACCTCTCTTGAAGGACAGTATCTTCTCCTTCTTCGTCTTCTTGACGACAGCAGGTGTTGCTGCCGGGAGCGCGATTGCTCCATCTCCGGTGATCTCCTCACACATAGTATTCATCCTCCTTGTAGAGTATGACGTCGAACTCCTTCGCCATCATTACCGCCATTGTTGACGGATTTCCGTTCGTGTTAGCTGCTCCGATCAAGAAGAAAAACCACACCTAGGTTCATGGGTCGAATTCGACCTACGCACTTTCAATGACTCCAAAAACCGCTTTTTATTGCCCTTGAGACAGCTTTGCTGGCTCGGGAAGGTTTAAACCCGGGTAGGCCCACTCATTTCTAACCCATAATTTTTGA
>Ga0265299_10003835_pt1 | contig 14483 bp, 10 predicted proteins | sample AusTroGonzalo_MG_4_FD_193485 | JGI IMG/M metagenome (GOLD analysis project Ga0265299, IMG submission 193485) | Bovine rumen microbial communities from tropical cattle in Woodstock, Queensland, Australia - Gonzalo_02 | ecosystem: Host-associated > Mammals > Digestive system > Stomach > Rumen ... | reverse complement strand
ATGTTGAAGTCATAGGAAAGACGTGTTCTGAGAGTCTTCTCAAATGCACCAGGCTGACCAGGAGCAGGATACGGTGTACCATCGTCCTGGAGAAGGTGATTGAACATGTCGTACTTCTTATTGGGTGCTGCAGCTATATCAGAAAGAAGGATAGGATCAATGTCATTGATCTTGATGCCCTTACCAGCATTCCAGAGCTTCTTCCATGTAGGTGTGCCGTCAGCTTCCTTCTGCCAGTATACCTTCGGTACTTCGTATTCTTCACCTGTCTGGTTGTTTACGAGGTACTTCATGAAGATACGCTGCTCGATGAGTGTAGAAGAAGCAGTCTGTACGGGGATGATATCCTTACCGAGGAAACGAATGTACTGCTTGATCAGTGCAGGGAAGTCGAGAGTTGAGAGAGGGAGATAAGTTGTTGTATTGTAAGACTCCTGTACCAGGAAGTTCTTTACAGACTCATCCCATGCAGTGCTGAGCTGCTCTGCAACGCTCTCGAGGTGGAACTTTTCAGCAGGATCGGTCTGCTCTTCAGCAGCTGTCATGAATTCCTGGATGATAGGCTCGAGCATGAGGGTCTTGTATTCCTGCATAACCTCGGGGTTGTCCATCATCTTCTTAGCATCCTTCATTACGTTGATGCCGTTGTATGTGTGCTGAATTGACTCTACAGTCTCTTTGTAGTTCTGATCGAAGGTGTCACGCAGTGCGTCGAGTTCCGCGGGTGCAGAGTTGTTTATGAGGTTCATCTGCTCTTGGAACCAGCTACCACGATGACCTATTTCAGTTCTGTTGTAAGCCATAGATTAAACACTCCTTTGAATAAATTTAGATTATTTTTTGATCTTTTTAAGATTCTTATCAATCTGATTAAGTAGAGTTACATATAAGCTGTCCAGTTGTTGGTATTTGAGAAGATTCTCACCGTAACCAGAATCTACGAAATCATTGATAACGTAATTTTGTCCTTCTATAAGGGCAGATTTGAGATGGTTAAGTAATTGATCGTTGCCTCTCACAACGTCCATTGGAAGCAATGGTGTCAAGCCTTTTATATTACCAACGATCTCTTCAATCTCGTTGTTGCGATTGACGAACTGTTTATACAGTCTTTCGTTGAGAATGTTATTCGCTTTATCAGCTAACTTTTCATCCTTTTGGTCTGCTTCATCATTTTCATTGTTATTGGAAGAATCATCACCACCACCCATATCATCTCCTTCACCACCAGCATCATCCATGGAGAAATCCATAGAATCATCACCACCTGGTTCTGGAGGACTATCGAGAGCATCGCCACCACCAGCATCATCAGTAGCAGGAGGGGCAATGTCTTCAGAGGGAGTATCGGCAGTGGGAGCATCAGCTGGAGCACCCGAATCAAACGGTTGTAGTTCATCACCATCAGCTTCCATTACCATAAAAAATAAATCCCCTGACATTGTATTCCCTCCTTTCTATTATGCATCTTTTGGATGTTTTAAATAGCCACTTCCGAGGCTTCGTATAAAGTAACCCTCAGCCTTCTTCTTAATACGCATATACTCGTATTTTTGTTTACGAGCTTCCACGGTATCGATAGACTCAAGATCCTTGATCTTTTCGTTTATGATATCGAGTTCTGCTTCCATCTCTTTACCCATCTCTTTCTTGAGACGGTGTTTGTCGGCCATTCTAAGACCTTCAATAGCAACATATGTCATGCCAAGATATGGTTGTATTGAGAAGAATATTGCTGTAAGTCCAAGCTTCAACGAAAGTCGTGCAGCTTTGAATACGATTGATCGGTAGCTATCGTTCTCGAGCAGTTCGGCCTTAACTTTGTCTTCATCTCGTTTTATCAACGAATCAACAACTTTTGTGAGCCATTGTTTCGTTCTGGTAACGGGTTTCAGGACAGCTTTACCGGTATTTGCAATGTTTGTGACAGTCTTCTTTGCACCTTGTTGGTTTTTAAGAAGTTCTCTATCCCTATCCATTGCTTTGTACATTGTGTTTGACAATAGATCCTCTTTTGGAGGTTTAGCATAGGCACTCATTGATTGGGGCTCTTTGGATTCTAAGAACATGAACATTTCTTGAACAGACATTCCAGAGGAAAGTTTCTGTTCATTATCTTTCGATGTTACAGAATCCTTAGTATCAACGGTTCCGTTGCTATTATTATTATTGTTAGAGCCTGAGGAGTTGGTTGAGTAAGTGCTTGACTTTGAGTCCCTATTTGCGTATGTCTTCTTTATTGATTTATTCGAAGATTTGTCGACCTGGTTATCATGTGAGCTGTTATTATTCGACTCATTGTTTGTAACAGTTGACGTTGTAACCTTACCCTGAGAATGATCATCAGTTGTCGTTGTATTGGTTGTAGTGTTATTCGAATCTCGATTGAAAGAGTTGTTGTAGTTGTTTGTGACATTGACTACAATCTTACCCTTATCATCACCTTCCGGCTTGTTTGGATTATTTTCAAATCCAGAACCAAGCATATCACCGAGAGTATCTCCACCAGAGTTGACCTTTGTGTCGATAGAGTCTGCGAGATCGGGAATTGGATTCTGAGGAATGCCTGAAGGAATACCAGCCGGAGTAACAGTACCGCCGATATTGTCAGTCATCTTAAGACGGGTCTTCATGTACTCAGGAATCTCGCCGGTTTCCTGTTCCATAATAACAGCAAAACGATCGATATCATATTCAAATGATTCAGTCTTAACATCGTCTTCCTTCTTTTCATCAGAAGCAGGTTTCTCTGCTTCGGGAAGTTCCTTCTTAGGTGCGTCCTTTATGAACTTAAGCTCAGACTCCATTGCAACTATTTCAGAAGCAAGTTGTCCGATCTTATGTGTAGAAGGTGATTCCTTGATGTTGGCACCGATTTCCATACCGGTTACACCAAGACGACGAGCACACTTCTGAATCTCCTTGAGCTTTGTAAGAAGATCCAAAACAACTCTCTGTTCATTATCTGTCAGAGCACCAGCAGCATTAGCCTTTGCTCTTTCCAGATATTTGATTCCTTCCTTGACATTGCAGTACTGCTCAGTTCTACCAGCGAATGTAGAAAGAAGTGTCTTGAACTTACTCTTTGCAGCAGCGTTAGTCCACTGGTTCTTATCAACCAATGCTTTGACTTCCTTCATATCACGCATTACAAGATCAACAGCCTTCACCAATCTCTTACGATTGTCTTCAGTTGTTGCTTCCTGGAATATGTAATCAGGAGAACCATCATACCAAGCCTCATTAACGAAGTTATCGTTGTCCATAACGAACTTGAGCTTGGGTTTGAGAGCAACGATTTGACGAGCTATGTCAGCAATCATTCTGGTACGTTTTTGGGTCTTTGTATTCTTGAACAGATTCCACTCTTTCTGCCAGTTACGTGGATTAATCCAGAACATCTTTACACAACCCCAGAGCTTATCAACAAGCTCATGTAACTGTGTGAGTGTTTGAATTTGATCCTGTGTGAAGTTTCCACGCTTACCCTTAATAGCTTTTCTGGTGGAATGGAAAACCTGTTTAAGATTTGTGTGATTCTCAGCAGAACCAGACAAATTCGTCGGTGGTACAATTGGTGTTAACAGAAATGACAAAGGATTCAACAGTCCTGCAGAAGTCTTATATCTGGAACCAAATGTATTTGCATTCCATCTGTGTTCCTTATCCATCTTAACGATCTCTTCCATGTTAGCCATAAGAGAACAAATACCCTGTTGCATTGTTTCTCTCTTCTTACGAATATCAGCTTCCTGGAATACACCGTCCATGAACATGTTGATATCATAGAATGATTCACCAATATATTCTTCGACGAGGAACTGTGAAAGACCAGCGTTGTACATAGCATTGTCAACATTATCGATATCACTCTGAACGAGATCACGGAAATGTTCACAATGTATCATATCAGAGATAGACATATCTCCAAGCTTATCAAGTTCGCGTGATACGAACTCTTGAACCTGTTTAGCATCATCCGTCTCAGGAGCAACAGTTGCGTCTTCCTTGGAATAAGCAGTCTTTGTACGAGAGTTCTTATTGATTCTACCACGAACATCCTTAACGAACTGATCTTCGGTCTTACCATCTCTTACATTCTCGGGTGTTATATTATAAACGAGATCAAGATAGATTCTTGAATCGAATATATTGAATAACGTGAGAAGTGTATTGTTAGAAATGTAAGCATTTGGATCATTAACAAGGTTGAGCTTCATAAAGTCCTCAATGAACTTAATAGTTCCTTCCTTGTCAGACTTGAATGTTGAGAAAAGATCGTAGTTCTGGAATCTCTTAGCACCCTTATTCTGCTTTATGATAGAAGCGTATGAATCAGTATACTTCTTACCATCAATCTTACTAGAAGATTTCTTAGGATTGGTAAGAGCCTTGACGAGTATGTACGGTGCAACTACCTTACATACATCAATAGTCGTAGTCTTCTTCCAGAAAGGATCAGAGAAGAACTTCTGAAGATCCTCTGATGTATCACACTTACGAAGACCAGCAACTATATCATTTACAACCCTACCGAATTCGTTGGATACCATCCACTTCTTCGTCTTGGTTGAATACTTCATGTGAGCCGGTTTAGAATCAACGAAGTAATTGATTTCTGCAGCTTCCTGAACAGCGTCATCAACGAGTATATCAACACCCATCAAATCTTGACGATTGTTAAGACGTTCTGTTTCAGTCTGTTCATCCATTGACTCAGGAAATGTAATGAGATCATTACTCAACAGACCATCAACATACTCAGCATCATCATAGATTTTCTCTTCAATATCAAGATCGGGAATTTCTTCCAACTTGATAGGCTGAGAGAAGAGATCCATAACGTTTGCGTACTGAGAAGGTTTGGTAAATAATTCAAAGGTATAGATACCATTTACAAATGTACCAAAATCCTGGAAGTTATCTGCAATGAATTGAAGTGTCTTGAATCCCAAATAGGAATCAATTGCTTCAATCAATGTTGTATTATTTGAATCGACGATGGACTGATATATTCCATCTGCAGGATTCAAACCCTTGAGACCTTCGTTTATTGTCTCGATAATACCATTGTACTTTCCTTCATCAGAAAGCCATGTTGGGTCAACAGCATTGAGACGTGTTACGATTTTCTCAAGTACGTGATCAATTGTTGTATCTTCATCAAGAAAAGGAAAATTCTTTGTCTTGAAACCGGAAGAGAAAAACTCATTCAGACTATTGATCACTGTTTGATTGTTTGTAAAATATGCTTGTTTGATGATTATGTTTTCTGCCATATTAGAAACCACCTTCCATTATTATTGAAAGGGCTTCTTTGCGAATATCACCTCTGAGAGGAATATGAATCTTAGAATCAGCCTGCTCAACAACGATTGAACCGTTCTGAATTCCCATGATCTCATCTGTCGAGAACTGGAATGATTCGCATACAACTCTCATATTCTCATCCTGTTCACAGCAGTAGTTTGCGAGTTCCTTGAGGAACACAACAGACTCCATGTGAAGAGAAGGAGTTATATCAGCCTGTGCACCAGCATGTGACGGGAAGTCAACCATATCAAAAGTAATAACCTTTGATACACGCATGTTAGGCTGGTTAACAGGAGCATTCGGAATCATATTTCCAAGAAGACGTACGGAGAAACATGGAACCGCACCGATATCAATTATCTCAGAAGCAACAGATCTACCACATTCAGTACGAGGATGTGTAATGATGTGACCACGATATCTATCACCCTCAAGACGAGGATTTGCAATAAAGTGAGAAGTTCTGATAGGCTCCGGAATAGTCATACGTATATCAGAATACTGTTGACCCTTGATATCCGGATTGGGATGGTTCCATTCACCTCTCCACTGATGACGACGAAGCAAATCATTTATACGTTCATCATTAGCTATAACACTAGCAACGTTGTTAGCATCATAACGACGACGCATACGATTGTACTCATTGAATGTCATGAGTGTTGATTCGAATTCACAGTACGGAAGATTTTCAGCAGAACGCTTTACGACATAACCGTTTACAGGAAGCTCTGAACTAACAGGTGCTTCCTGGACAAAACAAGCAGTTTCATACTTGTTTGTCTGAGTGCTTTTTTGAAAAGCCATAAACATCTTCCTTTCTATAGAATATTGAGGTAGCCCGATATGGGCTACCCCATTTATTTTGTGATCTTAATTAGAATCTGTTATACCATGTGGCTGCTTCAGAAACTGTTGTGTCGTCTTCAACTACTTCAGTCTTTGCTGATTCATTGAATCCGTCATCGCCATCACCCCAGTCATCTGGAGCACTGGCATCTTCAGCCTTCTTCTCAGTATCGGGTTTTGTTTCCGCTTCAGCAGATGTTTCGTTCTGCTTTTCAGTATCCACCGCTTCGGGGTTTTTGGGAGTATTTTCCTTATTCTCAATAGCCTCGTCAACCTTTTTCTTTACGAGACCTATCTTAGTAAGAAAATCGTATACAACTTTCCAAGCTTTCTGAATAGCGAGCCAACATTTACCCCACAATGATATTTCTTTTGCCATCTCTTTGTCTTCTGCTATGGCTTGGCTATCGTTGGCAGTGGTTTCTTCCATTTTCACAAAAGCATCGACGTTAAAATCTTTAACATCATCAAGCTGTTTAGCATCTTCTACTGCTATCTTTATGAGATCAACCATTTCCTGATGTGTATATGTTGCAGGCTGATCATCTGGAGTAACAAAACCACCCTTCCATGTTTCATGATCCTTCATGTTTTTGATACCATCCAAGAATGAACGCTTTGCTTTCTTGAGACCTTCTGGATTACTGGAAGCTTTTGCAATAGCAACAAGCAAGCTAACAACAGTCTTCATAGCCCAGTTTATAGCAACTGCCTTGATGTTTGTTGTGACATCAGTGGAACGGATCTTCATCCAAAGTTTTGTACCACCAGCTACCATACCAACGCCGATAAGACCTCCTACTATTGCGGTTAATGGATTCTCCATTGCAATACCGGATGCCAAAGCACCAAGTCCTATTGCAGCACCACCGAATGTGAGGAATTCCGAAATATCAATACCAATCTGCTGTTTAACGAACGTCACAAATTCAGACTCACTCTTGCCTTCAGCAGAATCGAGGAGTCTATTTGTTTCATCAGATCCCTTATATATTTCAGAAAATGTAACACCACTCCAGCATTTCTTAATCCACTGACCGAATGTCTTGAATATGTTCTTGATGAAGTTCCATATCTTAACGAAGATATTCTGCTTCTGCTTCTTAGCTTCAGCATTTACATCACCAGAAGCATCACCCTGCTGAACAGCAGTCTTGTTTTCTCCTTCACCATCCTCCTGGAAGATAGCGAATGCAGAAAGGTCAGAACCATTGTAGTTCTCAAGTATTACAGCAGCCTTATCATATGAATCGGCCATTGTGAACATTACATCGAAACTTGATTCCATTGTAACACTATCAATATTTTCCAGTGCTTCGAGAATCTCAGTACGAGTACTTGTGTTATTCATAGATTTTCAATCCTTTCATATTATAATATATAAAGCAAATGCTTTACATGATCGTATCAACTTCTTACGTCATTGATACGGTACATGATGTATGTTGCTACCAAGCAGATATAAGCTTTCACAATGCTTGCATCTGCTTTGTATTTTTTAGACAATGTCATGATAATTGGTTTACCAGCAATAGCACGATCAATCGCAGTGGGAAGATTCGTGATACGAGAAATATACTTGGTTGAATTGATATCATCCAAAGTATTTCCTTCCTTGGTAATGAATACATAGAAAATTGTATCTATGATCACACCAATATCCTTTGTATCAATCTCTTGTGCAAACTGATACAATGTATCGACCTTGACATTTTTGATACGTGCTATACCGACATACAGATTACCTTTGTCTTTGTATAATTGGTCTCCACCATTTATCCGTCGAATCAATCCTTCGCGAATTTTTATGGTATTATTTGTCTCTAGATACATATCATTCGAATTAACGTCGTCACCAATCAAATTACCCTTATCCATGTTTTCATAATACTGATTCGCCAGCAAGCGTAGGTTTTGTTGGAACGACGATCTGACACGATTCAGGAACTGGACGAGAATCGAGGCAGACATATCAAGAGACATCTTACCACGCCAATATGCGAAGGAAGTGTCAACGGTTCCACCAATCCAGTTTATAACATTTTCACTCTTGACAAGATTCCAAGAGTTATCGAGATTCATATAGACATAAGCCATCGTCGACTCGATAGGATGCGGTGGATGAAAGAAATGATTAAAGACGTTATTGTATATTGAAAGACCCATTTGTTGACGAGCTGAATCTCGCAGTTCTCTATGTTGTATCATGTCAGAATACATCAAGACTATTGAATGTATTGCATTTGTTGGGTTTGCAATAATAGTCTGGAATGATGTTCTGTCTGATACACTCTTCAAGATCTGTTTGAGATTCTCTTTAAATGACTTTTGTTCAAAGCCAAACATTTTAAAGATTCCATCAACATATAATCTTGGGAATGATACAGGTTTGGTAGGAAACTCCTTAGACAACATCTCGGAATTAGCCTCCAGGAATTCATTACCATACCTGATATATTCCTTACGACCTTGAGGTTTCTCAAGGATACTGATAATTGGGTCAATTATCATTGTACGCAGTGGAGCATTTTCTGGATCATGAACTGCCTCCACGAATACTCTTGCCTCTTCTTCTGAAAAGGCTTGTTCTTGTAGGAAGAACATGATATCACTCCTCCTTACGATCAACCGTTGTTACGGTTCTTCTTCTTTTTCTTACTTGTATACTGGGGCTTTTCTTCCTCAGTCTCGTCAGCAACTTCTTCTGTCTCATCAACAACAGGCTCAGCTTCCTTTACCTCATCAATGTTCTCTTCAGTGATTTCGGGAAGTGCTTCTTCAGCAACTTCAGCAACTGTCTCTTCAACAACTGCTTCAACTGGAGCTTCTTCAACAGGAGCAACTGGTTCTTCCTTAACTACTTCTTCCTTCTTAACAGCCTTCTTGGTTGTCTTCTTTACAGGCTTGGGAGTAGCAACAGGTGTCTCAACAACGGGCTCGTCAGAGATCATCTTCTCAACGAACATTGCATCGAGATTTGCACGAGTGATTCTTACACCATCACTAGCTCTGAATACTGTGAGATTGTTAGAACCAAGAATCTTGTAGCATGTGAGCTTATCAATATTTACATTGTAAGCAGGTGCTACCTTTTTTACTATCGGGATTATACCTCTACCAGAAATATTTACCTTCATGATATTTCTTCCTTTCTTATATTGATATTCGAACTTACTGGTTATCAAGAACCTTCTTAACCTTTTCAACGCTGTAATACGATTCAGATATGAGATCGGTTTTCAACCCCATAGCCATGAAATACATATCAGCAGCGAGAAGTGTTGGTTTGTCATACACATTGGTCTTTATGTCAGCAAGCTTAACTTGTCCATTCTCGGCAATGGACTTAAGCATGTTATCATACTCCATGACATTGTCACCACGAGCACCGGATATTTCAGATAATATATCATATCCACCGACACCAGCAAGAAGCTCGTTTTCGATACCTGTCATGGTACCACCCTTAGCATCACCCTTAACAGCACCAGTCATTTCATCACGATTATCATCACTCAATGCAAGTCCTGTTTTCTTAGATGCCAATTGTTGTGTACGTTTGATGTTTAACCAACCAACCAACACTGGCTGTTTTGTTCTTATGGGTCGGTTCGGATTACTTGATACATGTGGGAGATAAACATTTTCGAAAAGTTTAATACCTAAGTAATCCGCAGCCTTTTCAATATTCTCGAATTTAAGAGTCCGCGACCCATCACCGAACTCCTCAATGTCAAGACGGATATTACTCTTCTCATCAGCAAGAAATGCTTCAATCCATTTCTTGAATTGAACATCTGACATCTTCTGGAAAGTATTGCGATATTTTTTCGCATTAATTCCTGTCGGATCCATACAGAGAAGCGTCTTATCAATCATCTCTTCGATCTTTTTACGTTTATCGGTCATGATTTATGAACCTCTCTGACACTCTTCCATGCCTTTTCATCAGTATGTGACCACATCTTTTCATATCCAAAGATATCTTCCAACTTAGTGATGATATCAACGATTGCTGACATATAAGCCAATATGTCGGAATTAACATGCTTGACTATATCGGCGATTGTTTCGAGAGCTTTAATTGCTTCAGCATTGTTTTTCAAATTATCATCGTTTTTCATATCATCGAAATAGGAGCTAAACTGTTTGATGGTATCATCATTGAACTCTCTAACATTCTTAGATATATCTTCAGTATTATAGATTGGCCACAATTGATCTTTCTTGATGGAATTTGATTCGATATTATTTGTAGCACAAGCCGCAATAGCAGCTGTCATTGTCTTACATCTAGCACTTGCAAGCTTCTTAACCGTGTCTGAATATGAATTATAGAATGACTTGAATTTATCCAACTTATCAGGATGATTCATTATGTCATATCCTATACCACCAATGACACCACACAGACCATATACTGATCCATTATAAGCAACCTGTAAACCGATCTTAGGATCATATATGAAGTCTATGAGTTTCACAATACCAGAATTCTGAAGATCGGAATACTGCTTCATGATATCATCAATCGCTTTATCCATTTTCACAGGGAATTTGATGGAGCTTTCTGGTTCGTTCTTTGTTGTCTTGGGTTCCTTCTTTTCGTCAGTAGATGGTTTTTCTTCCGTTTTTGAGGTTTCCTTTTTCTCAGCATTTGATGTTAATGCTTCTTCATCAGATACAAATTCTTTCAGAGCCTTTATTGAACTATCAACTTTTTCACGAAGAGTTTTTTTCTTTTCTTCTGATTGTTTTAATTTACTATAATCAACCTTTTCGAGAATAGAGATTGCTTTCTCGGCATCTTTCTTAGCATCTGTGTCTGGTGTATCGGCGGAATAAACTATCCTTTTGAGTTCTTTGAAATCTTCATCAGATAAACCTGGGTTGAGTATATCAAATGAATCTGAATCTTTTGAAAACTTTTTCTTGATAACAATACCAGCACCAACACCACTAGCAACACCAGCTACAGCACCTAAACCAATAAGTGCTGTCTTAACAGCTTGCTTATCACCCTTCTTGAGTCCTTCGATAAATGTCTTTATTTTACTCTGATCTTTACCCTTGGTATTTTCAACGACATTCTTTGCGGATTTAGCAGCAGTCTGAAGCTTACCAGTGATAGCCTTAAAGAGTGCGGCTATAAGACGAGGTATAAATGAGAGTATTCTCATAACCTTACTCTGTCCTTCACCCTGTTTCTTAACGTCATCCATGATCTTGCCTTCCTGGAAGATACCAAACTGCTCTGGTTCTGTTTCAGAATATTCGAGTATTGCGAGCGCCTTATCATATTCAGCAAGCAATGCTTCTGCTGCAGCTACCTCTGATTCACAAACAACATCGTTGATTGTATCAAGTGACATCAATATTGATTCTTTCATGGTTAATTGCTCCTTTTCATTATAATGGTAATTTTCGTACGTATAATCGATTCATCTTGTCATATGATATACCGATAATCACATGATTACTTTGGTTACCATACCCCAATCTCTCAGTACCAGAAATTTCAATGACCAATGCATGTAAATCCTCGGACGTTCTCTCCATTCTGATATCGATATCAATACCAGATATTTCAAGACGATTGCATTGGTCTGCCAATTTCTCTCGAATCTCACTTACTGTTTTGGGATCATCCGCATATTCAAATAAGTATGATTCAATATCAATACCCAATTCGGGTATTGATGGATACTGACCGGGTTTCATGAATAACAATGTCATTATTGTATTCATACCGAGTTCAAAAGATGAAAGGACTCTTGGTTTGAACATTGAATCATAACCCAAAGCAACATCATAATTCAATGACTGAAATTTCCTAGGAAACTTATTCTTGACTTCATCCAATGTAATTCCTACTGTATCAAGAGCCATAATATTCACCACCCATAAATTCATCAACAAATGATTCTGTTACAGGTGCACCAGTTTTCTTAACAAAATCATCAAGCATCTTTTGAAGATCTTTAGCAGCTTCTGGATCAAGCTTTTTCTTTTGACGTTTGTCTTCGGGGTTATTGATCTTATCAATACCATCATGAAGATCCACGATGTATTGGAGATAATTTCTGATTTCTGGTTTCATCTTCTGTTTTGAATCAAGTAATTGTTTTGCTACCTTGTAAGATGTTACCTCTCTATCAAATGTAAGAGGATGCGGATCCTTTGATTTCTTATCCATCTCGTGTTCGATATCACGAATCTTAGTAACCTTGTCACTGTTGATATCATTCAATTTGATTTGTCTGTTGAATGATGACAGATGTACGGGGAGTTTATACATTGCGGCAAACAAATCACAGAAGTATTCTTCACGAACATGTACATTGATACCTAGTAATGACATTACCTTTTTCATCAACATGCCCAGTGCCATTATTGCGATACCGACAATACCAGCAACCATGACAGCGGTACTACCAAATGCAGCACCAAGAGCTGCCATCAGTATAACACACACCGTAGCAACCATCTTAGAATGTTTTGTAACATTCAAAACAGCACTGATGTTTTGAAGTGTTGTGATGTAATCATCCAGCTCTTTTTCATTCAATGTTGGATCAGTACCTTTTTTGATATCATCCTGGAATTTCTTCATTCCACCAACATTACCTTGAATCTTAGAAAGAACATACATACGATTGATTGCACGCTGTTCATTGAATTTTTCCTTGTCAATATTGAATGTCTTCAAGAATCTATCAAAGAAAGATTTGATCTTAGGAGCTATGCTATCACGATCTTTTGCGTTTGCACAACCAGCGACAGTCTTCTTTATATCATTATGAAGATTTGTGTTACGTGTATCGATCATGTGAACGATGTTGTGATATATCTCATGAAGTAATATCGCAGTCAACGATTGACCAAATAGCTCGGTCTTTGAAGGAATCAATCCAAGTATCTGTTTTACATTCATATTGATTGATATACCAAGACCACCCAACTGAAAGCCTTTCTCTTTTGATATGGAAAGTTTTCCGATATCGGTTGTTGGAAGCTTTGCAATGATTGTACCAGTACCCTGTGATGGGGACATGTATATTTTGAACTTGCAATCAAACTGCTGTTGAAGTTCTTGGAAGCCCTTTTCCATAGGACCTTGTGCATTCATAAAATGATCACGTGCAGCTTTAATGAAATCAGGATCATATGCCATTGCAGGAACATAATCATTTCTGATGTCAAGCTTACCACGTTCCTGGGTTTCTTTTGTCTTCTTAAACCTGTCCTTTACCACTTCTGATATCGGGATTGTTTTGAACGCTTCATTGAAATGACGGATTGCTTTGATGATGTGTTTGTTTTTAAACTTAAACACATTCAATTCGGGCGAACCAGATGGTTTAAGAAATCCTTCTTGGAATATACTAAGATCGTCGGTATATTCAAGAATCATCTGCTGTTTAAGATACACATTATCATTTGCAACGAAAACATCTTCTTGTGTATTCATCATGCATTCATTTATGATTGATAAATTCATTATATTCACCTCCTACCAAATTTATTCGGGTCTGTTATTATCGGACTTGACATATTCTCTATCGAATTCTTCATAGTTCTTATCAACTATCTTCAGATAATGAATACCAGACTTACGTGTTTCATATGCTAAACGAGCATCTTTCAGATATTCAATCTCACGAGAATGCTCCATTCGGGGATGAGTATTATCACTCTCTTTGATTTCTATTTCCAATGATAAAGAAGGAATATAAAAATCCGGTATGTAGAGATGTGTGGATCCATCCTTCCACTTGTAATAGTAATTGTGTGGTGATGGGCAGATTACGTCATTAGGAGACCAGTCAAGTTCTTTCAAATGTCTTAAGAAATCTTCTTCATATGATCCGATGATTCTGAACTTGTGCTCAGAATCCCATATGAAATCTTTTGCTTGAGCATGATTGAAAATCATTTTACGTTGCATATCGGCATCATTCAACAGATGTGGTACACCGTACTTGTCCACCATTCTATGATCATGGAAGTCTTGTGCATACGCTGCTTTACATTTGTCAGAACAGTATCTTTCATACTTCAAAGTCTCTTTATTGAAGTGAACTGGGTTCTTATGACATTGAACACACAACCGACCAGTTGGTTTACCAACCAACAGTGAATAGGCCCACTCAAGACCTTCACATTCTTCGGGTACCTGGTCATTATGCATCTTCGCTATATGACGACAAAACTTGTGTTTGTCATTGAATATTTTCGGACAAAAGGGACATCTTGTATTTCTCAAAATAATCACCCTTTCATATTTAAATAGTATATTTAGCATTCGGTTCCAGTAATGC
>Ga0265299_10003832_pt1 | contig 14494 bp, 17 predicted proteins | sample AusTroGonzalo_MG_4_FD_193485 | JGI IMG/M metagenome (GOLD analysis project Ga0265299, IMG submission 193485) | Bovine rumen microbial communities from tropical cattle in Woodstock, Queensland, Australia - Gonzalo_02 | ecosystem: Host-associated > Mammals > Digestive system > Stomach > Rumen ... | reverse complement strand
AGATGTCAAGGTTGATGTCGCGGAGAATTTCGTTGAACTGATCAGTAGAGAGCATTTCCAGGTCCTTATATTGAAGTTTACATGATCAATATAGGATTTTCTAGACTTCTTGTAAACCCTTATTTTGGATTTTCTCCAAATAGTCTAAGCACTCGACTCCGAAGTAGTACTCGCCTTCTCGGATCAAAAATTCCCTGTCTTCATCGAGGCGTCTCTTGTAGTCACTGATGCCGACCATTCCAGCGAGGCTGTTGCAGGTTGCGCCGTTGAACCACTTCATAGGACCATTCATGCGTTCGTTAGCTATGTCGAGAATCTTCTTGAACTGACTGATGTGATAGATCAGCGTCCGATCAAGCTGGTCACGTTCTCCGAAGAAGTCGAAGAGATCGAGCATCGCCTTCCGATAATTTTCACTATTGATCATTCCGTCAAGATCAGGTTCATGCGACTTTTCATCCAGATCAACGACAGCTTTCATCTTCTGGAGGAATCCCTTGAAGTTCGAGTTGACGAGACGAAGAACTTGGTGCTCTTCACCGACTCGTGTCTGCTTGATGTTGATGTCGTCGTAGAGGTTAGCGAACAGCCAGTCCTTGCCGACTCCATGAAGTTCGACTTGGACTTTGATGAGATCGTGATGCTCACGATTGTACTGCTCAGTAAACTCCTGAATGTAGTGGAGCATCTTTGCAGATCTCAGCTCCATAGCTTTGACGAACTTCAGCGCAAGGAATCTCATATACCCTCATGGAGGTATTCGTTGTTCATCTTGCGCATTGTAGCGATGTATTCGTCGTCTACCTTGATGTGATCGATGATCGAAAGTGCCTTCTTCATCATGTTCTTGGTGTAGTGCATGACATCGACCGTGTCGTCCGAACGTGCAGCCATCGGATATTCGATCTTCCACTGAACATCATCGATCTCTATCGGTTCCTTCTGGAAAGTGCGAGTAGCTGGGTGCCAGAACTCCTTCTTGGCGTTGTAGATTATCGTTGGCATAGTTTCTCCATGTTTAAGTTACGCGTACAATATAAGAAAATCGAAACGGATCGTAAACCTATTTTTCTGCTTTTTTCTGATATTCTCGCTTGCTCCTAGCGAGTATCAGCGCCTTCGATTTCTTTATGAGTTCAAAATCTGGAGGGGTCTCTATGTCCTTTCCGAGAACATCAACGACTATCTTGTCTGCGAACTTCTCCATGAAGAATGTCGCTGCCTTGAGCGGCAGTTCAGCGAGCAGTTTTTGCTGTTCTTCGTTCGTGAGTCCGAGACGATTGATCCTTGCGAAGATGTAGCCCTCATCGAAGACTCTCACGTCGTCATCAATAGCTGCACGAACGATAGAGCGGTATTCGTATTCCGCATTGTTGATCATTAGCTCCGATGCTTTGAGCGTCACCGAAGGATTGATGAAGATAGTCCAGTCAGGTTCCCACGTGCCCTTGGTCGCCTTGTACTTGAGTGTCTCGATGTAGACTACCGTCTCTTGTTTCTTTTTCTTTGCAGATGTATTCGTTTTTCTCATACGACCATTCCTTCGGAGGACCAGGGTTAGCCTTCTCGCATTCGTATTTCCAAGGGAGCCAGCTCGGCATCCAGTCTGATAGCTCCTGATAGCGCTTGCAGTGAATGCAGTCACGACAGATCTCGGGTATTTCTCTATCTGAAAAGTCCATCAGTAGTCAATTCCTCTACGCATGAAGCGTCCTGTCCGATCGTAGTGGCAGTTCATGCAGAGATACTTCCCTACGAGGTTGTTATCTTCGACGATTCTCGGTTCATCGTCTAGAGGCTTCTTGCAGATAGAGCAGTGCAGCCCCTTGAATGCGTCGTCTTCTACGATTGTCTTCTTCATTCGATTTCAGCCTCCACTGTTCTGGAGAATTTGACGGTTTTTGCGTCGACCCAGAGCGGTCCGTCATATTCGCCGTGATGAATGTGATGACCATCGAAGTCAAGGCAGGTCATGTAGTCAGGATAGTTGGGAAAATGGTTTTCTATTGGAATGATGCAGGGACATCCGCTGATGATGAGAAGTTGACCTTCGACAGTGCCTTGAGAGCAGTGTTCTGCGGTGTAGAGATTGACAGCTATTTTCATTTTAGGTCCTTTGATTAAGTTTTACGTATACAATATAAGAAAATCCAAAGGATCCGTAAACCCTTTGGATTGAAATTTTCTGATTTTTCTCGTGGCTTACTTGACCATTTCCTTGAATTCGAAGGAAGTGATGACTGGAATTCCGAGCTGAGCAGCCTTCTTGTTCTTAGAAGAGCCAGATGCCGTGTCGTCGGTTACGAGGTAGGACAGACCCTTCTTAACCGAGCTGATAGTTCCGCCGTTCTTGATGACGAGTTCTTCGCACTGAGAGCGAGTTCCGATGGCTTCTGCCTTTCCAGTGAAGCAGAAGGACTTTCCGGAAAGTTTGCCGTCCTTGATTTCGACCTTCTTTTCCGGTTCGAATTTGAAGAGACCGGTTGCGATGGCGTCGACCATGTCGTAGAGCTTGAGCATGAATTCGTCGGCGAACTTCTTGATGACTTCTTCGCTGACCATAGAAGCAGGATGGTTCTTGATCAGATCCTTGCGTTCGATGATTGTGAGAGTTGCCTCCGGAAATTCGTAGAAGCCCTGGAACGGCTTGAGCTGGTCGAGATCGAGGAACTTCTTTTCGCCGAATCCGCGAAGGTCGAACAGAGAGACGAACTTAGCGAGGGTCATCGGCTTAGCGAGAGCCTTCATCATGTTGGCGTGGATCTTGAGGCCGTTGACGGAAGAGATGAGGTTCTGGAAGTCACGGTCAGTAGCAGTTACGACTTCCCTGATGGTCGTGTATTTGTTGGAGATGGTCTCGATGAATCCTTCACCAGCGCCTTCGATTTCGAGCTTGCTGAAGAATTCTGCGAACATGTGTTTGACCTTGTTCTTGCAGCTCATGTTGGGGCATTCAACGAAGCCAGATTCTGTGATGTTGAGGTCGCCTCCGCAGCACGGACAGACGGTCGGGAGGTTGAGGTTCTTGGTGATGTAGGACTGATAGTTAGCGTGGCAGTTGATCATTTCGAGATCCTTTGTTTAAGTTTTACATTATCAATATAGGAAAAAACTGGGCTCTTGTAAACCCAGTTTTTTAGATTTTCCCAATTTTTATTTGGCTTTGGAGATGATGTCGGCGAACTGATTTTCACTCGCCAACTGGATTCCGAGCAGCTTGTCAACGTGAGGCCAGTGTTCCGGAATGAAACGTCCAAACTTCACGATGATGTTCTCGAACTTTGAGAGGATCTCGATCTGGTCAGGAATCTCGAACGGATAGTAGCCAGTGTAGATCACTATGTCGTCTTTGCAGCCGTTCTGGACGCGCATTTGGCCAACCAGTTCTAATAGATCATCGAAGCTGTCAAACGGCTCCAGACCGGCGCATACGATCGATTTAGTGATGTCATTGGAGAGATAGCGAGCGACTATGTCTTCTACCGGAATCTCTATCTTCTCAGCCTTCGCAAGAGCAGAGTTCTGGCAGATCGGACTGCCGTGTTCTAGGTCGCACTTGAAAGAGCAATAAGGAAACCCCAACAGCATGTGGGGCTTCTTGTACTCTGTGAAGGACTCTTCAATCAGGTTGACTAGCTTCATTAGACAACTTCTTTGTGTTCGATGAGAAGTTCCTGCGTTGTGCCGTTGCCAGTGATTTCGAGACCGAACTTCTCGGAGTCAGATGTGCGATCCGTGAGGAACTTGAGCATCGTCTCCATGAGAGTGCGAACTTCCTTCACACTGAGATAGCCAATCACCTTGACAGTCGGAGCGCTGGACTCTTCTGTCTCTTCCTTAGGAACGAAGATCGGAGTCAAGATAGTCGGTTCAGGAGCCTTCTCTGTGTCGAGCTTTTGAGTGAGACACTTGAGATCCTTAGCGCCCTTTTCTCCACCGAGTTCAAAGTAGAGCTGGTTGAGCTTGCCACGAGCTTCGCGAAGGTTCTTCGATGCCTTTCGGATCATCGCAAGAAGTCGAGTCGTTTCACGGATGAGAGTGTTGCCGCTCACATGTTCGTAGGTCGGTCTGCGAAGAAGTGCGTGCAGCTTAGCCTTGTGATAAAGGAATGTGGTCTTGAAGTCACGGACTGTTGCAATCTGTGCTTTGAGTTGAGTGAGTTTCTCTTGTGCTTCCATTTTATTTCCTCTTAGTTGTGAAGATTCGAGTTCTTGTGCTTGATCTTCCTTGTGTATTTAGACTTGTCTTTAATGACTCTCGTGCGGAGAGTTGATCCATTGCAAGAGTCAGCTATTCTAGCAGAGCGCATGGCCTCAGTCTCTCCATCAGAGAATTTGATGTTGATCTTGTCGGCCATTTGAATTCTCCTAGACTTCGTTGAATACTAGCTCATCGACGTTGTCCCATACGCCATCATGCTTCAATGTTTCGATGACCTTGACGATCTGGTCAGGCTTGACATCGTCGCCAATATCGATGGTGTAACCAAAACGGCCGACCTCGACATCCGAGAGATCCGCGTCAAAAGCGACATTTCGTGCCAACTTCTGGATTTCTTCGGCTTCAGGACGTTTTGCAAAATGAATGGAACTTGCCATGAGTATGTCTCCGTTTTGATATTTACAATGACAATATAGGATTTTCTTTCAATTTTGTAAAGGCAAAAATTAGGATAAATAAAAATAAATCAAGAAGAATGCGCTATGGTAGATTTACTAGACTTAAAGAACTCGACTAATCAAAACACCTCAACGGGAACCGATCTCAACATCGTGATCGCTCAGGCGCAGGTGAGCCAGATCGACCAGATCCGCGAGGATATGAAGAATCAATACGGATGGCAGTCTCCGTATGAGTACTACTATGGCACAGCTAAGAACGAGAGCTCTGACATGGGCACTGACTGCAAGACGATTCTCTCAGTTCAGGAGATCGAAGAGTTCGGAAAAACAGCAGAAGAAGCTATCGAGCCTGCCGACAAGAACACAGTGCCTCACTACTTCTGGTTGAACAGCCTCTGCAACTGGTGCTACTTCAAAGCTACATCATTCACGCCGTCATTCAGCCACACTCACTCTTGGTGCCCTGGTCCGTTGCGTTACATTCTCGCTCTAGCTACATTCGGTCTCACAGAAGCTATCGAGACGATAGCTCTCGAAGGTTGGGGCTCTTGGTGGAAAGCTCTCGTCACTCTAGCAGTCAATCCGATCACGGCAATCGTTTACCCATGGATGCAAGCAGTAGCATGGATCAGAGGTTCTGGAGACCTGGCAAATTACGGAACGATCTCATTCCCGTTCCTCGTCTATGCTATGGTCACTGGTGCTTACATTACGAAAGAAGCCGACGTTGACGCTGAGGGATTCCTTGAAGAATGTCTGAACAATCCGTCCGAGCTCTTGATGCCGAGAGCTTGTCTGTCACTGTACATGTGGAACGGATTTACTAGAAACTGGATCTCGGTCAAGGCGCTCGTGGACACCTATAACAGATACTGCAAGAGCTTCTCTGCAGGCTTCTATGAGATCTTCCTGAAAACCCACTACTTGCCTGAGGTAGTTCACTCTCAGAATCCTGCACAGATGGTCGACCGATTCCTTACATCTCTAGGTCTCACACATGATAACGCTACTCTATTCAGAGCATACTCTCTAAACCCTGCGATGGGTGACACAGAGAAAGTGAACAAGCTCAACGAAGTTCTGAGAAATGATCCGAACACTCCGAACTACATCAAGTACATGTCTCGAATTCTCGTGATGACTACTTACGGATTCGATCCTCTCGCGTTCGACTTCTTGACTGAGAGAGGCAACATCTCCAAGAAGCAGATCGTCGGCGTCGACAACGGAAACTCCCACGGCTGGGCAGAGCATCACTACATGGAGAACTGGGGAATGTATGCTCCGCTGACGAGAGATACAGCAAAGATCAAAATCTTCGCAGAGAAGTCATTCCAGCTGATCAACCGAGCTTACACATACATCGGTCATGACTGGCGTGACCACAACGGCTGGGTTCACAAGAATCTCGGTCATCCATGCTTCTTCCGTGGCAACGACGACTGTCTATGGATCTCTTACTGGAAGAGATGGAGCACTGGTAACTTGGCAGAAGTCAAAGAGAGCAGCCTCTTCACCGAAACTACTACGATGAACGGCGCATACGACATCTCCAAAGACGACATCGAGAACTGGGACAACATCATAGATCAGATGTTCGAAGCACACGATGACTACGGATTCGATGAGTGGATGGCTAACTGCGACTACGGTCTCTCTTACAAGAAGTTCACGATCGACGAAGAGTCTCCGAGCAAGATCTCTACATTCGAAGAGTCTACCCTGAATCCGAACAGAGAGATGCCTATGAACGACATCGACAGATTCGACAACGCGAGATTGAAGATAACTCTGTCTGGCGGAACTGTCATCGGAAGAGACGACGGCAACACTATGACCGACGTCGCTAAGAGATGGAAGTAGCGCATGAATAAATAATACATGCGCAACATAGTCTTTAACTCATTCAAAGAAAAAGTACTAAGCGGAAAAGTTCCTGAAGTCATCGAGGCTTCAGGTCTCGCTGTGAAGTCAGACTTCTTCGATCAATACGACAACACTGACATCTCGCTAGAGCAGTACAGAAACATCGAGGACTTCAAGACCTACTCAAGGAACGTGAGAGGTATGAAGACTCTGGATTCTACGCTCTTCGAATACAGCAGCTTCAAGGTCGAGTATAGCGCTTATGAACCTGACGACTACGGAACGAAGCCGCTATTCGTAAACTGCGACAACTCTGGAAAGTTCTTCCAAGCATTCCAGAACGATGTTGGCGACGAAGAGACGAAGAAGCGTCTCATCAGCTACATGACACTGGAGAATCCGAACGACAACGAGGCTATGGAAGACCTCATCAACACCAACTCTGGATTCTACTACGTAACCAAGAAGTCTCATCTCAACTGGCTCGCTGACAGAACGAACAATGAGAACAACTTCAACAACAAGATTCGCATAGTTCTCGGTGACGACATCGGAAACCAGAACGACCGAGACGTTATCGAGTCCATGTTCTGCACCTCTCCAGACAGACCGTTCAACGGCATATTCGACCTGAACGGACACAAGATCAGAATGAAGAGGTTCATCTGCAAGAACAACTCTAACGGTCTAATCGGCTATCTCGGTCCGAGAGGCGTGGTTCGAAACGGCATCGTGGAGGACTATGTATTCGAGAACAGACAGAAGATTTCGCTTGACAAGATGGTCAATGACTGCTCTGACGTTTTCGCTGGCGCATTGGTGGGAACGAACTGGGGTATTGTCGAGAATATCATCACTTCTGGTGAATTCAGATTTGACGGATTCTGTCCAGAAGTCTATCTCGTCAACAACAAGTACGAGTACACTGATGGAGATTCCACAAACACTAACAGCGCATACAACGGATTCTTCCCGAACAAGTTCTGCATCAACTCGATCTACAACATCATCCCATACTGCGGCTACTTCAACGAGGGCATAGACTCTACCTACAACGACATCGGTAGAGCTAACATAGCAGAGCTCTACACGAAGGATAAGCTGAATGACATCATAAAGTACAACGCCAACTCTTGTCTGGGATATACTGACTATGACGATCACAGCTTCCCTGACACGTTCAACACTCAGCACTATGTTGAGCCGATGATGTCAACCTCTGATATGTTCGACCAGAGCTCCATCAGACTCGCTAAAGCTATGCCGTCGACTGACTCGAACTCCACGATCGGAAATATCGCTTTCAGTCAGACAAACATTCAGTATTGCCTAGGAGATCTAGCAAACTTGAAGGCTGAATGGAGCATCCATGACAAAGTCATCGCTTGCCCGATGTTCCCAGTCGAGTACACTCAGTATCACCTCGACCGAGTCGCTTGCAACACGATCAACAGTCTCGGACAATGGGAGACACACGACGGAAAGGACACTTACTCGATCACTCCTCTTGGAATCGACGAAGAAGGAGAGATGGTCAGAAAAGACTTCGATCACGGCTCTTACCTCATGCAGCAGATCAGAGACGCTGTCGCTATGTCCGTCCATGAAGGAAGCAAGAACGCTCACCATCAGAGAATGAACCCGAACGCTAGAATCGCGTACTACTGCTCTCCTCTCGTGGGGAACAACTTCGGCGTCATCAGAAACATCGACTGTCGTCACACGATCGTCGAGTCAATGGACACGTTTGTCGGATTCATCGGAAACGTCTGTGGTAAGCAGAACTGTGGAACGATTCACGGCATATCAGCTCTCTACTCTATTCGTGAGTTGAACGATACAGAGAAAGAGACAGCTCAGAACATTACCAAGAACTACACGAGAAATCACAAGCTCAAGCCAGACTATCCAGAAGACTACACGAACATCGTCCAGCTTCTCGCTTACAACTACGACTATTATCAGAACCCGAACGGAGTAGATTCACAGTCTGAGTACAAAGAGAGAAACAAGGACGGCAAGAACGCAGTTCAGGTCTCTCAGAAGTTCTACGACTTCCACGACTTCGTCTGTTCCGGAGTAGAGCGTAAGTGGTACACTTCTAATTCAGAAGATCATCAGTTCGTATTCAATGTCTACTCTAACAAGTCTGCCGACTATGCAAACTGCAACTTCCGTGTCCTTAACGACACGGACGTAAATGCTCCTGTCGGATCAGATGTTCCAGAGAAGATCAGAAACGCTAAGTTGAAGTTCGGCTACACCATCGATCCGTTCTTTAACAAGTTCCAGATCGGTTACCAGCTAGAAGAATTCGAGAAGGGAAGCGGTGAGTACTACCCATATCAGGGAGAAGTCAAACTCTTCGACAACTTCGATGACATGGTTCCAGGCAACACCGTCAAGTCATTCGTAACTCTTGCACCAGCAGACAGGATAGCCCTCAAGAACCTCCTGAAGAATATCAACTTCACCGTGAAGCACTTCGACTTCAACTACCTCGGAGACGCATGCAAGTCGATCGCAGCAGAAGACAAGGTCAGTGGACTCAAGACTTGTAAGAACACTTCTAATGAAGATGTAAAGCTAACCACTAAAGATGTTCTACAGTATGCGACGATATTCAACGGTCCTTGCGGAAACACGCTGGACGGCGCTATGAATTTCGCCAAGAATATGATGTACTCTAAGGCTGCTCTCGGTGGAAACCTTCTCGGCAACATGTACTTCGATCTGAATAGGAACACTACAGAGTACTGGAAGCCGTTCGTAACTACTGGCGTGAACGGTCCGTTCGGAACAACGAACTCTGAAGATGATGAGGACACTTATTACATCATCCCTGCTAGTACTGGTCCAAACGACACACTTTCTGCATGGGAGATCTTCTCTGGTGACGGCGACAACGGTCCTGACATGTGTTGGTATATGCCGCCAGCAGACAGTGACTACAGTGACGGTGGAGATGGTCCGAAGGCAAAGAATCCGAAGAGAACGCTATACTCAAAGACGATCAATGATGAAGCATTCAACACTAACTACTTCTGCTCAATAAGACCTGACTACAACTTCGACGTCTGGTTCACGAACAACAGAGAAGTCAAGGAATATGCCGAGTTCGGAATTCAGAGAAGCATGATCACGATCACTCCGATGGAGTCAAACGAGCTAGACAATCTCGCAAGCGATCTCTGTCTCTTCCTTGAAGACAAGCTCTCTGTGTTCGGCTACTACACGAGAAAGACTGACGGAAATGGCAAGACGTTTGCTACTGCCCGTGAGAGAATGGATGATGCATTCGGCGCTGACTGGTTCGCAAAGATCACCAAGATCTCTATCCCGTGCGCAAACAAGACACAGAACAAGACATACTCTAGCCTAGCTGGATTTGAGGGAGAATCTGGAGTAAAGGGACTCTATCTCGATCTCGTAGACAGCAGCCCGAAGTATCTTGTCGATAGAGACAACGACGGAAAGCTCAGCTGGGTCAAGAGCGCATGGCCATACAACAATCAGTTCAAAGTCGGAAACCTTCAAGACATGTTCGTAGAGATGACTCTCTTCAAGGTCAGATACGCGGGTAACTCATCTAGCGGAGGAAGAGGAGCAACTGAGTATCACGAGCCTGAGTACATCCCATATCAGATGATTCTCCGTCTTCCGATCGGTAGACTCAGAATCCCGATCTCTGCATACACTTCAGAGGAACCGACCAGAGTAGCAACACCTGCAAATTTTGCTACCGAGAACTTCGCTCAGTATCTTCCAATTGTCGAAGGCGAGACGGACTATCACAGCGAGAGAAAGTGCAAGTTCTGGCCACTCATCCCAGCATACGATCCAGAAGAGAAGAACGGAACGGTCGAGTCCTTCAAGCTGAGATCGATCTACAATATCGGCGGCATCGCTGGAATGGTCAACCACTCTGAGAAGTATGAGGAGTATGGAAACTGGAAAACGTCTTACGTGTACAACAACGCACAGATGGGTCGCATATTCGATTGCGCCATCAAGATGACTGATGAGACGATGGCGTTCATCAACAGACTCACCTCTGTCTATGAATCTTACTACGACGGTGAGATCCTTGACTCTAACCCGAGAGCTATCGGCATAGCATGTAAGTTCGGAATGGTCGCTCCAATCTTCGAATATCATCAGAACGAAATTGGTACATCTCCAGACCCTGGCATCGAGAAAGGAAAGAAGAACGAAAACACTGACCTTCTGACTTTCATCTACGCAACTCAGTACTCTAGATTTGATAACATTCATTTGATAGGAGCAACTGGCAACAAATGGACAAAGCGTTACGAGAACAACATTCGTAGCGGCTCAAGACCATACCAGACCATCAACACGAGAATCTTCAATCCGTTCATCGAGTGGATCAACTTCTGTGATGTGCTAGACTACAACAACTTCTTCTACAAGAGATACTGCTGGAACATCGACGCTCACACGATCTATACTCCGTGGACATCATCGAACTATCCAGAGACCGTCAACCTCTTGCACAACTGGTGCTCTCTGGCTGGAGGAGATGGAAACCTGAAGGTTAGATGGGCATACAACGGTTGGGCTAATCGTGACTTCTGGCCACTATACAGACCTAGAAGAGACGACGTGATAACGCTAAAAAATCTGGTTGGATGCAGTGAAGAAACTGTAGCTGCAATGCTAGCGAACTCGATGAGCACTAACGAGCTCTGGATGTTCGGTGCAAATGGATCAGAACTCAGAAGAGAATTCGGTAAGACGTATGAGTATGTTCCGAGCTATGTCATCTCCATGAATAACGTATTCGACTTCCCGGACGGTGTAAACCAGAGAGGTAGAACAGAATGGCTAGACTCTAACGCATGGTGGCTTCACATGAGTCCGATGATAGACTCACAGAACTCCGACTATGGCGACATCAACTCACAGCTCTTGAACGGAACTCCGAACTTCTGCTTCGACAAACTGAACAAGACGATTCTTAATGCACCGCTCTGGTCTAAGAACGTTCCGGTCGTTGATGGATTCGAGAGACAGATTCCGTTGATGAACGAAGCCATGTACAACCTCTACATGAGCAGAATTCAGAACAACATCACTGACAGATACTTCACTTGGGACTACGACATGTACCCGAGAGGCTACAACGATCCTCTAGAGTTCGTGATCAAGTACAAGAACGTGAAGAACACGAGAGGTCTATGGATCCACCAGCAGATCAGGGATGTTGACAAGCCTGATCCGAAGAACTGGCTCAGATACGCAATGAAGGGCAAAGACGAGTGCATGAATGACGGATCTAGCATCCATCTCGGCTACATGCCGTCTGAGTGGGCTCTGATCAACATCATGAACAGAGACGACAGAAACGATCTTCCTGCGCAGGTCGGAGACGAGGGCGTGGCAGTATCAGGCGACGACTTCAGAGGAATCCTTCTCTTCGAGAAGAAGACGAACGATCTCATCGCTATGGTAGATGGTGGATATGGAAGAAACATCAACTCTGGCTGCTACATCGCAGAGCTTCCGAAGAAGTTCGTTGAGAATGAAGTTTCAGGTTACGGTCTCCTTTGCGAGATCGATGCGGAATAGGAGACACTGAATGAAATACAGAGCTTACGAGACTTTCATCGACTATCTATTCTCAGCAGATGCGAAAGAGCATCCGTATGACGATCTGAAGGCATATTTGACTGCCTCTGGAGACTACAGCTCTTTCAACCCGAAGAACACTACCTTCTTTCCTATGTCGTCTCTATCGGGCGCTTTTGTTCCGAGCAGCAAGTTCACATATCCTTCTGCTAGAATGGACGCTCGTCCAGAGGTCTCTAACTCTAACGGACTCTACAACGAGACAGACAAGAGCTACGAAGAAGTCTTCAACATTCCGCTGAAGACGAACATAGACGAGTGCTCATACATCAATGCTTTCGTCCAGAAAGCAGTATGGGACGCTATGCTTGATCCGAGCTACGTGATTCCAACCGAGCAGAGCACGCTAGAGAAGCTGGACAACACTATTCCGTTCAAGTCTAACTTCGACGAGACGGAGTATGACAGCTATGGAGTTGAGCAGAACTACTTAAATGGCGATGTCCCTGGAGTAGTTGCGCAAGACATAACCTACTCGGGCTCATCGCTATCGCTTGCTTCTGGATGTCTGTTGGGAGTGGAGAAGAACAGTAACTTCTACCCGATAGGATTCATAGACTTCGAGTCTGTCGTTCCCTGCACATCTTACCAAGTGAAGTTCGATCCTCAGGGATTCCTTCAGCTGTCTCAGTCTTGACGAACGAGCACTCTCCTGACTTGCTGCTTGAAAGAGACGCAAGTTGACGGATCAAGTCCAGTCTCCGTCTCTTTCGTCCTCATTCCAGTCTTTCTGTCATGTTTGATGGTGGTCTTCTGGATCTTCCAGCCGTCAGGAGTGTAGATCTCAGAAACATCCCACTCGTTGTGAAGGATCTTCGTTACGCCACATGATCTTCCGTTGAAACGGTTGTAGTCTATGATGACTTGAAGTTCACTTCCAGACTTGCAGCGCCATGAGTCGATCTCGATGTCCGTTCTCGGCAGCTTAGTGCACCAAGCGAGATCCAGAGAAGGTTCCGTCTTCTCTACTGCATGTTCGATAGCGTGCTCAGCCTCATTGACAGCTCTGTCGTTGAACAGATCAGCCTTGAAGAGACCTGCGTTGTGGATTCCGTAGCAGATAGAGAATCCAAGAAGAGTGAAAGAGAGATATACTGCGATCTTTCCGAGCATCAGTCCCTCCACGGCTTCTTCTTGTCGTGACCGTTACCATGTCCACGCCTCCAGTTCGGACCGTCGTGCGGAGAAACCCAGATGTCTCCGTAGCGAGTCTTCTTGTAGTGGACGAGCTGTCCATCTTCGCCCTCGGAGATCTTCTGCTTGTTTGATCTGCGCTGGACTCGATTGCAGTCTCGCTTCCAAGCGCTCTGAGAACTCTTAGTGTCGTGAGCCATCTTCGTCTCCTTTGTTTTTCTTCATCTTTTCAATAGCCTCTTCTACCTTCGAGGCGCACAATCCGCATACATGCGCCGTGTAACGAACGCCCACCAAGTTGCCTATGACGATGTCTGTGCGCGGGACATAGACAGGTTCTTTGCATATCTCACAGACGTTCATCTCATTAGTCCATGATGCGGAGTCGGTCGTAGTCGATCCAAGTGCCGTCTTTCTGCTTGATCATGCAGCCCTGAATCGGACCCCAAGAGCATTCATATCCCTGCTTCTCGGCCTTGCTGTGGCACTGACAGGAATTGAAGACGCATGCGCCGAAAAGCATTAGCACGATAGCGATGAAACTGATGACAGAGCTTAAGCAGCCTTCGTCTGAACTGTTCATTTTATGTTCTCCTTGTTGATTGGTACAATGGAAATATAGGATTTTCTCAATCCTTTGTAAATGGTAAAAGTTGAGAAATTTTAGTCGTTGTGACGCCAGTCGTAGGAGTCATCCACTTCACGACCAGCACGAACAGCGCGAAGTTCAGAGAAAGCATACTGAGACTGATCGAGCCAACCGAGAGGCCAGCAGGACGGAGTGCCCTTGCTGTCGAGATCGATGCGGTGTCCCTTCCATTCGATGTAGTAGCCCTCAGCCTTCTCCTTGGCTATCTGGATCTGAATGTCGTTGAACTGGGTTTCATCCTCGATAGTGCCCACGAAGCCGAGAGCGTTGTTGAGAGTGCCCCAGTTAGCTGGAAGAGTGATGTCGTGATTGACGGTGATAGCCATAAAATTCTCCTTTTTCAGTTACCCAGCGCCCCACGGCTTGTCGATGTGACAGACAGTCTTTCGAGCCTTGAAGCCATGACAGCTGCCGTAGCTCTTGCCGTCGATGAAGAGTTCCCAGTAGTCCCAGTTGATGTTGCCATAAGCGATCTGTTTGTGATTGACTATCTTGAGATCACAGTCAGTGAAGTTGCGGCACGGATGTGAGGCGTCGTCATAGATCTTTCTGCCATGCATATCCCAGTATT